>Ga0364859_10160_pt1:0-5000 | contig 48630 bp, 38 predicted proteins | sample ExccelAu500001D3_FD_206911 | JGI IMG/M metagenome (GOLD analysis project Ga0364859, IMG submission 206911) | Enriched cells from Trout Bog Lake Hypolimnion, Wisconsin, USA - BchlTB.Aug20.5000.01 .D3 | ecosystem: Environmental > Aquatic > Freshwater > Lake > Hypolimnion/Profundal zone... | reverse complement strand
GGAAGCGAACGCAGGGAACTGAAACATCTAAGTACCTGCAGGAAAAGAAATCATTAGAGATTCCGTGAGTAGCGGCGAGCGAAAGCGGAAGAGCCCAAACCGGGCAATTTATTGCCCGGGGTTGTAGGACCCCGACGTGGGATTGTATCTGGATAGTAGAATGGTATGGAAAGGCCGACCATAGACGGTGATAGTCCGGTATACGAAATTCTGATACACCCTAGGGAGTTCCTGAGTACCACGAGACACGTGAAACCTTGTGGGAATCTGGGAGGACCATCTTCCAAGGCTAAATACTAACCGATGACCGATAGTGAACGAGTACCGTGAGGGAAAGGTGAAAAGAACGGGGGAACCCGAGTGAAATAGAAACTGAAACCGTTAGCTTACAAGCAGTTGGAGCACTATGTAGCAATACAGTGTGACAGCGTGCCTTTTGCATAATGAGTCAACGACTTACCCTATGCAGCAAGGTTAAGCCGCGAGGTGGAGCCGCAGCGAAAGCGAGTCTTAAGAGGGCGCATGAGTTGCATGGGGTAGACCCGAAACCGGGTGATCTATCCATGGCCAGGGTGAAGTCTCGGTAACACGAGATGGAGGCCCGAACCGATATAGGTTGAAAACTGTTCGGATGAGCTGTGGATAGGAGTGAAAGGCTAATCAAACTCGGTGATAGCTGGTTTTCTCCGAAATATATTTAGGTATAGCCTCACATGATGACTGACGGAGGTAGAGCACTGACAAGGCTAGGGGTCCCACCGGATTACCAACCCTTCTCAAACTCCGAATGCCGTCAAGTTCAAGTGTGGGAGTCAGACTGTGGGAGATAAGTTCCATGGTCAAAAGGGAAAGAGCCCAGACCGTCAGCTAAGGTCCCTAAACTATGCTAAGTGGGAAAGGATGTGGAATTGTGGATACAACCAGGAGGTTGGCTTAGAAGCAGCAATCCTTTAAAGAAAGCGTAATAGCTCACTGGTCTAATGAATCTGCGCCGAAAATTTAACGGGGCTAAGCATAGTACCGAAGCTACGGAATCAGAAAGCTGATTCAAGGTTATGAGTAAGCGGGAGGTAAATTTCACGAGCGTAAGCGAGTAAAATTTCTCTTCAGTTAAGCATGTACTGATAGTTTTGAATCAGCTTTCTGATTGGTAGGAGAATATTGTGGTCGCCTGAGAAGGTACACCGTAAGGAGTGCTGGAGGTCCCACAAGAGCTTATGTTGACACGAGTAGCGAAAAACAAGGTGAGAAACCTTGTCGCCGAAAGCCTCAGGTTTCCTGTAGTCAAGTTAATCTGCTCAGGGTTAGTCGGCCCCTAAGGCGAGGCCGAGAGGCGTAGTCGATGGGAAACAGGTTAATATTCCTGTACCACCGGTATGATGTTATGGTAAGGGGGGACGGAGAAGGTAAGGCCATCCGGGCGTTGGTAGTCCCGGTTTAAGCGTGTAGGTGGAGGACTTTGGCAAATCCGGGTTCTTGTTAACACTGAGGCGTGATGACGATGTCTTTCAGACAGCAAAGTGGCTGGTTCCATGCTTCCAGGAAAATCCTCGTATCTAGTCATACAGGTGACCGTACCGTAAACCGACACAGGTAGGCAGGTAGAAGATACCAAGGCGCTTGAGAGAACTCTGGTTAAGGAACTCGGCAAAATAGCACCGTAACTTCGGGAGAAGGTGTGCCTGGATGGTGAGTAAATTTACTTTACGAGCCTGGTCAGGTTGCAATGAAATGGGGGGAGCGACTGTTTACTAAAAACACAGGACTCTGCGAAGCCGAAAGGCGAAGTATAGGGTCTGACGCCTGCCCGGTGCCGGAAGGTTAAGGGGACATGTCAGCGCAAGCGAAGCATCGAACCGAAGCCCCGGTAAACGGCGGCCGTAACTATAACGGTCCTAAGGTAGCGAAATTCCTTGTCGGGTAAGTTCCGACCTGCACGAATGGCGTAACGATTTCCCCACTGTCTCAACCAGAGACTCAGCGAAACTGTAACACCGGTGAAGATGCCGGTTACCCGCAACTAGACAGAAAGACCCCGTGAACCTTTACTATAGCTTGGCATTGTTTTTTGGGATAACATGTGTAGGATAGGTGGGAGACTTTGAAGCGGCTACGCCAGTAGTCGTGGAGTCACCCTTGAAATACCACCCTTGTTATCTTAGAAATCTAACTGCGGTCCGTGATCCGGATCCAGGACATTGTCTGGTGGGTAGTTTGACTGGGGCGGTCGCCTCCCAAAGAGTAACGGAGGCGCGCGATGGTTCCCTCAGGCTGATTGGAAACCAGCCGTAGAGTGTAAAGGCATAAGGGAGCTTGACTGCGAGAGAGACATTTCGAGCAGGTACGAAAGTAGGTCTTAGTGATCCGGCGATTCCGCATGGAAGGGTCGTCGCTCAACGGATAAAAGGTACTCCGGGGATAACAGGCTTATCTCCCCCAAGAGTCCATATCGACGGGGAGGTTTGGCACCTCGATGTCGGCTCATCACATCCTGGGGCTGAAGCAGGTCCCAAGGGTTTGGCTGTTCGCCAATTAAAGTGGTACGTGAGCTGGGTTTAAAACGTCGTGAGACAGTTTGGTCCTTATCTGTTGCGGGCGCAGGATATTTGAGGAGATCTTTTCCTAGTACGAGAGGACCGGAATGGACGAACCTATGGTGTACCAGTTGTTCTGCCAAGGGCATCGCTGGGTAGCTAAGTTCGGAAGGGATAACCGCTGAAAGCATCTAAGCGGGAAGCCTACTCCAAGATAAGATATCCCGTGACGTAAGTCACCTCAAGGCTCGTTGTAGACTACAACGTTGATAGGTCGGGTGTGGAAGTGTAGCAATACATGGAGCTTACCGATACTAATAAGCCGTGCGGCTTATCCATATCCTCTGATTAGAAGGCTACTGAATACTCTACTATTCGATTATCGTTTTTTTTTATTGACCGGGATGCAGGCGATCTCACGATCTCCCCTTCCCCGTCACACCGGTTTTTTCGGTGGTCATAGCGAAGAGGTCCCACCCGTTCCCATTCCGAACACGGAAGTTAAGCTCTTCAGCGCCGATGGTACTGCATGGGAGACTATGTGGGAGAGTAGGTCGCCGCCGAATTCTTTAAAAAAGCCCCTGCGTGCTCACGCGCTCAGGGGCTTTTCCTTTTTCCTTTTGTATCCCTCCTCCCTTCGATTGTCCCCCCTTACCGTCACCTTTGCCTGACTGCGTCAATCATTCAAACGATTCCACCCTGCTCGTTCGAAATCCGATGCATGACCTTTACTCATCGCCGAGGCAGGTTCCGACGCGGCGGGCGCTTTCAATGAGGGCATGACCAGCCGGGATCACATGTCTTTTTCCCACTACCTGATCCAGCGGCACAGCCTCTGTACCTTCTCCCCGCGCGGCCACCATCACACCGCTCATCCCCTCTTCGATGTATTTTACGCAAGCAGTGCCAAGCCTGGTGGCAAGGACACGATCTATGGCCGATGGCGTTCCTCCCCGTTGCAGATGCCCAAGGATAGTTATCCGTGACTCAAGTCCCGTCATCTCTTCCAGCTGCTGGGATAAATGCAGCGCATGGCTTGATCGTCCCCTATAAAATTCACTGATTGCGTCATCGGCCTTTTTCTTGGCCTTTTCGTTCCCAGCTTCCTTTGCCTTGGCTTTTTTATCCTTGTGGCTTGAAATAACGTTGTACGCCTGCCTGGATAGGGCGCCTTCAGCCACGGCCACGATACTGAAGCTTGTCCCTTTCAGCTGTCGCTGGCGAATAGCCTGCGCCACCTTTACAAGGTCATAAGGAATCTCCGGGATCAGGATAACATCGGCCCCGGCGGCAAGCCCTGCCCCCAGGGCCAGCCAGCCGGCATTATGCCCCATCATCTCGACTACGATGATGCGATGATGGCTATGGGCGGTGGAATGCAGACGGTCAATGGCCTCGGTTGCTATCTCCATGGCCGTATGAAAACCGAAACAGACATCGGTCATGGCCACATCATTGTCGATGGTCTTCGGCAGGGTCAGGATATTCAGGCCCCGCTGCGACAAGCGATAGGCGTTTTTCTGCGTCCCGCCGCCGCCGATACAGACTAAGGCATCAAGGTTATGCCGCTGGTAGTTGTCGCAGATTACGTCCGTCATGTCCATAACGGTGCCGCCCACCGGCATCCGATGCGGTTTATCCCTGCTCGTCCCCAAAATCGTCCCGCCCAGAGTCAGGATGGACGACAGCACGTCTCTGTCCAGCCGCATGGTCCTGTTTTCCATCAGGCCGCGAAATCCGTCGCGAAATCCGATGACCTGTTTGCCGCTGCCAAGAGCAGATTTCCCGATTGCCCGGATAGCTGCATTCAATCCCGGACTGTCTCCCCCTGACGTCAAAATTCCGATATGTTGAGTCATTGCTGATTTCCCTTCTTTTTCAGATTATTCCGGATTAGACGAACTTTCTTTGTCTATATCATGAAAATGACAGAAGAGGAAATCACAAAATCTATTTATGAGGCTTCATGTTCTCCGGAAAACCGCTTTTGAAGCTTTTGGCCAAGGGAGGTCTGTAAAATTTTTTTCTGATCCTGATCAGGACAGGCCTGATGGAAAGTCCGAGCAGCAGAAACGCGCCTGCCGTCTTCACGGATGCCGGAATGCTGTCTGTGGCCGTGCCTATAACCGCTCGAGGAACAATGTCTAAACCCTGATAAAGCATATCAAGCCCCAATCCCATACACACGGCAAAGACCGAGACAATGAGAAGATAGCGCATGGTGCTCCTTGTACCGAGAATCCCCATAAGCACCGACAGGGAGGTGATATTGGTCGCTGGCCCAACCAACAGAAAAACAAGCGCAGTACCCGGACTCACTCCCTTGAGGATCAGGGCCGCAGCAACGGGTGTCGAGGCTGATGCACAAATATAGAGCGGTATGCCAAACACCAGCATCATCAGCATGGAAGAGACCCCTCCCCCCAGCCAGCGTTCCATAAATGCATCGGGAACCAATGCCACAAT
>Ga0364859_10155_pt1 | contig 49599 bp, 41 predicted proteins | sample ExccelAu500001D3_FD_206911 | JGI IMG/M metagenome (GOLD analysis project Ga0364859, IMG submission 206911) | Enriched cells from Trout Bog Lake Hypolimnion, Wisconsin, USA - BchlTB.Aug20.5000.01 .D3 | ecosystem: Environmental > Aquatic > Freshwater > Lake > Hypolimnion/Profundal zone | place: USA... | reverse complement strand
GTCCACCCATTTACGGGTTCTAAAGAATTGAGCGACAAAACAACTACCAGACACTGTCATCTATCCATAGCCAGTCAGTCTGTTATTTACGCATCTATTGTCCTTTTCGCCTCAAGCAGCCTACCAAACGGGCTCGAACCGGCGAGGGCAGCAGCACCTTCCAGCTTCGAACGAGGCTGCAACGAAATGATGAAAAAGCGTTTCCGAGAAGCAATCAGTTGTTTCACTGAGGGTTTGAACACTAACGATAAAGACGCAAACTCTTACTTTCGACGCGGACAATGCTTCTTGTGCCTGAACGATCTGGACAAAGCAGTTGATGATTTCAATCGAGCAATCGCAATAACTGAAGGCAACGACCAGTACTACTTATGGAGAGGCACAGCTTATGCCCAAAGCGGCAATGACGAGCCGGCAATTGAAGATTTCTTACGCGCATTCCGATTGAACGGGGCACTGGTCATTAATTACAACAAGCAAATGTCCGCTAATAGTGCCCATTCGTTACCGATAGGTCCGGATTTACAGAATCAAAACTCAGTCGTCGTTGGCAACGGTGCCAATGCAACAAAAGACTATGCTGAGGCAGTAAAACGTGCTAATCGACATTTGACCGCATATTTCCAACCAGGCACCGCTTATAGTGGCATTTTCACGCAGAATCAAGACACTGGCGAAATTAAGGTTGTCTATCCGGTCGTCAGAGCGGTCAACGAACCAAGGCACAAAGGCGGTCCTTATTTTGTTTTGAAAAACGTCAAACAGGACATTATCGATAGAACCCGTGCTGTCGATGCTTTGCAAGAAAATGTAGCAGCACTATTTGAAAGAGCTTTAGACTATCAAGCCATAGGCGACTCAGAGCATGCCAGTCAAGATTTCACCAGACTGGTTGAGATGAAGCCTAAAGAAACCACATACTGGTTGGCTCGCGCCTATTTCCTGCACTCGACGGGCAATGAGATCCAGTCCAGAGAAAACTTGGCCAAAGCACAAGAATTAGACTTATCATTGCCGGAAAAGATCGATTTTGATCCGCCAGCTGATTCTTCCGCTAAACACTCTCTGTCACGTTAGCACGAGACGCCTTTCGGTGGAAACCAATCAACGAAATATCGTTCGGGTGGCAATTATTGCCTTCGTTGCCCTGACCATCACGGCAGCCCAAAAGAATGCCGCTCTGGCGGATGATGCAGATTTTAAAGGATGGCAACGCCTACCGGTAACAGCATATCTCGACAAAGGGAGAGAAATTCGCTATTGCGAAACTGAGACAGCCGAGCATACAAAGATCAGTATTCTGGTGGTGCCAATCGACCAGGAGTTCGAACTGAAACCAGTCGTTAACCAGAAGACTTGCCCCACATCCGAAGCGGCGAGTAAAGCAGGCGCGCTAGCAGCTGTAAATGCCGGTTTTTTCAATCTGCATGGTGGTGCCAGTACTGGTTCCAGCACGGGTTATATAACCATTAACGGGCAGCAAATCTCAAATCCTAGAGACAACGATGCTCTTACTAAGAATCCAAAGTTACAACCATACATAGATAAGATCTTCGACCGCACAGAGTTGCGTTGCCTTACAGATGCAAAAGGCAAGATCACCATCCGGATACAACGTCATAGTGAAGCACTACCTGATGGGTACACTCTAAAACATGCGCTACAAGCCGGTCCAAGACTCTTGCCGTCATTGACGGACCGGGAAGAGTCCTTCCTCAGGAGTGAACCAACCGGCGAGACAACCGATTCCATTGGCTGCATGAAGCCAGCAGCCCGCACCGCCTTTGGCATCACCAGCGATGGCAAGGCAATCATTATTTGTGTCTCTGGTCCCCGAAAAGATGAGTTTTCTGCCGGCATGACACTGCAACAACTGGCCGACTTCATGAAAAAACTGGGTTGCGTAGAAGCCATAAACTTTGATGGTGGTGCCTCAACCACAATGGCTATCAAAGCGTCATCATTCAAGGGTCTTAAAGCATATTCCATTAGCTCAACCAACAGCCAATCGGTTAAGACTAATGGCTTCAGCACTGAAGGCTATTACGTGGTTTGCGGTCGTTCGCCGGAAACAAACGTCAAGTCATGCTTGCTTGTGCTAAGCAAACCCAAAAGAGATCCATCAATCCCCTCTGGCAACCCGAATTAATAAACCAATCACTGCCCAGCGCAATCTTTGTCGGATAGCAAGAATGAACAGCGCCAAGCTTAAGTTTGGACGATTCAAATAACTCTCAGGCGGGTCTAATAATTGATACAATCTAAATTACAATGCTTAATTTAGCGCTCCCAAAGTGTTTAGCAGGACAAGCCGATGTTCAAAACAGCAAAACGAAAAATTTACCGTCAGGGCGATGTCCTGATTCAGGAAATTGATAAACTGCCGGAAGGGGCCAATCTAGTCGAGTGGGAAGACCGGGTAATACTGGCCTATGGTGAAGTTACCGGGCACGCACATGCACTGAGCACAAGTTACGCCAGGATGTATACATGGGAAGGCGACAGACTGCTCGAAGTACAGCCTGGAGCTAAACTGGTGCATGAGGAGCATGCCACAATCTTGCTGCCGCCAGGATTGTACAAAGTCATTCAGCAGCGTGAATATGTGCCGGAGGCACCGCCCAGGGATGTCCTTGACTGAAGAGCTCGTTCAGCTAACACCGCGTCAGGTAAAAAAGCTAGAAAGCGTCGCCAATCAATGGAAAAATGTTGGTCTTTCGGTCGGCAAGACCGATCGTGCCGCATGCGAGGCAGCCATGCAAGAGTCATACCGGGCCGCCGGGCTCGCACCGCCGCGTCTTGTCATTTGGCTCAAATCGCCTCGCGCCGGAGCAACAGCGGCACGACTGCTTAAGAGCGATCTGGATTGGCCGCATCAGCTGAACGACATGCAACGCGCCGTCTGGGATCAAGTTTGGCAACAGAGCTTGCCTCAAATTCAAAGCTATCTGGGAGCTAACCGCTGGGCAGAAATTCGCAAACAGACAAGACAGGAAGCAGAACAAAAGATACTAAACAAATATGGTCACTACGTAGAAAAACGGGTCAAAGAACTGTTCGCAGAGAAAATCGGAATATGGCTGTGGCGCTACATCCGCAAGATTTATGGTCCCTCCACGTTAGAGGAAATTCGAATCAATCTCGAAGAAAAGACCAAAGCCGGGCTTTTCCCGTCTCTGTCGCGCTCAGCGCTCGATCAGATTTACCAGCAGCTGGTAGTACCTGTCACACAGCAAACATGGGGGGCAGTGGCCGAGCCCTTGCGCATGATGATGACCATCAACAACGGCACACTCGTTGGTCGCCAAACATGGGAATGCGGCTTTGGCACGCACGATGCCGGCTGGGTATCTCACTATGATTTCTTGCGAACAATTGGCATCAAAGGCATTGCATCACTTGATGGAATCATAAACTTGACCAGGGTCTGCGGCTGGTGGTGGCCTTACAGAGACTTATGTATCTTGACTGAGCGCCCTGTTGCCTTGAAACGTGACAATCGCGGTCGCCTGCACAACGAAAAAGGCATGGTTGTGCGCTATTCGGACAACTGGGGATTTTACGCCTGGCATGGAGTGATCGTGCCGGAAGACGTTATTATGCTGGCAGAGCCCATAACGCTCGAGCGCATTGCCGAAGAACGAAACGTAGAAGTCCGGCGAGTTTTAATTGAACGCTTTGGTCTGGATAACTATATTAAGTCAGGCAGGCTGATCAAAATTCATCAGGACAAATGTGGCACCCTGTGGCGCATGGATGTGGCAGGCGATGAGCCCATAATGGTTGTGCAGGTTATAAACTCCACCGCCGAGCCAGATGGCATTTTCAAAGAGTATTTTTTGCGGGTTCCACCGAGTATGGTGCGGGCGAAGCAAGCAGTGGCCTGGACATTCGGCTTAACCGAAGACGAGTATGTCCCTCTTGTGGAAACTTGATTAATTGCTATGATCAATTCGCGGCAACGGAGGAACGACAAATGCCACTGGATCACTATGTTACGCTGGGCAAATCCGGTCTGAGAGTCAGTCCATTTTGTTTGGGCACAATGACCTTTGGCGAAGATTGGGGCTGGGGATCGAGCGAAGAAGAGTCTCACCAGATAATGGCTCGTTTCATAGGGCTTGGCGGTAACTTCATAGACACGGCAAATTTTTATACCCACGGACATTCCGAGAAAATAGTCGGCGACTATTTAAAGCGCAAATTACGCAGGCGAGACCAACTGGTGATTGCCACAAAATTTTTCAGCTCTCTTTATACAGGCGATCCGAACGCAGGTGGCGCCGGTCGCAAATCGATCATCGCCGCATGCGAAAACTCGATGCGACGCCTGCAAACCGATTACATTGATCTGTACTGGTTGCATTGCTTTGACAAATTCACCCCAATCGAAGAAACCATGAGCACACTCAACGATTTAGTGACGCAGGGAAAAGTCCGATACATCGGTTTTTCAGACACCCCTGCCTGGAAAACCGCAGAAGCACAGATGATCGCTAATTTTCGCGGCTGGACACCACTTATTGCCCTCCAGATTGAATATTCATTGCTCGAGCGCACAGTTGAAGGTGAGTTAATTCCTATGGCATTGGAATTGGGTCTCGGAGTTACTCCGTGGTCGCCACTTAAACACGGTGTCTTGTCTGGGAAATACAAAAGAGAAGGTAAAGACAAACAAGATGCCGATCGTGGTGACTGGGTAACTAACGCTCTGACCGACAGAGCATTCGAGATTGTCGATGAGCTACACCGACTTAGCAAAGAGTTGCATTCATCGCCTGCACGCGTAGCCCTTGCGTGGCTTAAGCAAAAGCCGGGCGTCACTTCGCCAATTCTAGGCGCCAGGACTTTGAAGCAACTGGACGATAATGTAGCAGCACTCGACGTGCATATCCCCCTGGAGCATATCCAGAAGCTCGATCAACTCTCAAAACCCACTCTCAATTTCCCTGCCGAGTTCATCAATTTTTCCGGACCCTTTGGCAGAGGAGGAACAACCATTAACGGCGAAAGAGCTGAGCCAAATCCATTAGCGCCAAAATCGGATAAGGAGCGCTACGAAGTACTGGCGGGAAAAGCTTGATCACGACACCAGTCACCCAGAGCACCGAGCAGTCTAAATCTAAGACTGTTTCTTGCCTAGCTGATACCATTTTCTTTTTATCGATATTTTGCCTGGTTTATCAGATAGCGACAAGTTTATAGCCCGTCCGTTCAGTTCCTGCCCATTCAATTCTTTTATTGCATCATTGGCTTCGGTAATCGTTGTCATCTCGACAAAGGCATAGCCTCGACAGTTGCCAGATCTTTGATCCCGGGCTATGTCGATTGATACTACAGCTCCAAGAGCGCGCGAAAACAACTCTCGGATATGCTCCTCAGTAACATCAGTTGCTAAGTTACCTACCAAAATCTTGTAGTTCATCAGGCACCCTTCCAGCTCGCCCCCCAAAACAAATGGCTCGTCAAGCGCAAGCTTAACAAGCAGAGCAGGACAACTCGTCTCTTTAGTAGTATGACAGGTTGCGAAGCGGCATAGTGCATTAACTCAGAAATCTCTCCTCAATCAACAACCTTCGTCATTTCTGTCCTTTTGTCCGACAAGTCAGTCGATTAATCAGCCTCAAAAAATTTTCCTGGCATTAAGCTCACTTTCTAATACCTCAAGCCGTTTCTCAAGCTGTTCTATTTCGTCAGAGTCAACCTTGGCCAGCTTGGCCACGCCCTCGAATGTCGTTTCAATCAAATCCGTACGGAACTTTGCACCGTCAGATCCCTTCAGAGTAACTTTAAGGAAGCGCGAAAAGCATTTAGTAAATAGACGCAGCGGCTTACCGAGAACCGGCCGATGCCACCATTTTGAGAAAAAGGCGTCCACCGCATCAATTAAACTTTCAGAAGGCGGTTGAGCTATTTCCCCTTTTTGATCGCCAGACGAGCCGGTTTGAGCGTTTTCCAGAGAAAGCAAGCCTTTCTTAAACGAATCTATCTGGGCCACTCGATAGACTTTCCTGGACACTGTTGCCAGTCTCTGAGCAATTACCTGTCCCACCGCCTCGCGGCCGAACAAATCATGAATAGTAGCGAACCCGCGCATTCCAAGCAATCTGGCATGGGTTTGATCGTCAAAGAGAAGACGCATCAATTTGGCTGCATGCTCGATATCAGGCTCAGCCCAGCGCATTCCCTTTTTATAGGGTCCATAATCCTCTAAATTTGTGCTGAAATCATACCTAACAAGAAGACTGTTATCTTCATTGTTAAAGTCCAGGTTGCCAGACCAGCCGGTTGCGATCACAGGCTTTTTCAGAAGCATCGCTTCAGCTATCGGCAAACCGAAGCCTTCAGTGCGATGGAGCGACACATAAGCATTACAACTGGCGATAAGGTTGTTCAGTTCGGGCTTAGAAAAATATTTGTCCAGCAAAATGATTCCAGGATCGGCTCCCACCTCAACTTCGAGTGCTTCCGACTTCGCTTTGAATTTGTCTCCGTTGGTCGTCTTGATCACAAGCTTAACGTGCTCGTTCTTCTTGAATGCTTGCTTGAATGCACGAACCAGACCGATTGGATTCTTCCTCTCAAAGCAACTGAAATAATCAAAAGCGAAAAGAAAGATGAAATCATTTTCGGACAAACCCAGCTCTGCCCGACAAGATACAGCCGACAGCGGCACCACATACGGTTGCACCACATGCACCGGAATAGGCGAAACTCTGGCTAGATTTCGTTGAATAAAGTGGGTGCCTACCCAGAGTTCATCAAAACGATGAAACTCATTCATCCAGTCCTGGGGCAACTCTTCCACCTCCCACCACCAGGAACCAATATTATATTTAGTGCGAAAGTAACCAGCTCCAAATCGATCAATGAAATGCTTAATTTCTGGCGCATTTATACATACCAGGTTGGCCGGATACGGATTTTCGCAAGTAAACTTCGAGAATTCGTCTGCACTTTTCCGCTGGTGGGTGATGAATGAAGCATCCTGCAGAGAAGTTGCCACACCCAAATGTTGAATTACCGAAACATAATTGCGTGCAACTTCTCCTAGACCAAGCTCTGCCGTCAGATAGCCAGCCACATTCAGACCAGGGCTGTTAACATTTAGACCGAATTTATCGAACACCTTTATCCCTAACCATTATCAACTCCTGATACAGGTACTCTTGATTGATCAGAATGTCAACTCTTCTCACTAATCAAAGCTTTGCGCCGATCCCTCAGAAATTAAGCCTTGCTTATTCGCAAGAAAGTCGGCTTGCACCCCTGTTAAAGCCGACTTTGCCGATGCCGCCTCTATCTCAATATGAATTGATATCAATATCTAGCAAGATGTTTTTTTAATAAGTGCGCACGCCTGTAAACCTCGATCTAAACTAAACCCGACATCTTGGCCCCATCCTTGGTCTAATCGCTTCTGCCAGAGGTATGTCCGTGCAAGCACCTGCAAAAAGCCTGAGTTATTCGGTTTTCATGACCGATGGTACCGGCGAAATCAGAGTCAACGTGGAAAAATCGAATGCTGAAGTAGCCTGCCGCTTCCTGGAGAAAGGGGGCATCATCTATTTTGAGGAAACACCCTTTTTTATATCGAAATCTGACCGGGAGTTTTTGCTTTCGCTCAAACAAAACAAGGCCGATCATACGAAAAATATCGCCTATCGACCGGCCCAGGACAGGGTAACAGGGCTGAGCAAAGGCAAAGTTGAAGATACAGTTCGACTGCATCGGATAATGGCCGATTTCCACAAACAAGTTTATCGCTTTCTAGAAAATTTTCTGCCCCCCTACTCCGAGGGGTGGAAAGCCGACTTCGCCACTTTCCGCGCGATTGAAGAGCATGGTCGAAAAATGCGTTTACGGGCCCGCAACGATTTGCTGCACGTCGATTCATTTGCCACCCGCCCTGTGTACGGAGATCGCATACTGCGCACGTTCTTGAACGTTAATCCGAGTCAAAAAAGAGTCTGGCAAACAACCGACACATTCGAGCAGTTACTGAAAACATTTTCCAACCAGATAAGCGAGCCTGGACCCTTTAAGTCTAACAAGAACAAAAACTCGCTGATCAGAGCGCTGGCCCAGAAAATGGGTTTCAAGTTAAGCGGTGAAAGCAGCTATGACGAATGGATGATGAACTTCCATAATTTCTTGAAGGAAAACGCTGAATTTCAGGAAAAATGTCGTAAGGACCGTTGGGAATTCCCAGCCAATTCCTCCTGGATTGTTTTCACAGACATGGTCAGCCATGCTGTCCTGTCCGGTCGGTATGCCCTTGAGCAGACCTTCATTGTTTCCCAGGACAGCCTGGTACTGCCCCAAAAGGCGCCGCTCAATCTCCTCAGAAAGACTTACGGCTTAAACGCATAACTCTGAACCTGCTTGGTTGAGAATCATTTTGCAATTGACAACCACGAACATTCTCAGTTTATCCAGTTCCCAGCAAAGACTTCCTGACTCTCCTCAATAAGACAGACAACGCCCGTACAAACGCAACAATTGACTTGGTATACTAACCAGACCTCGACCTTAATGAAGCAAAGGAGCTTTAATGAAATCAACAAGCGCCGGAATATGGTTAACCCTCGCTTCTATCGCCATCATTTCATTTCCGCCAGGCCAGGCGCAGACTACCGATGCCACCGCCGCCCCTGCCGCACCTGCCACGGCTACAACGGCTACAACGGCACCTGACAGCACAGTTGCGCCTCCCACCAGCAAAACAAAAAAGCATCATTTGCACAAGCAAAAAGCCAAGAAGTCCAAGAAGGTCAAGTATAGAAAGTCGCATGTATCAGGTACGAGCCTGCAAGGGGGCGTATCAAAGAAGCACAAATGGGGCAAGAAAGAAAAGGCTCATGGCTCGGCTCAGCAACAACGTTTAGACAAGCTCAATGCCACATTGAGCAATCCTAAACACTACAAGAAGGTGCCTGAACTGAGCAGCCCCGGGGGAATGACCACGAGTCATTCGTCGCCAGGACTGTAAACACCGGCTTCGAGATCCCGCAAATTCAAGCCCTCTTGCTCAGGGCTTGAATTTGTTTAATTCAGTTGTAAAGCCTTGCTGCTATTGTTCGCTGGCAGCTGATTTAGGGTTGATAACAGCGCATCACTGATGAAAAAAATACTGCTCACCGTACATAAGTTTTTCCCCAACCATGGTGCTGGCACCGAAGTGCTAACGCTCAAGGTCGCCCAGGATTTACAACGGCGTGGCTATCAAGTTCTTGTCCTAACGGCCAATCCTCCCGACCTTGACGCTCGGCATCCTTCGCCCACGCTGACATCCGATTATGAATTTCAGGGCGTACCGGTGCATGTTGTGGAAGAGTCGCTACGTTTAACCGGCTATACGTTTCGACACGAGTACAAACACCTAGCTGTAGCTCAGCATTTCACAAAAATACTTGATCGCTTCCAACCGGACCTCGTCCATTCGTTTCACTGTCAAAATCTTTCGGCAAGCATTATCGACGTAACAAAATCGCGAGGGATTCCATTTGTCTTTTCAGCAACTGACTTCTGGTTCGTTTGTCCGGTTGTCCAACTGAAACGTCCAGATGGCGCTCTGTGCCGAGGCCCATCCAAGCTGGCCGCCAATTGCTTGACCTGCTACACCCCGCAACTCTTTCCACCTTCAGATCAGGTCCGTGAAGCAGTAGAGAAAAAGTTCACCGCGCTTGGTGAGTGCCTGAACAGAATGCCAGAGGCTTTCTCCGGAACAATGACCAGCCTCTTAGGGGGCATTTACCTGGGCACGAAGTTGCCAGGGGCAATTTTGGCTACAGTGGAAAGGCCAGCCACTTTGATTGATTGCGCGAACAAGGTGGACAAACTAATGGTGGCGACCCGCTTGATGAAAGACATTTTCATTGAGAACGGCATCCATCCTGAAATTATTCAGCACGTTCCCTTCGGTCTGGATACCGAACCACTGTTGCCTTATCAAGACAAACAGAACTCGGAGATATTGCGAATTGGCTTCATCGGCACAATCTTCGAACATAAAGGTGTCGACATCCTGATTAAAGCTTTTCAAGCCTTGCCCGAAAATGCCAAGGCAGTTTTGCAAATCTACGGAGACATGACTCAATTCCCAGACTACGCAAAGACTGTCGAAGATCTGGTATCCAAGCATCCATCCAGCAAAGCAAAAATTACCTTCGCCGGTAAATTTCCCAATGCCCAACTCGGCGCCAAGCTCCAGAATATGGATGTAATGGTCGTCCCCTCACGATGGTACGAGAATACTCCACTTGTAATTCAAAGTGCACTGACCACCAAAACACCGGTCATATGCACCGATTTGGGCGGAATGTCAGAGTTGATAAAACACAACTTTAATGGTTTGCTCTTTCCATTGAATGACCATGCGGCACTGGCAAAAGAATTCCTCCGGTTGCTGACTGAAGCAGAACTGCTGCATACGCTCACCCGCAATATTGCACCTGAACGTACTATCCGCCAGATGGTTGACGAAATTGAAGAGGTCTATCGTTCGCTCAAACCAGTCAGTAACGCGTTGGTCTGATTGAAAAAGATTCGTCGATCAAGTCCAAATCGCTCTGCCAGCTCAGATCTGCTATCATAGCGGAACTTGAACGGCGCCTTAGAATTCATGAAATCACTAGTAATTGGCGGCAACGGGTTTATCGGAAACAACTTAGTCAATGCGCTCTTGCGTGATGGCTCAGAAGTGCGCGTCTTTGACCGCTATCCAAGCCGCTTTCAAGAACCGATTAACAAAGTTGAATACATAGTCGGTGATCTTGGCAATCACGGAGCCGTAAATGAGGCAGTTCAGGACGTAGATATTGTCTTCCATTTAGCCTACACAAGCCTGCCGCATACATCCAACGAAGATCCGGTTTATGATATCCGCTCGAATGTCATAGACACCGTGCAGCTCTTGCAAAACTGCAGGCAAGCAAGTGTTGGAAAGTTTATCTTCGTTTCATCCGGCGGCACCGTATACGGTGCACCAAAGGCGATTCCGATTTCAGAGGACCATCCAACCGATCCTATATGCTCTTACGGGATTACAAAATTGACCATCGAAAAATATTTGAGCCTCTTCCAACATCTGTACGGTCTGGAATACGTGGTGGCACGCCTGTCTAACCCCTATGGAGAACTGCAAAATCCAAACGCCAAGCAAGGAGCCGTCACAGTTTTTTTGAATAACATTCTTCAGGGAAGACCAATCACCATATGGGGCGATGGCGAAGTGGTCCGAGACTACATTTACATTGCCGACGCCATAGATGCACTTATTCATGCCATGCACTACAGGCCGGAGCCAAACAGCCCCCGAGTTTTCAATATTGGCGCTGGTCGCGGTTATTCCCTGAATAATCTGGTGGAGGCAATGCGCGAGGTAATTGACAGTAAGATCGCTGTCAACTACACACCTGGCCGACCGGAAGACGTGCCAATAAATGTTTTGGATATCAAGCGAGCCCATGACCTGCTGAACTGGCAACCCAAGACAGATTTGAGAGAAGGACTGTCAAGAACCTGGAAGTGGTTGAACGCTATCCAGCCAGCGTGATCGACCTCAGCCAGTCTTAACGCGGCCAGCTCAATTGCCAAAATTATGTCGCCTCTTTGACCCCCCTACCCTTTGGCTATCAGAGCCAACCTCTTCTTCTTAGCCTTCGGAACCGGCCTGAATTCTTAGATTTCTTAGACACCCCAGCCTGCCCCGCATCCTGGCAAGCTTATGAGACAATCTTCTGGGTTGCTTGCACTTCACTATCAAACAGCTCCCTCAAGATCACCCAACTTTGTTACGATGTCCATAGACCTTAACGTCGACGACTTTGTAATGCTGAATTTCAGACATATTATATTTAGCAATTAAGCTTCAGCGTCCGAAAGTACGCGCCACCCGACAAGCAGATAACCCGGCAGGTAGAATGTTCGGACAACGAAAACCATCTTCTGACTCGTCGAAGATTCGGCTTCCCAGGGCCGCTGCAGCACCCGTAATGAGTGATCTGCATTACCTGTTCGCTCAGGCGCGAGAAAACCGGGGCAGGGAGGTCGAGGTAAACTGGTTTGAGCCAATGCTCTCCAAAACCTTCAGCCTTGGTTGCCTCAGTCGTCCAAATGAAGCTGATGCAATCTGGACGATCTGGGAGGATAGCGCCGGCAGCTCCAATTTAATCTGGCAATATCAGACATCCGACTTCATGCTGGTCAACGACATGCTGAACATGCTGGATAGAAAGGATAGTGGCACCAGTATCGGGGGATCGACGATCACTACATTCGGGAACCCACCGCCCAAAGAAGAACACTTAAACCAGCCTGCAACATCTAGCAGGCCTATCTCTGATGGCTATGTGCCGCCATACTCTCCTGCCGCCCGCCGCGACAACCAGCGCCCGCCAGCAGCAGCATTACCAGCGGCGAATGCAAAACACGGGAGCATGCTGGAAGGCGATCTGGCCAAAAATCCAATGCCTCAACTTCTGCAGTCACTGGCAATGGGCCAACTGACAGGCAAATTACAAGTTAGCGGTGAAACCGCTGTTGGCGAAATTTTCTTTGACCATGGAGTTCCCTGCCACGCAGCCACACCATCCGAATATGGGGACGCCGCCATTCGAGAACTTGTCGCCTGGGAAATCGGCACGTTCAATTTCGAGGCAGATCAGACGACGACCATGCGTTCGGTGCAAAAACAGCTGCCGGCAATTATTTCCGAAGGAATGCAGCTGCTGGATCAAAAGCGGCTACTGAAAAAGGCCGGTCTAAATTTTGAATCTTATCTGGTGCGCCGTCATAAGACATTAAGCGAAACTGAGCTGAAATTAATGCTCAGTAAGGGCGCACCAATTGATTGGAGCCTGCAGAAAGAGATTTACGACTACTTCAGCCACAAGCGAACCCTGACTGATTTACTGCGCGACAAACCAATGGAAACGTCGCTTTGGACAGCGCTCATTTTCAACTTCCTTTCCTGCGGACTGATTGACATAAAGCAAGCCGACACACTTAAAGGCTCAGCATTAGGCTTCCTGCCTGAGACCAAGACTGAAGTGGAAACGCTAGCAGCAACATTGATTCGGCCAGAGTCCGGTCTGTTTTGTTACGAGGCTTTGCTCTATTTCCTGCAATACGAATACTTTCGCTATGAAGCTTATGGCTTTCCTTTATCTTTAGTAGTTTTCGATATATTGACCCGAAAACAAGATGCAACCATGGAGGTTTACGATCGACTGCCGTCGCAAGCGGCCGCTATTGCTGGAATGCGTATCGACCTGGTGAAGAGACGTCTGGACATTCTGGGTCACTTTGAAGCGCTGGATTACGCCATAATCATGCCCAATACGAAGGCCTCATCAGCGGCCTTCGTCGCCAACAGAATCTATGAAACTTTGACTGCCACTCCACTGCTTCCGGGCATCGACCGCCGGGCCCTCTTTCTCTCCTTTGGCGTCGCGAACCTGCCTGCCGACGGCGATGATCTCGAGTCGTTGATTCTGTCCGCTAAGGACGCAAAAATGCGCGCAAAACAAGGCGCTTTTCCTGTCGTCCTTGCCAGAACCAGTAAGTGATCATGAACAGCAATGGTCAGCCCTTAACAGTTAACGAATTGCTGATCAGGGCGAGCATCCTGACGGCCGATGAGTTAGAACATGCCGCTAGACTGGCAGACAAAATGCATCAGCCACTGGGCAGAATTTTACAAATGAATGGCTATTGCACTGAAGCCAACCTGGATGATGCGGCAAACATTCAGCAAAGAGTCGCCGATCGCAGTTTGACGCTGGAAACAGGCGTAAAAGCAATGGAAATGGTCATCCGGCAGGGAGTTGATGTAGACACCGCTATTCGTCGCTTAAATCCTGTCACCAGTCAACGGCAGAACTTAACTAAGAAGAATATTGTTGGTAACGTTTTAGCCACGACTAACATTATTACTCAAAAACAATTCCAAGATGCTATTAACCACAGCCTGAACACCCATTTACCACTGGGAGTGGTGCTGGTTAATATGGGCGCTATATCAGTTCATGTTTTGGAATGTACCATAACACTGCTTGAGTACATTCGAGACGGCTTAATCAGCAACGAACAGGGGACACACGCACTCCAAATGGCTCGTTTTCGGCAGCTCTCCGCCATTGATGCCTTGCGCGAAGACAACCCCAATTTCAAGCTTCCAGAGAGAACTCTGGAATTAAAAGAACTACTGGTGCTGGCAAAAGTTATTACTGAAAGCGAGTTGTTGACGGCTCGAGAAATCGAGCTGGTAGAGAAAGAACCACTATTGAAAGTGCTTGTCGACATTGGCTCTTGCTCCACCCTTTGCCTGGAAGCAGCCCAGCAAATAATGCAGATGGTTAAAGACGGCTCTTTAACATTCGACCAGGGACTGGTTATTCTTCGCCGGCTGAAGAAAGTCAGAACAGAAGCGGAAATGGAGAAAGTTTTAGCCACAATAGACGAAATCGAAGACGACGAAGAGCCTGTTGTAGAACTTGCTCACGTGCTGGTTGCCGCCGGTCTGGTCAGTCAGAAGGACTTAGAGATGGCTACACCTTTAGCAATGCAGTCGAAAAAAAGCCTGAATAGAGTCTTAGTAGACAGCGGGTTTCTGGATGAACGCACAGTCGGGTTGGTAAGCTCCGTTAAGGAATTACTGCAACACAACATTCTGACCAGGGAACAAGCCATAATTGCGCTGATATACAGCATCGAAAACAACACCCTGCTCGATGATACATTGCGCATCTTTGGCTGGTGGCAGACGATTACCACCCCCTGAATGCAACAAGTGGCGGATTGCTGCCCCTGTTTAGAGATTGATTAAAACAGGCAGCTTAAATAGTCGCTCAAAGACGCACTATCAGTCGTTCTAGAAAGGAAGATTTGGGAATGCGACCTGTTCATAATCAATTCCTTGTCAAAATTGAAGAGGCGAAAGACCCAGAGCAACTAAAGCAAATACAGCTTAAGACAAGTTCACGAACAATTCTCCAAAAATTCCCACCCACTTACTGAAATTCCTCTCTACTGGGCAGGTGACCCCTGCCCTGAGTGTGGGGAGTTCTGCCACTGCACGGCGATAATCATGACCTTGACTCCTTAATGCTGAAAATCTGCAACATTCAGGGTTTGCTCCCCCAATTAACATGGCGCATCCCCCGTTAGGTCCGCCGGATAAGTTCAACTTTCCTTTCAGGATAGCTCGAAGGATGGATAGCAATAAAGGACTATCAGGCTTGATAATTGAACAAGGTAACTGCACATCCGGCATAAATAGCCTGGTTGGTCGTAGTTTATCGGGAGGAATGATGCTAAAGGTCCACATTGCAGAAGATCATGATGCTTGCCGATTAGCCCTTAAACTGACGCTTCTAATGTCCAAACAGTACGAGATAGTTGGCGAATCACACAGCGGGCATAATCTGACCCAAGAACTCCTGTTAAGCGAACCGGACATTGCGATTGTAGATCTTTCGCTGCCAGGCAAAGATGGCTTTCAAGTCTTCAAAGAACTCAAAAAAATGGGCTCAACAATTAAATTCGTAATCTGGAGTGCTCGTTCTGATCTCGAAACCGTGTCCTGCGCGGTGCGCACCGGGGTTAACGGTTACCTTTGCAAAGACGCTTCAGCAGAGGTTATGAAAAAAGCGCTGGCGGCTGTAATGCAGGGAGATCAATGGATTGATCCGGAGGTAGCATTGCCAATGCCTGCGATCAGAGCATATGAAACACAGCAAGAATCCGTGGCTTAAAATCAGCTTGCCCTGTAACAGCGCTATCGACTGCGAGTGTTAACTATGGACTGTTATAGGTGTCCCAGATCTCCTGCTGCAGCAGAATGCAAAGACAGACAAAGTACGCAGCAGCGAAAAGTAAACCGGCAGCCCATAGAACGTTTTCAAAGATCGTATTCATACGACTCCCTCCATGCCTCTACAATCTGATCAACGTACAAGCAGGCGAAAAAGTTCAACATTTGTCAATTAAAAGATTTGATTTAATCGGCAAGTCTATTTTTGCCGCAAACTTTTCTTTCATGAACCCTGAGCCAGAAGTCGAAGTTTATATGAAAGAATTCGAGCATAGGCCAGAGCCATCAGACCGGTATAGGCAAAGACATCGAGATACCAGCGATTACCTCGATAATGTTTGCGCCAGAAGCGATAAAGCCCGCGATGAGAAGAGAGGATCATTTTTGCTTTCACCTGTTTTATCGATTGCCCATAATGATGGGTCACTTTCGCAACTGGCGTAAACCAAATCTCCCAGTTTGCTTTTTTGATGCGATAACACCAGTCAACTTCTTCGAAGAGCATGAAAAAACCTTCGTCGAGGAAACCCACTTCCTTTATGACTGCTTGACGAAGGAGCAAACATGCACCTTCAGGCTGATCTACCTGCCGCTCGTCGTCATGCTGCCAATCGAGCATCTTGTACTGACGAAACAACGTTTTGCTCGGAAACATTTTGCTGAAGCCTAAAAGTTCAAAGAGCATGCCCAGAAACGTAGGGAATTGTCGACAGGAGCGCTGGATGGAACCATCTGAATTGAGCAATTGGGGCGCCACAACTGCAGCCCGGGGATGAGAGCGCATGAAATCGATTAAGGCTGACAGAGAGCCGGGATGAACTTCAGTGTCCGGATTAAGCAATAAAACGAATTCACCTTGAACTTGCTCGAGAGCCTGATTGTTTGCCGCAGCGAACCCGCGATTAGTTTTATTGGCAATCAAATGAACCTGGGGGAAGTTACTCTGGACCATTTCAGCCGAGCCATCGGCCGAATCGTTATCAATTAGAAAAACTTCCGAATCAACACCGAACAACTCTCGCTGCAAGCTCGACAAGCAAGCACGCAACAGTTCTCTCGTATTCCAACTAACGACAATGACGCTTATAAGCATGACAACGACTTGTTTCCCGTCGAATTGTAGCCGCCCCCGGACATAACGACCATGTAATGCGGCTCATTTGGTTGCCTTATGAATCGATTGCTTACCATTTTGAGCCTGATTGGTTGAAAGCTTCTTATATATACATATCCACCGATTACGCCTCAAGCAGTGCCTCTGGCGCGTAAAATGGATACTCTCCAGAGAGTGATTTCTTGATGGTTACCACCGCCAAAAGCCCAACGCCAATCCAGAAAAAAACTCCTATGCTACTCGTTAAACGGGTCGCTGACACTTTGCTCTCGATGTCCTTAATCATCGGGCTTTCACCTGCACTACTGGCCTGTGCCATCGCCATCAAATTGGATTCAAAAGGTCCGGTTATCTTCAGGCAAAAAAGAGTTGGTTTGAATGGTGAATTTTTTGAAATTTACAAGTTTCGCACCATGTTGACTGGCACTCCCGATTTACCAACTGACCAGATGATGAAACTGCCCAGCCGCATTACAAAAGTCGGTCAACTCCTCAGACGAACCAGCCTGGACGAATTACCTCAGTTATTTAACATTCTGAAAGGAGAAATGAGCTTAGTCGGTCCCAGACCAGCTCTGTATAATCAGCTAGAACTGACTAAAAAACGTCAGGCAGCAGGCGTATTGCGCTTTTACCCCGGTATCACCGGCTGGGCGCAAGTAAACGGACGTGACGAACTGCCCGATGATGACAAGGTTCAGGCAGACAAATGGTACTGCGACAACTGGACATTTGGGCTAGACCTGAAGGTAATCGCCATGACTGTCGGTGCGATTGCCAGCAGGCGAGGGGCTAACTGAAACGGGGCTATACAACACAAAGCAGGATAAGAAGATGAAAGGACTAATACTGAGCGGTGGAAAAGGAACGCGAATGCGCCCGATAACGCATACTGCGGCAAAACAACTGCTCCCTGTAGCAAATAAGCCGATTCTTTTTTATGGAATTGAAGCTTTGATTTCGGCAGGTATTAGTGAGATTGGCATAATCATCAGCCCAGAAACAGGCAAAGCCGTTCAAGACTGTGTGGGCGATGGCAGCCGCTGGGGCATCCAGATTCAGTATATCCTGCAGGAATCGCCATCAGGGCTCGCACACGCGGTCAAGACAGCACGAGATTTTCTACAAGACGATGCTTTCGTCATGTATTTGGGTGACAACTTGATCAAAGATGGAGTTGGTCCCCTGGTTCAAAGCTTCAAAGAAGGGAAGGCGGATGCTTTTATCCTTCTAAAAGAAGTGTCAAACCCCAGCTCGTTTGGAGTTGCCCAGCTAAACAGTGAGGGGCGAATTCTTTGCCTGGAAGAAAAGCCGGCCAAACCCAAATCCAACCTGGCGCTCGTTGGGGTCTACCTCTTCAACAAGACTATTCACAAGGCAATTGACGAAATCGTACCGAGCAAACGGGGTGAGCTGGAAATTACCGATGCTATCCAGAAGCTGATCCATATGGGGCATCCGGTTGACAGCCACATTCTCAAGAGCTGGTGGCTGGATACCGGAAAGAAAGACGATATGCTCGAAGCCAATCGGGTTGTGCTTGACGAGATGACAGACGTATCCAATTTAGGCACCGTCAACGGTGGCTCTCGCATATCCGGGCGAGTGCATATCGGCAAAAACAGTGTGCTTAAGAATTGCGTCGTACGCGGACCAGCCGTCATCGGCGAAGATTGCCTGCTACAGGACAGCTATGTCGGACCTTTCACTTCCATTGGCGACGGCGCCAGGGTAAGCCATGCTGAAATAGAACACTGCATACTTCGAGAAAACTGCCAGATTATCGACTTCCATGGACGTATCGAAGACAGCCTGATAGGCGTCAATGTCGAGTTGACACGCAGTAACAATAAACCAGTGGCATTCCGGTTAATGATCGGCGACGATAGTAAAGTAGAAGTCGTCTAAACGTGAAAACCACTTCAGGTGAAAAACGTTTCACTTGAGCCTTGCTTTTTTTCGCTCCACAAAGCTCATAGTTAAATCCTTTCGCTTGATCTCAAGAGCCTGAGGCAGGGAAAATTCCCCTGTTAGTTACGCCAGAATCGGATCGCCCTAGCGATCACTAAACGTCGTCAATTTGAGGAATCGCCATGCAACTACTTATTACCGGTGGACTGGGCTTTATCGGAAGTAATCTCGTTCGCCACTTGTTGAGCCGACATTCCACTTACTCGGTAATCAATTTAGATGCAGTAACATACGCCGGGCATCACGAGAATCTGGCAGAGTACGCCCGGGAACCTCGCTACAAATTTGTAAAAGGCGAAATCCAGAACGCATCCTTAGTTGACGATATCGTTTCCGGGAGACGCTTTGGACGCATCGACGGGATAATTAACCTGGCCGCAGAAAGTCACGTCGATCGATCAATTAGCGATCCGGCTATTTTCGTCGAAACCAACGTCCTGGGCACTCAGGTTTTGCTTGATGCAGCTTATCGCCACGGACGCGCTCTAGCCAAAGCTGAAGGATATCCAGGCGGATTTGCCATCAAGTATTTGCAAGTATCAACGGACGAAGTCTACGGGTCGCTTGGACCAACTGGTCTTTTCACGGAAGAAACTCCGCTTTCGCCTAACAGCCCTTATTCCGCCACTAAAGCCTCTGCCGATTTACTCTGCCGTGCGTATTTCCACACATTCAACTTCCCGGCATTGATCACTCGCTGCTCAAACAACTATGGACCTTTCCAGCACCCGGAAAAACTCATACCGTTGTTCATAACCAATCTGTTCAAAGGGAAGCAGGTGCCTGTGTATGGAGATGGCTTAAATGTTAGAGATTGGCTGCATGTAGAAGACCATTGCCGGGCTATCGACACTGTGTTCCATAAAGGTCAAGCCGGTGAAGTTTACAATGTCGGCGGCAACAACGAGCGCACCAATATGCAGATAACCAAGCTGATGCTAAAAGAGCTCGGTAAGGACGAATCGTTCATCAAGCACGTGGAGGACCGACTTGGTCATGACCGCCGCTATGCTATCGACTCATCAAAAATTCAGACGGAGCTTGGCTGGACCCCTTCACACACCTTTGAAACCGGCATCAGGGAAACCATTGCCTGGTACAAAAATAATCCCGAATGGCTGGAAGCAGTGACAAAACCAGGACAAGAAGCTATTTTTACCGTGCCCCAGGCAGTGATTGCCCCTGTCTTATAAAAACAATTCGGCTAACTCTGACACATATCTCTAGACAGAATCGTTGCAAAAGAGCTATTCTGCGCAGTTGCAAACATCGCGCAGCGAGCATCGGCTCGCCTGGCGTTAGCAGTAGCTGCCGACTCCCTCTTATCGGGAATCTCCAAGGTTAATCGGAGCCTAAATGAGCACCATGAAATTATTAGTCACCGGATCTGGTGGCATGTTAGGACAATCACTGGTACCCTGCTTACGCGCGCGAGGGCACGAGGTTAGCGGTCTTCCCAAAGAAGAGCTGGATATAACCAACTTTCAGCATGTCCAAAATGTGCTGACCAAAACTAAGCCCGAGCTAATACTACACTGCGGAGCCTACACCAAAGTCGACCAGGCCGAATCAGAACCAGCCCTGGCTTTCCATATAAATGGTTACGGTACCGAAAATCTGGCCGTTGCCGGTAACGCTTTGAATATTCCTATTCTTTATGTGAGCTCAGACTACGTCTTCGACGGTGAGCAGCAATTTCCATACAACACCTGGGATGCAACGCGACCATTGTCGATCTATGGCAAATCAAAACTGGCCGGCGAAAAAGCAGTGATGCGCCATTTACAGCGCTTTTACATTGTCCGCACAAGCTGGCTTTATGGTCCCCACGGCAAGAATTTCGTGGAAACGATTTTAGGTTTGGCACAACAGAAGAAGCCTCTACGGGTAGTATCGGATCAAGTCGGTACCCCAACCTGTACTCTCAGCCTATCCGAACTCATCGCTGACCTCATCGAAACCAAGCGTTATGGGGTCTACCACGCAACCGACGAAGGCGTGACAAACTGGTATGAGTTCGCCAGGGCGATTGTCGCCGACTACAAAGTTGAGGTCGTGCCGATCGAAACGAAGGATATGCCACGCCCGGCTACTCGTCCGAAATATTCGGTAATGGACAAAACGACCCTGATCAACACTATCGGTCGTGAACCTATCCCCTGGCAAGAGTCATTGAACACTTATCTGGAGCTTCGTAAAGCGGTAGCAAAAGTTTAGTGGCTGTCCTTTTCATAACCAGTCATTTTCGGACTTGCAAGCTAGACTACAGGCGGCTGGAACTGCTATCCTATGCACAGCTTTAGCGGCTGGAGCTGCCAGCACACCAAAGGATAACAAAGTAAGCCATGCTTAAACCACTGTCAAAAGAAGCAATCGGCCAGGATTTTCAGAACGATCTATCCGTTCAAGATTATTCCAAAAAGCCGACCATTGAAGGCGTCCAACTCATCAATCTGAACCTTTTCGTTGATGACGGTGGCAGTCTCGCTGAGATCCTTCGGCTCGATGAAAATGGCAATATGCTCATATTGCCAGAATTTAAAGTACGCCAGAGCACTTTTTCGCAAATGCTGCCAAGCACAATCAAAGCCTTCCATCTGCACTACAACCAGGAAGATGTCTGGTTCATCTTACCCTCAAGCAGATTGTTAATTGGCTTGTTTGACGCTCGCAAAGATTCCCCAACCTATCAAAATACAATGCGATTCGTGCTCGGTGCCGGTCGCGCACAAGCTCTCTATATTCCGCGTGGAGTGGCTCATGGACTGGCTAACTTATGGTCTGAGCCAGCGCACATGATCTATTTTGTTAATCAACATTTCGATGCCACCCAGCCGGACGAGCACCGGCTGCCCTGGGACAAGCTCGGCGAAGATTTCTGGACTATACGGAAAGGCTAAATCAACTACTTTCAGTACCCGGATTCGTCTTTGAGGCGATCATGAGAATATGTCTAATTTCACGAGAATACCCGCCAGACACAGGCTGGGGTGGTATCGGTGCATACACATACCTGCATGCCAATTCCCTGGCCGAGTTAGGGCATGATGTAGAAGTAGTGGCCTTAACCAGAGAAGGGGTAAGGCAGACGCCACCTGTCTTAAATGGCGCGCATCCAGGCTCCGCCCTGAACATCAAGCTGCACCGGGTGCCCTGGAGTAACGTTTTAAGCGGGCTTTGCCTGGTCGAAAAACTCCTGCCCTTTTCGCATTATGTTTTGAAGTGTGTAGCCGGGTTATGGAAAACTTTCTATCGCCTTCATTCAGAGGCGCCTTTTGATATTGTAGAAGCCCCTGAGCACCTTGCTGAGGCGCTTTTTCCAGCAATTACCAAAGTCTGCCCGCTGGTCGTTCGGCTGCATACGCCTCAATTCAAAATCGTGGCTGAAGGCTTTCATAATTTGACTCCTAACTTCGATCAGCAACTGACTGGCATGTTCGAAATGATCACAATTCTACAGGCAGATCTGATCACCTCACCAAGCGAAAACCTTGCTCGATATGTGTGCGCCAATGCTGGTCTGGCATTGAACGACGTTTGTATGATTGCAAACCCCGTTGATTCAAACAAGTTCAATCCTCAGGGAGACAAAACTTTTGCTGCCGATGGACGCCTGACAGTCTTATTCGCGGGTCGACTGGAAGAACGCAAAGGTGTTTACCAGTTGATTGACGCAGTACCGTTGGTGGTGCGCGAGTTCCCTAACGTCCGCTTTATTCTCCTCGGGAAGGATACAGAAACAGGCGTTGGACAAACTTCCGCAAAAAAAATATTAGAAGGCAAACTTGCAGCGAGTGGATGCTCATCGCACGTGATGTTCATAGATCATGTAGATCTGGAGCAAATGCCTGCTTGCTACAGGTCGGCAGATATCTGCGTTGTCCCATCCTTATACGACAACGCACCTTATACGGTATTAGAAGCAATGTCCTGCGGGAAACCGATTGTCGCCGCTTCGTCTGGCGGAATACCCGAATATGTTGTCAGCAGCAAAACGGGATTACTTGTGGACCCTGGCGATTTCAAAGGTTTAAGCGAGGCTTTACTCAAGCTGCTGAAAGACTCTGCCCTGCGACAGGAGTTTGCTGCAGCTGCCAGAGAGAGAATTCTAAGGGTCTACGATAAGAGAGAAGTGGCGCTCAAGACTTTAGAGGCCTACGAAGTAGCCATAGCTCTCCATAAGACAAAACGGTCCCAGGCGATCTATAGAAAGTCTCCCGAGGAAGCCATTGCCGATTTCAGCACATTTATTTATTCCTATCAACGCAACTTGTACGAATTTATGTATTTGCATTCATTGAGCTTCCGTCTAAACCACTGGCACGATCTGGCGAAGCGACAACCAGCACTCTTCAAGGAGAAAGTTACACTTGGCTTGGGCTCAGTCCTGGCAAAATTCTTGCGCCAGCCGTGGTCGCTTAGAAAGCATCTCGACAAATCCAGGCTGAGAATCAGCGCTGCTGAGGAAGAACTACAAAAATCAGCCAGAAAAGAATTGCTTCAACTCTAATTACAATTACCGTTAGCGTTGTAATCACACAATTATGTGCATCATCTCACAAAACTCCAGCGAAAAACCAGGAGTACGCTAAACTGGCGTTCCATTCCCCACCCTGTTGCCACGCATAAAATAATGCCCGTAAAAGCTGAACAAAAAATACTTCGTATCTTTCGAGTGAAGGTAACTGACAAACCTGGTCACTTCGGTCGCATCGCTACCAGCCTTGGCGACCTCAAAGCCAATATCGGCGAAATAGCCATCGTCAGACAGGGTCCAGATTACCTTATTCGGGATATCAGCTTATCTTTCATAGACGAATCGCATTTGCAGACATGCGCTGAAGCCATGGGCAAAATCGAAGGCGTACAGATGGAGTCTATCTTCGACCCGGTGCAATTAGTCCACGAGGGCGGGAAAATAGCAGTGCGCAGCCGAGTGGCGCTAAATACAATTGCCGATCTTGAGAAAATCTACACTCCTGGTGTGGCTCAGATCTGCAAGCTCATCCATCATGAAAACTCTCTCAGTCGCCGATACACGTCGATTTCTAATACGGTGGCGGTCGTGACAAACGGCTCGGCAATTTTGGGGCTAGGCAATATCGGTGCAGTTGCGGGCATGCCGGTCATGGAAGGGAAGGCGGTTTTGTACGAACAATTAGTTGGAATAAGTGCTGTTCCGATTCTTATTGAATCGAGGGACGTAAATTTAGTCGTACAAACCGTGAAAAATATAGCCACTACTTTCGGTGCCATTCACATTGAAGATATCGCAGCACCGGAGTGCTTCGAAGTAGAAGAAAGACTACAAAACGAGCTAAATATCCCGGTTTTGCATGACGATCAACACGCCACAGCTGTTGTCGTTCTAGCAGGGTTGTTGACTATAACTCACAGAATGGGTCTAGATCTTGCAAGCTGCAAAGTTGGCATCATCGGACTTGGTGCAGCGGGAGCTGGAATTGCGCAGTTACTGCAAGCTTATGGAGTGAAGTCAGTGCTGGGAACCGATTTGCGGAAGGAGGCATTGGACAGACTGAGCCTGATGGGAGGAGTAGCAACTGACCTGGATGGCATCATGAGCAGGTCAGACATAGTTGTGGCCACTACAGGAGTGCCCGGACTGATCAAATCATCTATGGTCAAAAAAGGACAGGTAATTTTGGCTTTATCTAATCCAGACCCGGAAATCGCTCCGGACCTGGCTATCAAATCTGGGGCGAGCTTTGCAGCAGATGGACGCACAATAAACAATGCCCTGGCTTTTCCTGGACTGTTCCGCGGTGCCCTCAAGGCTAACGCTACCAAATTCACAAACAAAATGAAGCTGGCAGCGGCCTTTGCTATTGCTGGTCAAACGAAAATGGACAACCTTGTCCCGAGCATTTTGGACCGAGAGGTTCATGAGCATGTCTCTAATGCCGTAGCCATAGCGGCATCCTAGTGGTTTTTGCCAGCAGGCGCCCAAATTAATTTGCGCCTAGTCAGACTGTCCCTGACCGCTTGGCATTCACAACACCTATAATCACAATCAGTAACCTGGCGACACCGCGGATCTCATTCTGTCCTGGAGATGGTCTCAATCCACATTTAATAACTCAATTCATAATCGTGCAAAATCGTTATGCCTATGTTGTGCAGAGTGATGGTGGGAAAGAAATGCTTTGGTGCCAGCTTGTGGCGTTGTTTGGCATGGCAAATGACTACCAGGCGACGGATACTGCTGGTACCAGAGGCTGCATTCTTTTTGATTTTGAGCAGTGTCATCGCCAGTGGCAGTATTTCGCAGAATTGCCTGGCCACACCTCCTCAAAAACCGGAGCTACAATCGCAAGAGCAAGCCTGGCTAATCACCGAAGCCACAGGTCCTCACAGCCAGCGTGTTCTCACATTGGGACAGACTGGTGGGAAAGTCGAATTTAGCAGAGACACAAACCTCGTAAGTAAGGCTCCTGAGTGGAAAGCAGTGTTCTATAACACCGCGAAAAAAAAATTCTATGAGTTCCCATTTGTTCAATTATCCAACTCAAGACAACTTTGGTCTGAGACCACAAACAAAGCCTATACAAAAATAGACCGGGGTTTTTGGCATGGACTGAAGCTCTGGCAGGCTATTGTCCATGTCAATGAAAACGATATTCCAAACTCTATGACCACGATAATGGTTCCTACAAAGGATTCAGGACTGAGAACTATCCGATATGATCTCTACTACACAGACTCCCTCAAAATTACGCCAAACGTCACGGCCTTTACCAAAGTGTACTTTCGCGAAGTTACACCAATTGATGTACCGGGATTGCCACTGGCGCTAATACGCCATCAGAATGACAATCGTTCAATCATAGTATTTATGACAACAAGTGTGAAATCAATTCTGGTTGATCGCGATTCTGCCTTCAAATATCCAGTAGGGATGAAGAGAAGTGAGACTCTGGATGGAGTTGACTATGACCAGAGACAGCTGGATCAAATGTCCGAAGTCTTTGAAGATCTTGGCATTGGGCAGGATTTCGTCCCCAAAAAAGAGGTTAATCTTCGAGCCGGTCATTGAGATTTCTCACACCTCAGGATAATGAAATTTAATGACAGTTACCGTGGAAGTCGGTGTGGATATAAGGCAGAATCAGAATAGCCAGAGCCCATCTAAGATTTTCAGCTGTCGCTTCAAGTTAAACTCCCCTTCCGCAATATTCAATAAGTGATTTCTCACACTGTTTTTGATACCACAGTCAATACCATCGGCAAGAGTGCAAGCCTCAAGCACAATGGCTGCAAGAAAGGGACCACAAGAAAGGCGTCAACATTTGCTCTTAGTGTAGTGTTTTTTCTCTTTCTGGCTTTACTCTTACCTGCCGATGTTTTTGATTTCGCACGCTTGGGTGGTCAAGAATGCTCCAAGCCAGATCTCATAACAGGCTTCATTCATTTACCCAAGAAGCGAATCGTTTGGAAGCAGGAAGGATTTTCTGCAGGCTCAACCAATTCCGCAGGTTTTTTAGACTATGAGCACCAGCTACCTAAAGCACCAGGTGTTTGCCGGATCGCCATGCTCGGTGATTCTATGACCGAGGCACTGCAAGTTCCGCAAGAATCACGATTCTCCAACCTGCTGGAACACCGCTTGAACGCAGCCAGTCCTGGACGTTTTGAAGTCTTCAATTTTGGCATTAGCGCCGCTGGAACAGGGCAAGAATATCTGACCTACCTTAGATATGTCGAACAGTACAAACCTGACATAACAATTTTATTTTTTGATTCTGGCGATGAGGATAAGAATTTACGCAAGCCAGCGATGGGTCAATGGTATCCACATGCAGTTTTCCGTCTGGGAAAAGGCCAGCTGGGTGTAAGCTTTCGCGATTTCGACTCCTGGCTCCACAGCGCACAAGCTATGCCCATTACTCTTTTTGAGGATTTTCGTCGAGATAGCCGCTTCTGGGGAACGCTTATACAAATTTTTAATGGCATTAAAACCAATACGGGTTTCGTCACTCTGTGCACATATCTTGAACGCTGCAAGGTACTGGAACCGCTTGAGGATAGTCTCGTTAAGTTATTTCCTCTGAACAGATTTGGTCCGCCGGATTTTCACGTACCAGCAGCAGAAGTTTCTGCAATAAGACGTGAATTCTGCAGCCGGTTCGGTCTTCGCTTCCTTGATGCACCTGATTGCCCCCTAGAGAAGTTCAACCCTAAAAGCTATGAATTTGCCTCAGAGCCGGAATATCACGCAGCCATAATTACACCGCAAATAGCTGAAACTATGAGACAGCGATACCGAGAGCGGTGGCAGGTGCTCATTGGAATATTGACCAGGTTTTCAGCCGAATGCGATCGCACAGGCAGCAAGTTTATTGTAATCGGATTTCCTACTCAATTATTTAAAGACGGTTTTGCCTATAACTTTCAACAAATAGCTGCGCTGGCGGATCGTCAAAATTTCCACGCCACGAACTTGACCCAGGCTTTTGACGCGGCAGTTGCCTTGAGGAAAATTGAATCCCGGTACGTTTCCCACCTTACACCGTCTGGGCACAAGGTTATGGCCGACCTTCTCTATAACTATTTAGAACAAGAACATTTCCTGGAGCAATGAAACAGCAACTTATGGATCGTGCATTTTCACTCAAGCGCTTAACCACATTAATTGTTGTTTTCTTGAGTTCTTGCTGTCTGCCAGCACTGGCAAGTGATCTTGAGACTGATTACGGGGAATCGGACCTGCACGCCGAAATAGAAGAAAATCAGAAATTTAAAGACAGCCATGGTTTTTTCAGACATCAGATACCTGGATTCAATCAAAGTACCCACGGTCAGCATGGCAATGGTTTTCGGGGACATTTTCAATTTGATGAAAAGGTTTATCCTGAGGTAATTCGCCCACTCATGGTTCAGGCTCAAAACTGCCAGACCAGGCATCAGTTGGCGGAGGCTTTAGACCTATACGACAAAGCCATAAAACTGGCTCCCGATTGTGAACCATTGCGCCTTCGCCGGGGCTTCACACTTCTGAGACAACAAAATTTTAAAACCGCAGTCAATGACTTCAACTTCGTAATCACCAAGAATCCTCAATCAAAAATGGCTTTGCTTGGCAGATTGCGGTGCTATGAGGAACTGGGCGAAAGCAGAAAAGCCCTGGATATTCTTAACAAGATGATCTCTCAAAACCCGGAACAAGGGAACAATTATATGCTCAGGTCTGCTTTTTACCAACACCTGGGCAAATCGAAAGAGGCAACAAGCGACAGAGCAAAAGCATTCAGTTTGTTCACGAGAAACCGAGCGATTTATTTCATCGCTCAAGGTCACTTCACTGACGCACTAAAAGTCGTGAACACAGGACTTAAACAAGAACCAAACGACCGCCCATTGCAAATTGAGCAGGGCAAATTGCTCAACGACCTGGGTTGCTTCAAAGAGGCAATATCCTGCTACGACAAGCTCATAGCCGCGGAAACCACACCCGAAATTCTTAATTTACGCGGCAAAGCCTATGAACATTCCGGTAACACAGATCAGGCAATAAAAGATTATTCGGCCGCAATTGCTGGATCCAGTCACTTTCAAGAGAAGGGAGGCAAAGCTATCAACGAATCCGAAAGAAATTCGCTGGCCTCTTATTATCAAGATCGGGCACATGCCTATATCAAGACCAAACAATATTCTTCCGCCATTAGCGATTGTACTATCTGCTTGCAATTACACCCCGAAGCAAACGCATACTCTATGAGAGCCGACGCCTATGCCCTGGACGGCAAATTGCAAAATGCCATGGCCGATTATAAAACAGCCTGCCAGCTAAATCCGCAGCTTCAGCACTCACTTGTGCAGGGAGCTCAGGTCGCGGAAAAATTGAAAGACTACCCCACTGCCACCAAATTTTACTCCGAGCTAATAAAGATCAATCCACAATTGGGCGATTTCTATTTAGCCAGAGCGGAGGCATATGAACAAATGAATAAGCTTACCGAAGCAAAAAGAGACTTAAATAAATGCGTTCAGCTGGACCCTGACGACGAGATTGGATTCGAAAGCAGGGGCCGCATCAATGCCGCTTTGCACGAATATATTCAGGCCATTGCCGACTACACAATGGCTATTAAACTAGATCCAGACAGCCCTCGCCTGCTCCAAAGCCGCGCAGCAGTTTATGAGCGCATGGGGAATAATCAACTTGCCGCAGCGGATAAGAAAGCCGCCGAACAAAAGGTCAAGAAACCGTAGATTGTTGCATAATTCGGCACCGCTTATAGTGACAGTATTTTTTAGCTAAACCTACCACCCGGTGGTACTATGGGCATGCAACCTGGGGAACTCAGACAGAAATGCACAAATTCAGCTTGATACCATTTGCCATGCTAGTATCATATGCAATATCGCCATTATCGGAAGCATCCGATAACACTGAATGCCTTCTAAATCGGCAGGAACCAATCTATGACAACACTCCCCTGCAATCACCGTCCCCGAGCAGGATCAGTGGCATTCAAAGTTTAAGAACAACGGTTAATGATGGACTTGATGCGCACGCCACCAGCACAGCTCTGGTGCCTATAATTGCTATGGTGAAACCGGCTTACGCACAAGACAATCTAATTAAAGCGTTGTCTGGATGGCAATCCGTTATCAATGTAGTGCTTGCCACGCCAGTAAACACCAGGTCAGCCAGGGTTGGAGACATAGTGGAGTCCAGGTTAGCCCTGGATTTTCGCTTTGGTCCACAACTAATCGCAGCAAGAGATTCTTTAGTCAGAGGTCATGTTACCGAAGCAGAGTCTGCCCGCACACTGACACACTCGGCTTTGTCTTCCGATCGACGTCTTAAATCGCGAGGAATATTGGCTATACAGTTCGATGAAATAATAGATCAATCCGGCTACCACTGGCCAATTCAAGCGACACCAACCCCCCGACAAAAGAGCCAGCATAACCTGGACCGGTCAAGAGTCCGCTCTATTGAGACTGATGCCAATGGCAGTATCATCAAGGCCGAGGCGGAACTTGCCGGCGGCTTAAAGGCAACATCAAATGCAGCCAAGATCGCCACCATGGTCCCGCTACCGGGCACGTTTCTATTTACGTCTCTGGCACCAGCGGTTGCTATGGGAGCAGTAGGCGCCGCCAGCCCTTCCATAGCCTACGACAAGCCAATCGATGCGAATACCGAACACCGGCGGACCAAGGGTGCAGTCTATGGCTTCATGAGCAACCTCCCCGGTGCCATCGTCGTAAAATCGATCGTGGAAAAGGGTAATGAGATTGAACTTGAGCCAGGCGATCAATTAACGTTGAATTGCCGCATAAAAGATACTGGTTATCGACTACCACCGGAAGAACAGCTTACCGTCAAGGGAAAAGTGATAATGTCTCCCGCGCTAAAACAGCCTGGCGTCAATGGAACTATGATCAAGCCACAACAGTCCAGACGGCTTTATCCGGCTGCAATCAGTCAGCAAAGCAGACTGGTTCCCTCTCAGTGAATTACATACACACTTTAACCCAATTTGAGCGTTAGTCTTGAAACTGGGTAAGAGCAGTCTCTTTCACTATATAGGGTGCCAGCAAATTATTGTTGTCGATCACAACGGTAGCGCGCTGCTGCGGGCTGCACTCCTTGAGATATCGCCTTTGCCCTTCCACATAGCGCCTATTTTCAGGAGATTCAGGATCAGGCGAACCAAAGCCAGGTCCTCGTTGCGCCCCACGCGGAGCCGAAATATTGAATTCCACATCAAGAAATATAGAAAAATCGAAGTAGTCGCGAAGCTCAGATCGATGTAGAAAGATTCCGTCAAATAAGAGAATTGCTCCCCCCTGCACCGGCTCCGGCTGCATTGATACGGGCGAGTCAGATAAGTGATCGAAAATTGCGGTGCAATAGCTGAGAGACCCGCCTGGACTGAGCGGATCTAAGAGTGCCTGCTTTAAGCCGGGGTAGTTGTAGGAATCAAGGAAGAAGCCATCAGGACAGGCTCGTCCTCGCTGATAACGGATTGATTTGGGATTGTGAAATCCATCGACTGAAGCTCGGATTACAGTCTTTCCCCTCATCTTAAGTGTTTTGGCCAGTTCATCAGCAAAAGTTGTCTTTCCAGCGCCATCAACTCCATCAATGGCAACACGCAGCACAGGATTTCCGGACAGCGAAAGAATCATGTCAGCCAGATTGTCCAGAAGCTTCAGTCGTTGTTGCATCCGATCGACCTTTATTGAAAAACCGTTTATGCTGTCATAGCTCCATCACCACCGCCATCAAGGAATCACCCAGAAGACGACAAACAGTCAGGCTACTGCACCACTATTACTCTCACCATTTGAGCCCCAGTGTTGTCGCCATAGTAATTGTCATTCATGATCATTGAAAACGCGCCGGTACCTGAGAGCTGATAGTTGTACAGAAAATCCCCAACCAAAAAAGGAGTACCACTGGTTCCGACTTGACCGGCCAAACAGTTACTGGTAAGAGCGGGTACCGTATCGGCAGGAACAATCACGATTGGGATATCACCATTGGCGTCTACGTCCGGACCACTCACGGGATATGCGTTCCAAACACCGACCGCCTGGGTATCGACCCAGATTTTCTGACCAGTCGCGATTGTGACGCCAGCCGGTGTCCAGTTGGGGTTGTTTCCCTGAACTAAAAAGACGTTTACCGCTACAACTGTTTCGCCAGCATTTAATATTTGCTGGAATATGTTGGGGGTGCGCCAGGTGACGCTGGTCGGTGGGGGAGTTGTGCCAGGACTGCTCGCTACTCGAGAAAAAGGCGTGACGCCAGCACTGCCGCCAGAGCTACTCGCTGATGCCTGAAGCCCGCCAGGATGCTCGACAGGGCGACTGGCACTAAAGGTTAAGGTGACGGCTTGACCTAAACCGGGCACGTTTCCCAGAAGCGGCAATGCTGCCAGACTGACCAGTGGTTCAACGCTATAGACACTTTTCACCTGCAGCTCATACAGGGCTGTTGTTGTATTTATAGACTGAGCTAACGGCTGATCAGGAGGAGAGCTTATCACGCCGCCGCTGCCAATATTTGTGGCTAACACATAAAGGTCATTACCGCAGCCGGTATAGCCACCGGCAGGGACCATGCGCACAAACTGCGCCAGAGTGTTGGACTGAAACTGGAAAGCCTCACTCGCCATGCTATTCAATGCGCTGGCATAGTCAGGTTGAGTAGCGGCTTTGGCGGCGAAATCGTTTGTTGCCAGAAACTGAATAGCGGCCGCAAGAAACAAGGTGGCCAGGTTCAGCAATGGAAGGAGCACTATCAGGAACAGGACATAAAGAACCAGCGAGAACTGTGAGAACTCAGACATACCATTCGGGGATCGTCGCATTCGGTGGTTTAGTTGGCGCATGCACACCCCTTGTAGGGTACCGACACTATTGCTCAGCCTACATCTTGCCGGATAAGCTGTCAACAAAAGCGTTCCAGCAAAACCATTCCTATTGCTTTCATACCTGCGCTTCAACTTGCGCTTGCAATCCTTCGCGATGCGCCTCCCACCAGTCAGACGCATATTTTTGCGCCACTTCCACATCTTCTTCTTTCATTTTTCTAGCCAACGCGTCACGTTCGCGACGAATATGAATGGCGGTTTGATCCGCACCACGACCAGCTAAGGTCAACCATTTGTAGGCTTCCTTATAATCAACTTTCGTGCCCTCACCGTTTTGATAAATCAATCCAAGTTGATACTGCGCCGCCGCCAGATTCAAGCTGGCCGCTTTTTCGTATAGCTGGATGGACTGAACATAATCTCTGGGCACGACCCTGCCCTCGTGATACAGAGCCGCCACTCGCACAAGGGCCGGAGCATATTCGTGTTCGGCAGCCAGTAACAGATACTGAAAACCTTTCCGAACATCTTTGGGCAGACCATTTCCGACCATATAAAGCTCGCCGAGCATAAGATATGCAGCCGCATTATCCTGCTCTGCCGCCAGTCGAAGCCAGTTGCCGGCTTGTTTGGGATCTGAAGGCACAATCTCGCCGTCAAGCAAAAGACGCGCCAAGTAGACTTCAGCTTCCGCGTACTCAGCACGAGCAGCTTCATCTATTAGCGCCAGCCCGCGTTCGACATCTGCCTCCACAGAATTTCCTTCTACATACATCACACCCAGAAGATATTGTGCAGGGGCAAATTGCTGCTGAGCCGAAGCAGTCAACAACTCCAGAATCAGCGCCGAATTCTTAGCAATTCCATGCCCCTGCATGCATTGTCTCGCCAGGTGAAATCTGGCCTCGGCGTTGCCTTGCGAAGCCAGCTTCTGGTAAATCGATACTGCTTTCTTATAATTTCTCGGCCAGACTTTTCCAGTGCGATAGTACTCGGCACATTTTAGTTGCGCATCTATCACCTCGTTAAGTGCTGCCGCTTCGAAAAGCTCTGCCGCCCTTACCAGGTCAACTTTAGTCCCCTGTCCAGACTCATGCATTTTAGCCAACTGGAAAGCAGCCTGAAAGTCACCAAGAGCAGAAGCACTTTGATAATGACTCAATGCCAGGTCAAATCTTTGCGGCACGCCTAAGCCATCTCGATACATATCACCCAGAACCATATGCGCACCACTATGATTTCTGGCTGCTGCCTCTTGATAGAAGCTGAACGATTGATCTAGATCAACGGCTGTACCAATTCCTGACCTGTATACCTCACCGAGTTGAAAATTAGCTTCAGCACTACCTTTTTCTGAAGCATCAGCCAGGAGCCTGAATGCTTTTTCACAGTTACGTTCAACACATTCGCCAGTTAATAATAACTGCGCCAGCCGCACTTGAGCATCCGGAATGCCACTGCGCGACGCTTTTTCTAACCATTCAACGGAATAGTAATCTTCCTCGGACACCTTGTTTCAGCTTACACCACGTATCAATTGATCTCTGAATCCTTCTTAGATCAATTATACCGACCGGAAGCCAGATGACCGGTAGCTACCCGGGCTATCGACGGCTCGCACAAAGAAAACTACCCTGGAGCTTATTTTGCGCCAGATTTTTTTATCTCTTTGATAAAATCCCTGGCCAATTTTTCAAGGCGGCGCAATTCTTTGTGAAGTTCAGACGCCCGCTTAGCAATTGCCAGATTGTCATATGGCGCACCGGCCGTTTGTTGCTGTAGTTGCAAACCACATGCGGCTAAGTTTGTCATACTCTCCGTACACTGTTTCGAAAGCAGCTCAAATTTAGCTTTGACTTTGTCCTTGAACTTCAAAGCAGCCTCGGCGCTGATTATGCTTTCCAGGTCTGATTGTATATACGGAATAGTTGGAGTTATTTCCTGCATATACAGGTCAACCCACTTTTGGCGGGCTGGCAGCACTTCGCTCACGTCAAAAGTGGGCTCTGGCAGACTTATTACTACTGGTCCCATGACATCGACATAGTTATAGTTGGTAATCGGATGCCTGGTCACCTCCCCATAGAGGTGCCGGACTGCCACTTGGGCGCGCCGCACATCGAGCAGGATATCCCGGACATTACCAAGTTGGACATGCACTATGCTCGCTCCACCGGCTATGACCGGCTTGCCGCCAGTATCGCCGCCCGGTGAAAGGGCACCATTTTCCGCCGCTTGCAAGGGAGCACTGAAAGAGGTCCAGATCAAAAGCACGATTGCTCCAGGCAAAGTGCGCTTAGCGATTTTCGTTCTTCTTGAAATCAGGGGCAATAGTCACCTGACCTTTTAGTTTTTCGGCTCAAACGATAGCACACCGGCAGAGAAAACCAAGCCTGTAAGGCACTAGACCCGAAAAAATGGTGTTTCGATAACGTTGTCCAGCCACAAAACCTGAATCTTATACTGACCGGACTTAATCACCACATTCGGAGCCACCACTGTGCCGTCTTCATTAGTACGCCTGGAGAACACAACATCACCCTGGGATTCAGTTACTCGTATCTCGACATCTTGCACGGCAGCTTGCTCTTTGCCTTTGGTCTGCACTAACAAACGCAGATGCTCTTGCTCGACGTGCCAGCCCATATTGACCTGAATAGTCATATCGTCAACAACTCGTTGAACGGTCCCGAGCGAAACCATTTGCGTGCTTGTGCCGCGCATTGCGACAGCGGGAACCATTTGCTGCCAGGACATGGAGGCAAGAAGTTCTTGCCACGTCTGAAGGGCTGCTTGTTTGGTGGAACCAATCAGATCTCTCAATTTGATCTCCACCTCGCCTGGCTCTGCTATTTGATCCAGCAGCTTAGTGGTTAACCGATTGAGGAGCCTCTCATCTCCCTTAGACAAACTCATATACTGGCTGGCAGTCCACATAGCCTTGTCAAAATCCTTATTTTCTCCAGGCAGCGGCATTTTGCTCGCCTGCTCTTGGCAAAAAACCTCAAAAGACTTAGCACATTCAGCTTCGTCAGACTTCGCCAGAACCTGTGCTAGTTGTTGATTCAGAGTCATGATCCTCTCCTGAGTCTTTTTTGTGGGGGCTTACCCGGATTCGAACTTATCCTTGTGAAAGAATCTATACGGCAGGGAGCAATTCTTGGACATGAATTCAACCAAATTTTCGCTCTTAGCTATAGTTAGACGTGCCTCAGGGCAAAAACAAACAGCCAAAGGCATTTGTAATGGCTAAACTCAACAACAATAAGAAATTCAGCCCTGGAAAACTCTCGCTAAATGTCACAGCCTGTTTTAGACAAGTAAAGAACGCTGTCTGTTTTTCATCACACCCGGAAAAACGGAGTTTCGATCAAATTGTCAAACCACAGCACTTGAATCTTATACTGTCCCGGTTTTACCGCTACGCTTGGCGCAACGACTGCGCCATCTTCATTAGTGCGGCGAGAAAAGACAACACCGCCTTCAAGCTCGGTCACCCGAATCTCAACATTTTGCATAGCCTCTTGCTCTTTGCCCTTTGCTTGCATTAAAAGGCGCAAATGATCCTGGTCTACATGCCAGCCGAGATTGACCTGAATTGTCACGTCATCGACCACACGCTGAATGGTTCCTAGCGATACCATCTGCGTGCCAACGCCCCGCATCGCACCGGCTGGAACCAGTTGCTGCCAGGACATGGCAGTAAGAAGATCCTGCCAGGTATCGATAGCCGCTTGTTTGGTAGAACCAACCAGATCTTTCAGTTTGAGCACGGCAGATCTTGGTTCAGCAATCTGCTCAATCATCCTGGCTGTCACCTGCGAGAGGATTTGCTCATCAGAGCGAGAGAGCCAGGTGAACTTGCTTAAGGTCCACATCGCTTTGTCAAACTGCTTGTTCTCCCCTGGAAGAGGCAATTCACCAGCATACTCTTTCAAGAAGGTCCCAAAAGACCTGACACATTCAGCCTCATCTTTAATAGCCAAAATCTGCGCCAGCCTGTCGTTCAGAGTATTCATGACCTTCTCCTAAGTCTTTGACTCTTCTTCGTCCATTTTCTCTTTAAATGCTTTAAGAGTGCGGACGATTCTTTTGTCGACCGTATCTATACTCTTAGGGTCCATTCTTAGACATGAAATCAAATCTTCTCTTTTGTACCCTTCAACATACTTCAAAAGAAAACAGGTGCGGTGGATTTGCTCCGGCAAAGCCAAGAGAATCTGATTGACCAGATCATTTAATAATGCTTTATTAGCCGGATCCTCTCCTTGCCTGTCACCAGACAAAAAGCTGTATTCCCAGCCAAACAGGTCTTCGGCACTGCGCCCGTCCTCTTCATCGAACATAGAATCGAGCGAGGTGGTGCGCCACTGCGAAGAATTAGTCGTTTGTTCGGTAAAGGTCTGAGCCGTGGCGTAATGCTTGGCTGTCACCGGCTGCCCCTCAAAAAATATTTCGCTGGCACCGACCGGGAGTTGCTTGGGCTTTTTCTCTGAATCAACAGTCTCTCGCTTTTTCAGGACGACCTTGTGATATCGCTCCAGGTTCTGGGCAATCGCTTTGTTGCAGGCACCCAGACAATACAGGGATAGATTAGCGTCCGGATGACCAGGATCGAAGTGTTGAGTAACCAGCACCAGGGCATTTTGAACAATGTCCTCAACGTCCTCATCTGTCGCCAACCTGGCACGCGAGCGGATATAGCGCATCATCCGCTGAGGGGTAAAATTCATTTCCCCTCGCAAAAATGCTCTACTTTCTTTACTGTTCATCTATATGGACGGTTACCTGGATAAAAAGCCATTTCTCGCTATGAACTATAGCCGAATTACGTAGAGAGTTCGATTCCTCGCCAAACGAGCCTCATGTTAGCAGAAGCCACCAGCAGGCGAAGACATTATAGACGAGCTGTCAAGAGCCTCGGGTTCCAGTCGGCAATTCGATCAACGACGCTATTAACTCCCATTCCTTGCAGAGGAAAGAGGTCTTTAGTAGGCTTTGCCGTGAGGCTGCGCAGGAGTTCGAAATTATGAGACGATTACAGCCATATTTTCGATTAGGACTGGCTATCACTGTAGCTATAGCAATGGTCTCCAGCACTTTTGATATGAAAGCTGACGCCGCCGCTGTCAGCTTCACTCCCCAACCACAATTAAACGGTGGCACAATACTTGGCCGTGTTCCACTGGCCAAGCTTGGCAATCTAAATCTTCCTCGCGGGCGTGCTTATTTCAAATCTAATTTAGTCGAGATCACAGCCATTCCGGAATGGCAATTTGACCGCGAACAGGTTCTATCTGGCCCAATTCTGAAATGCTGGTCAACTATCGACGGCAAAAACGCTTCAATTAACGGTATTGCCTACTTTCAGGATGGGGAGTGGCTTAAGTACATCGACGAAAATACACCGGACAAAGTGATCACAAAAAATGACGCGTTCACCGGACAAATTACGGCAATGAAAAATGGATTCCTCGAGATAACCCCCGACTATGGCACGGCAAAACAAGTGGCAATTGCTGATGTCGAACAGATTATTTCCCCACGAGCCTACTTATTTAGCTTGCCCGTCGCGGCATTTCTGAGCGTGCCGCAAGGTGCACCAATTTCAGGCGAAACGACAACTGTCACCTTGAAGCCAACAACAACAATGATTACCCTGGCCGCGGTCAAGCGTGACCCACTGATGCGTGGTGATGGAGACGTCAGCACGACAAAACTGACGGCACTATGGGCTGGTATAAGCGCCATCGAACTCCTCCAGACAGCCTTGCCAATGGGGATTTTGTACGGACCGGTGAACAAAGAAATGGTCCGCCAGTACCATGCGCGAATGAATACCGTATTGCAATATTCGAACCAACCCACCCTGACCGGAGCAACCTTCCAGAACAGCCCATCACTAGCCCCTAGTGCCACGCCTTCGCTTTTGCCGTAGGACAACAACAGGGCAAGCTGTGAGCCTGGTAAATCGTTAACCGGGTCAGGTCAAATTCAAAAATTAGTTTGTGCCGACCAATCGATGAACCTGAGCGTTAATCGATTGGCTCACCAATTGATTGCTCCAGATCAGTAAACGCTTGTTGATAGGAAGATACAGCGTCTAAGTAAGCCTGCCTGACCTGAAAATTAGCTTGTTGCGCAGCTAGAGTAGCAGTAATGTCCGACTGTCCAACCTCGTAGCTGCGCCTGGCCAGTCTGGCCACCTCTGCCGAGTCAGCCAGTACGTGATCTTGATAGGTTTGAATGCGATTTCTTGCAGTGATCAAATTATTGTATGCAGATGTGACATCAGCAATGATTTGATTTCTAATTGCCGCCTCCCGCAGCTTAAGCTGCCTGAGTGTGGCTTTCAGTCTGGCTATATCGCCCTGCGAAAAATTATAAAGTGGTATTTCAGCGTTAATCGTCGTAAAAATACCATTAAGCTTAGGACCCGAAGGTAAGTTGGTTTCTGTCGAACTACCAAAGGCAACCGAAGGATTAGGCAGAATATTGCCAGCAGCAGTGCGCAGTTGCGCCTTAGTGAGCGCGATTTGGGCATTGTTTATCTTGAGTTCAAGCCGATTCTCCAGAGCTTCAGAAATAAAATCAGTCACTGGTGGCACAGCAATTGAATAATCCGGAAGCATCTCGCTTTTTTCCGCTTTTGAATCAAACGCCGGTAATCGTGGAGCAGCAATTGGCGAGCTGTACTGTCGCCCGATTACCACATTCAGTTGCTGGCGAGATCTATTCACCCGCATATTACCCTGGGCAGTATCCACACTTGCCTGGGAGTAGGCCAGCCTGGCCTTGAGCACGTCTAACTCCGGCACATCGCCGGCTTGAAATCGTTTGGCTGAAACAACCTGCAACTTCATAGCCAGCTCGGACAGGTCATGCAAAGTCTCGTATGTTTCCTGTGCCACCACCACTTCGGTGTAAGCACGCCGAACGTCATTGCGAAACTGCCATAGAGTTTGCATGATTTCCATCTTCGTTTCTTGCACCTGGCGCTTGGCAGCAAGCAAACGAAAGGCGATCTTCCAGGGCCATTCATAAGTTACCTGCGGACCTACACGGCGCACGCCTTCAGACGTAGGCGCTTCATCGCGAAAGAAGATAGGATCAGGCATCTGTGTAGCCGCAGCATAGAGCGCCTTGCTGATACCAAGTTGAGATCTGGCAGCTGCAACGCGCGGGCTATTCAATAATGCTTCGTTCAAAACCTGGCGCACTTTCAGAGGCGTCATCCCACCGGCCGCATCATTCCTGTTTTGCTGGGCATCAGTGTCATTTTTTTCAGCAGATGGAAGCCTCCACCCGAACGGGGAATCTGTATTTCCCATATCGACGTGCAGTTTCCTCATCGGATTTTTAGAAGGCAGCGTTACTGTCGGCATGTTCGTTGCTGGATCTGAAGCCCCTCTAAGCGCAGGGGTTTGGTCTGTGCTGGAGTTATCAAATTGAGGCTGATTCTGAAATGAAGACGGCGGCTGCGTAGCCTTGACGGCTGGCAAAGCAGCAAGCAGCGAAGAGCTGCCTGTTATTGGCTTAATCGACGCGACGCGCAGATCAGTCAATTGCACCGTCTCTGGTGCAGCACTTTCGTCACTGGCAAAAGCCCTGTGGACAGTCGAATGGAAACCAATGCCTAATAACAACGACAGACAACAATATTTGAACCCTAACAAAATGCCTTTTTCGATGAAATTCTCCCTGCGAATAGTCATCGATACACCTGGTCGGTCCCCTGAAGAAAAGATCGAGCTTGCCAGACAACCTATTCTGGTAAAACTCCTAGAACAAGTCATGTCCTTGAAGGCCGCTCCTAGATCGTACTTGACCGGAGCGAGTGACACCATCTTGAATACCTCGCAAAAAGCGAATAGAGGCTCAAAAAAAGCATCAGCCCTGACTTTGGACAGATTCGTTATATTCTGCTTAGACTTACCGCAATAGTCGTACCAAGCGGATTTCGGGCGACTCTTGTTTGCGCAACCGTGCGCGAGATAAACTCGGCGTTGCTCTTCATGATATAACAAAACATTTTATTCCTGAAAGCCCGGGCGATTGACAATTTCGACACAATCGAAAGTCACATCTCCACTAACGAACTGCTGATGCCAGTAGAAAGCCAACTCGTCAGTTTAACAAATTAACTAAAATGCACACACCGGATAGATAGCCAACAGCAAACCATTCTTTAACTTGAAATGCGATTATCGTTACAGATAAGCACTTACAGCAAAACTTTATTCATCATAGAAGACGGCAGGACGTAAGATGAAACAATCTGCACAGGGAACACGCTGGATCATGACGCAAGAGTACTTGAATGTTTTTTTTGTTGAGGACAACTCGGTTCTGAGCCTCTGGCTGAATACATTTCTTAAAACTATTGAGTCTGTTCGAATTGTCGGAAGCGCCAGCACCGGTTTGGCAGCGATAGAACAAATCATGGCTTTACAGCCTGATCTAGCACTCGTTGATATCGGCTTACCAGATATCAGCGGCATCCAGGTAACACGCAAAATCAAGGCGGACCTGCCATCGTTGAAAGTGATTATCTTGACGGTAAGTCACGACCTGAAAGACATTTCAGGTGCTCTGGACGCTGGCGCTGATGGTTATGTGCTGAAGTCCAACGGGTCACCGCAATTGCCACAAGCAATCAAGAGCGTGCGCCACGGCTCGGTTTTTCTCGATCCGGCCATAGCACAGCTAATGCTGCTCAACAACACGCAACACATGAAAAGACAAGGTTCGACTCGCAATACTCTAACCAACATCGAAATCAAAAAGCTGACGGCGGTAGCTGCGAGCGACTGCCAGGGTGGGATGTGCCTGGTCGACGCATCTTTCGTGGAAAAGCTGAAGCGGCTGCACTCCTTTGTGCATGACACTGACAAGTAAAGAAGCATTTTTCTATTGCCGCCCTGGTTCATTACGCAATCGGTCGAGATTGTCAATAGCTACAGATTCACCAGACTTAAGCCCTGAGCAAATTTCTACCAGGTCCTCAGTTTCGGCTCCTACGATCACGCTCCGCTCATCAAATGTGCCGCGCGAATTCTTTACCAACACATGAGTTTGCCCCTTACGGTCAAACAATGCCCGCTTTGGGCAAAGAACAACTTTAGCCAGCTGCGGCTCCAGGTCTATCTCTGCCGACATATTCTTCTTTAACTGGCGTTTCCGATTTCCCAGACGCACGCTCATAGCCACCATGTGTGTTTCTGGATTAACTCGTTCGGAAATAAAGCTGATATTTCCAGCAAAATTTTCTTCCGGATAACCAGCTACTTTTATTTGTACGCCGTTCCCCAGTTTGACGCGAGACAAATGAGTTTCAGGTAGATCGGCTCGAACAAGAACGGTCGAGAGATCAGTTATCGTGAACATCGGTGTATCAGGCTGCACCACCTCCCCACTGGAAATTTCCTGGCGGGTGATGATACCGGACAATGGAGCACCAATACTCAGTTCACCACTGAGCTTTCCCGTAACGACAGTTCGTTTTACACCAGACTTTGTCATGCCCAAAAACTCTAACCGCTGGCTCAGAGTATCTAGATGCTGTTCAGCTCTCTGAACTTCAGCCCTGGCCACTTGCACATCATTTAAGAGCAGTGCTTTGTTCTGATACATGTGCTGCTCTCTTTGCAGAGTGGCAGAGGCCTGATCGTAGTGAGCCTGGGCTAGCGAAAGTTCAGCCTTGGCAGCATGATAGTCTTTTTCAGCGAGTATCTTTTCATGGAAAAGACTCTCAGTCCGTTTAAACTCCGACTCAGCCAGATCGCGCCTTGCACCAGCATCTTTAAAGGCTGTTTGAGCTTCAATCAAGGATTTAGGGCGCTCGACTTGCTCGCGATAAATCACTTTTTCTCGCTTCTCATGAGCCAGGGCAGTAGTCAATTTTGACTTCGCCTCAATTAGCTCGGCCTCCAATTCACTTACTTCTTTACTTTCTACGACCGCCAGCACCTGCTCAACCACAACACTATCGCCCGGTCTAACCAAAACCGATTGCACTCGCCCGGTCATGTGGGAAGTGACATCCACTTCCTTATTGAAATCCGGCTCGATAATTCCATGCAAATGCAAGGGCAAGGCAACTTCCCGCAACTGCGTATCCTCTGTTTGAACCAGCTTCAACAGCGATGCTGGCTTGATAAAAGGTACCGGATTCTTCACTGAAGGTGGACCAGAAACCGTTGCCGACTCCTCAGCTGTCTGAGAAGTGGTTGAGCAGCTGGTAACCATGGCTGGTGCTAACAACAAAAGCACAAACAAGCAATGTCTGGATCGGAACACAAAAGACGCGTTTGCGCATTCCAAAGATGCCATTCGAGAGATTTTCAAAACTCTAATATTTCACATGCTCCAGAAGAAAAATTATTTTAGCTGATGTTTCCCAATTCGGTCTTCCTGTTGCCTGGCAAAAGCAATTTCCTTCTGTGTTTTAAATAACTGGACGAGCAGAGCACTTATTGATATCTTTTATATAATTTTGAAAGATTTCAAGACCATCAAGACGGATCCGAATATCATGCGCAAAATCGGCTTTACGCTGGCAGTAATAATGTTGCTTAGCCAGGCTTCACTGACGTTTGCCAAAGAAGACGAATTTGGGATAGAACATCCCGGTAATTCAGACGATAAAGCGATCGACCGCACAACAACAGGTGAATACCCGGGTGCTATTTCATCTGTAGATGCCATGCAGCTTGGAGAAGTTACTGCCCCATCGCTGCGTAATTCCGCCGACTACTGTTTAAAAATGGGGCAGTACGACAAAGCCATTAAACTGGCGAGATTAGCCCTGGAAAAGAACTTTGACGACAATGATATTCATCTGATATATGCCGAAGCGCTGGAGAAGAAATATAACAAGCAGGTAGAAAAAGATCCGGCACTCTTCAATAAGTGTGTCAGGGAATGGCTAATTGTCTTGCGGCAAGAGCATGGCGACGAAAGAGGTCTGTCTTACAAAGGCGTAACAATCCCCTTGCTGGGGAAATTCTACGAAGACGAAGACCGCGTAATACCAGCAAAATCACACATCATGTCACTCACCGGATTCTTGCCAAAGGCCTGGGAAACCGATGAAAGATTCATGAAGAGAGTAGGCAAACCAGTGGAAACAGATGTATCGGGCAAAGTTATGGCGGCTGACGGAAAAGCAGTCAAACATGTTCACTCAGACAATAAGGCAGACGACCGCAAGCAAATCAGTGTGCGTAATGGCACTGTCTCGGACAGCAAGAGAATCGCACCCGGGAACGAAGAATAAGATCGCCTGTATGTGAGAGTAGCTGATTTGAGACTGGACAAGTGGCTGAAGGTATCACGGCTGATTAAGCGACGAACAGTGGCCCAGATGGCTTGCGATCAGAATCGGGTTTTCGTAAACGACAGAGTAGCGAAATCTGCGACTGAGTTGAAGCCAGGCGATAAAGTGCACCTTGAGCTAGGGGCCCGAGCACTTACTGTGAATGTGATTGTCATACCAGCAGGCACCGTTGCTGCACAATCCGCCAGTGAGCTTTACGAAATACTGGAAGAGATTCGCCGCCCGCCAGAGGTGCTCGAATGGCTGTCTGACGACTAACTCAAGGGCAGTCGTTAGCCGTTGTACCACAGTCATTGTTGAGTGGGCAAATAGCGAGCAATCGTGGGCGCTATCAATTCGATTAACCTGCACGCCCCGCGCCCCGTCAAATGCACAGTGTCGGTAAAATCGTCATCTGTGAAGGGCACTGTTGCGGAGGGATCGATTACTACTGCCTTATACTCCCTGGCCAGACCATCAACATCTTGCGAATAAAGGTCATAAAAGTTTGGTGGCATCAAGGCAAAATTATCCTTGCGCAACGGCATTTTCACGAGGATGGTTGTAATCCGTTCACGCTTGCAATAGTTGAGAAAACGCCGGAGGAAGAAAAGCTGTCGCTGGTACAAAGCAGGCTTAAACGGATTGTAAGACATAATATAGTTGTTAGTGAAATCAAACCGCTCAGGACGCAATGGGTTGTCTGGTTTGACCAAACAATAGTTTTTCAAATCTATCGGGACGAGATGCAAGACCATTTGCTGGACGGAGTTCTGCTCAATAACCAGTTTTTCGGGGCGAGGGAAGGCGGCATCGAGAACAAGATCAAACCCCTTTTTCACGACTCGCCTGAAAATCACTGCTAATTCCCCCTGGTAGCAATAAATTGGGAGAAAGTATCGCAAGCACCGGTTGACCGCCAGCTTAAACTGAGGCCCACGTCCGGGTCTGGCCATTTTCTCCACTTCATCGTCAAAATCCGCTAGCTTTTCAGCAAGGCGAAAGGCAGGAGTATCTGAGGGACTCTCCAGACTGTTGTCAAAAAGATCCCGGGGACCGATACCATATACGATGACAGATGGTTTTTTTCCGGATTGGCAAAGCTCTGGAACTAAAACTGCAACGTCCGAGACATTCATGCCACCAACAGCCAGAGAGGCTGTTCGGTAACGACCTTGTGCCGATAAAGCATTTTCTAAATGCTCCGAGCGATAATGCGCAAGCGCATTCACAGGATGCTTCAAAAAGGTGGCATCTCCTTCGTTTACGACTCGACACATTAAGGAAGACCCGAGCAGCAAAATATCCGCGTGATGAGGCAAATCCCTGTAATGTTTTGCCGCCCACCAAAAGGCGTCACGGTTTTGCAGGGCGAAACGGTCTGAGAGACAACCAGGCAGGAACCATGTTGAAAGAATATTCAGCCCGACAAAAAATGTAAAAGCAGCCAGAGCAGCACTAATTCGGGAAGCTGGCAAGACCGGGCAAGGCAGCCAAGAGGTTATTTGATCGTAGCCTTTTGGGCAAGTGCACGATACACTCTTCGTCTCACTGCTTTCTCTGGTTTCTCTAGTAGAAGTCAAGTTACTCATTTATTCAGGAGTGCTACACCCACCCTTCTCCCCCAAAACAATTTCGGCATTGTTCGGCAAACCCCTGTTAACAGCGAAGACGGTCCCTGAATGCCCGCTTTTGAGCACGGGTATTCCGAATGCTTACACAATTTCATTGAACCTGCCTCTGATTGTTCATGGCAAACTCTGGCTGCCGCAAAATGGTACACAATTTCGGAGCAAGCATTCTCACAAACTTCACAGCACCAAGACCGTTCAAATGGACCTGGTCTGTAAAATCACGATAAGCAAAGACCGGAGGCTCGTTCATTTCAATAAATCCAGCTCCATACTCCTTAGCCAGGGTCTTCACATCGTTTCTATAAAGCTCGTAGAAGCCAGGTGACATAGCTTCAAAGTTATCCTTGCGCAAGGGCATGTTCACGAAAACGACTTGAATGCCGCGTTCGGTGCAGGTCTGCAGCATCCGCTCCAGAAAAGACTTTTGCAGTCGATAAAATTTCGCTCGAAACGGACGATAGGCAAACAAATAGGTAAGTTTATTATCCTCAAAGGTAGGAACTGCAGGATTAAAAGGCGGAATCGGGAGGCGACCTTCAAACTCCTCTGGCACCATATGCAGTGATATTTGATCCAGAGTACTGATCGGATTCTTCGGTTGGGGAACGTACTGGTTGGCAATACTGCCAACCTTCTGCTTAAAAGCGCGTCGAAAGCACTGAGCAAGCTCTGCATGCACGTCGAACAAGGGAAGCGCTTTTGACAATGCGCTGGAAACAAAATAGTCGAACTTCTCGCCATTGGACGATCTGGCCGTGTAGGCGATGTCATTTAGATCCGACAATCGATTCATCAGTTGAAAAGTCTCTGTGGCACACGGACTGGCCAAGAGATTATTCATCAGATCTCGTGGCGCAATACCATAAACGATAGCGGCCGGCTGGTGCCGGTCGCGCAAAAGGGATAAGGTAACGACAGCCGCATCTGATGCATGCAAACCACCAACGGCATAAGACCAGGTTTTAACTGGGCGATTAAGCTGCACACTGAGCAGGTCTTCAAGTTCTTTCGAATTGCGATGGCTGATGGCATCTATAGTCTTGTTCTGGTAAGTGGCCTCGCCCTCGTCCATCAATCGTTGCACAAGTGATGAGCCCATTAATAAGACATCGACAGGCTGCTTGTGCTCGATCAGGCACTTGGTCGCCCACCAGGCCCAGTTATGCGTAGAAATTTGAAAGCGATCAAAGTTGGAGACCCGTATATAGAGGCCAAAGCCTATGTTGACTAAGACAAACAGACAAACTGCCGCAATGGTCAGGCTAATCCTCGTTCTTTTACTCAAAGAGTCGTGGTTCTCCAATTGCAACCTGTGGACAGCTCAAATTCTCGGTCTAATATTGCCTTTCGCCAGGCAACAGGGCTTTGCCAAGAATTTACCAGCTTGCCAAGCTATTTGCATGGCAACCATTTCACTCAGCCACCCACCCTGGCTTGCAATTATTTAACATAATCCTCCCGAATATGCGCCGTTCGCTGATCGGACCACCATCTGCAATCAAACTTCAATCAAGGGCACCGCATTCAGTGGTCACACGGCGACCGTTCAACGTTCAGAAAAAGGGAAATCGAAGAAAGGCTCGAATTAAGAACTAATCAATGTATTCGCGAAGCCGTCGGCTGCGATTGGGGTGCCTCAACTTGCGCAGAGCTTTAGCTTCAATTTGTCTGATACGCTCCCTGGTCACACCGAAGAGCTGACCAACTTCTTCCAGGGTGCGTTGGCGTCCATCGTCCAGACCGAATCTTAGACGCAGCACATCACGCTCCCTGGGAGACAGTCCAGCCATAACCTCGATAATATCTTCCCGTAACAACTCTTGAGTGACTGAGGTAGCCGGCGTCTCAGCCTCTCGATCTTCGATAAAATCGCCAAGCTTACTGTCTTCTTCTTTACCTATCGGAGTTTCCAGCGAAATAGGCTCCTGCGCGACCTTGACGATTTCACGCAACTTACCCACCGTAATTTCCATTGATTCTGCAATTTCTTCTTCAGTCGGTTTTCGGCCTTTATCTTGCGCCAATTTACGCGTAACCTTCTTCAGCTTATTAATGGTCTCGACCATATGCACGGGGATACGAATGGTTCGTGCCTGATCAGCTATGGCTCGAGTTATTGCTTGCCGGATCCACCATGTCGCATAAGTACTAAACTTATAACCGCGTTCATAATCAAATTTTTCTGCAGCCCGGATGAGCCCAAGGTTACCTTCCTGGATAAGATCAAGGAAGAGCATGCCTCGACCAACGTATTTCTTGGCAATCGAGACGACAAGACGAAGATTGGCCTGAACCAGGCGACGCTTGGCGATCGCACCATCAGCCCCGCCCTGCTCGATCTTCCTGGCCAATTCAATTTCCTGATCGGCTGTCAACAGGGGAATCCGCCCTATTTCACGCAAATACATGCGGACCGGATCATCAGAGGAGAGTCCTTTCGAAACTTCTTCCTCGAATTGCTCTGGATCACCGTCAACCTTTTCTTCAAAACCGCTCAGGAACACGGGATCTTCTGAGCCAGGGACAGCAGGCAACGGCGGCAAGTCGTCATCAACCTCGACTTCACCCTCTCCGTCGTCCACGAGAAGTTCTTCTAAACCAGTCCGCTCACGTTGCTTGGTCGACTCCTCTAAGCGATCGAGCCTTTCGATGAAGCTGTCTTCTTTATCTTTGCCTTTGTTCACACACTCATCTCCACCATTAGGGTTTCTCGCTCGCACCAGCAACACCGTCAATTTTACGCTTCAGGATATCAATTTCTTCAAGCGATAATTCGGGTTTGGTCAAAGCTTCCCGGTAATTGTTCAGCTGAATAATTTTACTCTGCACAGTGCTCATATCGATATCGGTCTCTATTGTCACCAATGAAGAGCGCAATGTGAAAAGGGCCCGAGTTATTCTTTCCTTTAAAAGCACGACTCGAAACTCCTGGATTATTTTTTCAACCGGCAGATTTTGCTTCCGAAGCACTTCAACTTTCAGCAGAACTTCCACAAATGCCGACAGGGCTTCTTGGTCCGGGGTTAAACGATCCAACAGGTGCGCTTGCAAATCTTCAATATTATTGAAGTTAGCGCCAATTCCTTCGATGGCATCCTTTATTCGCTGGTGTGGTGCACTGATGAAGCGCTCATCCTGCAAATGCGGGCAAACCCGATCATAATCATCCCGGGCGGTCAGATAAAGCGCCAGTAACTGCTGTTCGGCGTTGACATAACCAGATATAAGCGCCCCACGGCTGGAAATCAGATGCCGGGAGGTCGACCCCGCGGAGGTAACTGCACGCCCTTTACCAGCTGCAAAAGCGTCGTTTTGAACAGTCGCCCGATGATTGTTTCTATACTGCCGCACGTCAGAGAGCAAGTTTTCCTCCGGGATGCCAAGCCGCATTGCCCACTGGCGCACATATTCGCCCCTGGCAACAGCGTTCTTTATTTGAGCAAAAACAGGTACAAGCTTTTTGGCTGCGTCGATTTTGCCAGTATGACTGGCAATATTTATGCCCTGGATGGCTTTGTGCAGCTGATACTCAAGCAAGGTCGGTGCTTCGGCAATTGATTTTTCATACATGGTGACGCCCGTGTATCGGTCACCCTCCATCGTTCGCAGACACTCGTCAGGGTCCTTTCCACCAGGAACTTTAATTACTTTCAATTCAATACCAATTCCCTCGGCTATCTGGTTAAGCGTTACCGAACCGCGATCAATAGCTCGCGCACCAGCTTCATCAGCATCAAAAGCCAGATACACCCGCTTCGACTCTGTATAACGAACCAGCGCTCTAGCCTGATGCTCGGTCAATGCAGTGCCGCATGTGGCAACGGTATTCTCAAAACCATAAAGGTGCGACGTAATAGCATCGAAATATCCCTCGACTACAATCACTGCGTCCTTTTGCTTAATCGCATCCTTTGCCAGATGAAAAGCGTATAAATGCTGACCCTTGCTGTAAATTGGGCTTTCCGGCGAATTGAGATATTTGATTTGATCATCACCCAGAGTTCTGCCACCGAATGCGATGACTCGTCCTTGATCATCAAATATGGGAATCATCAGACGATGCCGAAACAGATCGAAATAGCTATTGGAATCCGGCTTTCGCCTTAACAAACCAGCTTCTTCGAGAGTTTGGGGAGCGACCTTAACATTTGCCGTCAGATAACGAGACAACCCATCCCAGGAATTAGCAGCGTAACCAAGCTTGAATCTGCTTATGATATCGTCAGTAATACCGCGAGCATGCAAATAATCCCTGGCTGCCTGCCCGGCAATCGGGTCTACTAGTAGATGTGAATAGTACTCGCTCGCCTGCTGATAAAGCATCAAAAAGGCGCTACGTTTGTCAAAATGATGGCGTTCCTCATCTGTCTCTATAAGCTGAACACCGTATTTTT
>Ga0364859_10153_pt1 | contig 49807 bp, 38 predicted proteins | sample ExccelAu500001D3_FD_206911 | JGI IMG/M metagenome (GOLD analysis project Ga0364859, IMG submission 206911) | Enriched cells from Trout Bog Lake Hypolimnion, Wisconsin, USA - BchlTB.Aug20.5000.01 .D3 | ecosystem: Environmental > Aquatic > Freshwater > Lake > Hypolimnion/Profundal zone | place: USA... | reverse complement strand
GCGTTACTCACCCGTGCGCCGGTCTCTCTGTATTGCTACAAATACCCCTCGACTTGCATGTGTTAAGCCTCCCGCTAGCGTTCATCCTGAGCCAGGATCAAACTCTCCGTTGTATAGAAATCTTTAAATTAGTTTCTGTCCTGACCCGGCTTTCATGAACCTTATTCTCTGATCAAAGCTATCTCAGCTTAAAATCCATTCGTAGTTCGTTTTCTTTCCTTCTCAATATCTTCAATGAACTTTATTCTATCTTACTTGTTCATTCACCACAATTTTTTCTGGCGAAAGTTCGGCAAAGGTAATCCATTTTATTACACTGCACAAAACTTTTTGCAGCTTTTTTAAAATTCTTTTTATCCTAACCCCTCTTCTCAAAAATCTTCCGGCGAACGCCGATCCCATCTCCCTAAAACAGCTCCCTGAAATCGTGGTGCAAATGTATAAGGTTTTTCAATATCCCAGCCCTGGTAAAGAAAAAAAATCAATCTATTTTTTGAGCCGAGGTAAATCCCTTAATTTTAAACCTATACAAACAAAATTATAAGCCGGAGTCAACGATTATTGGTAATAACGACAATTTATCTCATCAAAATTCAGTCAGATTATCTCCGCTTAATGCACAAAGGATAATGAATCAATAAATAACCAGCTTCCTGGTTCCGGAAAAATCAGAAAAAAAGTTTCAAAACGAAGAAGAACATATTTTATTTACCAAATATGCTATTTTTACACGATCTAAAAAATGCAAATAAAGTGCCTAATTGCGTAGTAATTATTCCAACTTACAATGAGAAGGAGAATATCGAACGGATAATCCGGAAAGTATTCTCACTTGATTCCGATTTTAATATCCTTATAATAGATGATAACTCGCCGGACGGAACTGCTGAAATCGTTAAAAATCTAAAAGGAATATTCAAGGATCGACTGCATTTGATTGAACGGGCAGGGAAATTAGGATTGGGAACTGCATACCTTACAGGTTTTAAGTGGGCTTTAGATCATCATTACCAATATATCTTTGAGATGGATGCCGACTTTTCGCATGATCCGAACGATCTTTTACGACTGAAGGAGGCAAGCCAGATCCAGGGTGCCGATCTTATCATTGGCTCACGCTATATCACAGGTATTAATGTCATAAACTGGCCCTTAAAACGGGTTCTAATGTCCTATTTTGCCTCAGTTTACGTTCGAAAAATCACAGGAATGCCAATCATGGACACGACTGCCGGCTTCATTTGTTATAAACATACTGTACTGGAAACCATTGATATAGAAAAAATTAAGATGAGAGGCTATGGATTTCAGATTGAGATGAAATTTAAAGCCTGGAAATATGGATTTAAAATCCTGGAGATCCCCATTATTTTTACTGACCGAAAAGAGGGAACCTCTAAAATGACCGGCGGAATTTTTGGTGAAGCCTTTAAGGGGGTTATAAAAATGAAAATTCAAAGCTATTTTAAAAATTACCGAAGAATGCTTAACTAATAACTAACAAACGCATACGCAATAATAGAACAGATTTGATCTTTAAAAACAAAAAAACAGGTAAATTCTGATTGATTAAATATTTTTATATAATTTCACTAGCAAAACTGCAACTTCCAAATTAAATACTAAACAATTTCAAATTACCATGAAAGACATCATAATCAAAGATGCCAGAGTTATAAATGAAGGTAAAACATTAAGAGATACGAGCATCCTTATTCGTAACGGGGTTATTGAAAAAATATTCAGGGATGAGGTTCCTGCGAACATCCTTGCTCAGGCCGATGTAATCGAAGCATCTGGCAAGTTTCTTTTACCCGGTGTCATTGATGACCAGGTTCATTTCAGAGATCCCGGACTAACTTATAAAGGAGATATTGAAACGGAGTCCAGAGCTGCCATCGCAGGCGGGATTACTTCCTTCATGGAAATGCCTAATACCACTCCGCAAACTGTAACTCAGGAATTACTGGAACAAAAATATCACCGGGCGTCAGAGGTGTCACTTGCCAATTACTCCTTTTATATTGGAGCTACCAATGACAATCTGGAAGAGTTGCTAAAAACTGATCCCTCAAATGTTTGCGGAATAAAAGTATTTATGGGATCATCAACCGGAAATATGCTGGTTGATAACCCCGAAACACTTTCAGCATTATTTTCTAAATCAAAGATGCTTATTGCCACTCATTGCGAAGACGAGCAAATCATTCAGGCTAATATTGCATTAGCCCGAGAAAAATACGGAGAAGAGGTCCCGATGAGTGAACACCCTAAAATCAGGGATACCAGTGCGTGTTTTAAGTCAACTTCAAAAGCGGTGGAACTTGCAAAAAAGTTTGGGACCAGATTACATGTACTGCATCTTTCCACTTCCGGTGAAATTGCGCTCTTTGAATCAGGCCCGGTCAAAAACAAAAAAATAACCAATGAAGTTTGTGTTCACCATTTGTGGTTTACAGAATCTGACTACGAAAAACTGGGAACTCGTATAAAATGGAATCCTGCCATAAAATCAGCCAATGACCGTCTTGCGTTAATTAAGGGAGTCAATGAGAACCGTATTGATGTGATTGCCACAGATCACGCCCCCCATACCCTTGAAGAAAAAGATCAGACTTATTTTAAATCCCCGTCCGGAGGTCCCTTGGTACAACATTCGCTGGTAGCAATGCTTGAAATGAGCCGAAATGGGAAGATTTCGATTGAAAAAGTCGTTGAAAAAATGTGCCATGCTCCTGCCGATTTGTTTGGAATCGAAAAAAGGGGATATATCCGAAAAGGGTATAAGGCAGACCTCGTACTCGTTGATGCTTCCCGATGGACAGTTTCAAAAGACAATATCCTTGCAAAATGCGGATGGTCTCCATTTGAGGGTGAGTCTTTTTATTATTTTGTGAATCAAACATTTGTGAACGGGAATCTCGTTTATGAGAACAATAATCCAAATACTTATGGAACGTTTCATGATGGGATCAAAGGGGAAAGACTTACGTTTAACCGGAATCAATCTTAGCTGCTCCATTCTTATTGGTTTTGTTCTTGTTGCTTTTGCATGTCATCAAGGGGTTGCAGATAAACCAATATCCGGAGTTTCATTCGGCAAAATCACCTATGACAGCTTTATCATTAACCGCGATTCCACCGACACCTGGGGAGAGGAATGCCTTTCGGGTTTTAAGCGTAAGGATCTGATTGATAATATTTTCAATGAGATATACGAGGGAAAAGTAGTTCCAACCGACTATTTCACCGGCGAAAAAATATCACTGGTACAGCTGAAAAAAATGGAAACCGAAGGTGAGTTCTCCCGGAAAAACATCAGTAAAATCCGGTTTGAAGAGCAATGGTTTTGGGATCAGGATAAATCAGAATTGGTGAAACGGGTTGTATCAATGACGATTGCCTATGAGGTATATGATTTATCTGGCAACTCCCGGGGGCAGAAGCCATTATTCAAGCTGAACTTTAAAAAAAATTAAACCTGTCGCTATTTCATTAGAAATCGCACCGTCGTTCGGGTTCTTTGAGTTACGAAAACAGTCCGGTTATGGGTCATTTGACTGATTACCTCATCATTATAATACCTGATAGTCATTAATTCAAGACCTTCGTTATAATGAACGACAAATTTCTTTTTCAATTCGCTGATTAACTGATCAAAACCCCTCTCTGGCCGGTCGAAGGCCACCGAAAAATTCATAGCTGACTGTTGAACGAGGTCAACCTTTATCCGGTGCGACGCAAAAAGCTTGTAAATTTTACTGATGCTCTCTTCAGCGATAAATGAAAAATCAATGGGTGAAATGGTAACCAGGATAAGATCTTCTTTTGATATGAAGACCGGCACATAATTCATGATGTGATCAATCCTACAGATCACAGAACCTTCTTGATACGGTTCAAGAAACGAGCGGACATAAAGTGGTATATCCTTTTCAACCAGCGGTTTCATGGTCTTGGGATGAATTACCTTTGCTCCGTAATAGGTCATTTCCACAGCCTCTCGGTAGGACAGCATATCCAGCTTCTGAGTCGTCGCAAATTTATTGGGATCAGCATTCATGATTCCAGGAACATCCTTCCAGATAGTAACGCTTTCTGCATCAAGCATATTCGCAATAATTGCAGCGGAATAGTCTGAGCCTTCGCGGCCCAGTGTTGTGGTCTGATCAGTCATCGTGGCCCCTATAAATCCTTGAGTCAGGTAAATTCGGTTCTTCTCAAAATTGAAATATGACCGGACCAGACCTGTTGAGAGTGACCAGTCAATATTTCCTTCTCTCCAGGTAGCGTCTGTTCTCAAGCAGTGGCGTATGTCCATCCACTGATTGGCAATACTTGTCGAGTTAAGATAAAGGCTAATAATCTTCGTTGAAAGGATTTCGCCAAAAGAGACGATCTGATCGTATTCAAAATCGTAGTCAAGGGATGGAAGATGTCCGAGACGGGATTCAAATTGTTCAAAAATTGCCTCAATCTCATGGTTTGGGGGATTCACATGGCCTGAGAACAGATCTTTGAAAATCTCAAAATGGAAGTGCTTTAACTGATTAAAGTTAAGCGTCATTCCTTCTTTATTCCCATTAAAGTAATTCCTGGTCAATACCTCCAGTGCATTGGTCGTCTTACCCATGGCTGAAACCACAATAACCAATTGCTCGTCAAATCCCCGTACTATGGAAACCAGATTTCTTACCCCGTCTGCATCTTTAACAGAGGCCCCTCCAAACTTGAATACCTTCATCTATAATAGCTTATAATAATAATCCTGATAATTAATGAAGTGACAAAATTATTAAAACTACGACTGGAAAGAGATTAAAAACCGAAATAAACAGGAATATTCGGATAAATCGGCAAACAGGAATCTTCCTGCTAACTGAAATCCATGAAAATCATCTGTCCCACCTGGGTTATCCGGAAAAATCAAAAAAATAAATTCGTATCTTTGTTGACCCCAAAAACCGGGTATTACGATACAAATAACTATATTTCAAGTAAATGGCATATATTAACGAAAACTACCTGAAATTAAAAGCAGGATATTTATTTCCCGAAATTGGTCGCAGAGTCAGAGAATTTGCAGCAGCCAACCCCGATAAACACATTATCCGCATGGGAATCGGGGATGTTACCCAACCATTAACCCCTGCAATTCTGAAAGCATTCCATCATGGAGTTGAGGAAATGGGAAATAAAGATACATTTAAAGGATATGGTCCCGAACAGGGATATGATTTTCTGCGCGAAGCAATAGCAGCCAATGATTACCAATTGCGTGGCGTAGATATTTCGTCGGATGAAATTTTTGTTTCTGACGGATCAAAATGTGATACAGGCAACATTCAGGAGATATTTGGAAATGAAAATATTATTGCCATATGTGATCCGGTTTATCCTGTCTATGCAGATACTACAGTGATGTCGGGAAAAACCGGTGTTTGCCAGGCGAACGGATATTTTGACAATATTGTTTATATGCCTTGTAATGAGGCGAACGGATTTATTCCCGAGTTGCCGACCACAAGACCGGACCTGATTTTTCTCTGCTTCCCGAATAATCCGACAGGTACTGTTGCAACCCGGGAGATTCTTCAAAAATGGGTTGACTATGCCAATGTAACCAAAAGCATCATTCTGTATGATGCAGCCTATGAGGCCTATATAACAGATGAGACAATCCCCCATTCCATTTTTGAGATTGAGGGAGCAAAGCATGTAGCCATTGAATTCAGGAGTTTCTCAAAAACAGCAGGATTTACCGGGACCAGGTGTGCTTTCACTGTAATCCCCAATGAACTCGTTGCATTCGATCATCAGGGAACTGCTGTTGCGGTTAAACCCCTCTGGATGAGACGCCATACGACCAAGTTTAACGGAGTTTCGTATCCTGTTCAAAAAGCAGCTGCTGCTGTGTATTCCGAAGAGGGTAAAAAAGAGGTGAAAGCGCTTATCCGCTATTATCTTGAGAATGCACAGATAATCCGGGAAAGTCTCATTGAATCAGGCTATGAGGTTTTTGGCGGGATAAATGCTCCCTATGTTTGGGTAAAAACAAAGAACAATTTAACCTCATGGGAATTCTTCGACAAATTACTCAATGAAAGTAATGTGGTTGGAACTCCGGGATCAGGTTTTGGCCCTTCCGGAGAAGGCTATTTTCGCTTTTCGGCCTTTGCGGATCGGGAGAATGTAATTCAGGCTATGGAACGGATAAAAAACATCACCTATTAAATACAACCTATAACGGGGCAATTGCATCTACTATACTGTTTAGTATTCGCTGGATAATTTTCCTTTGGAGAAAATCCGTAAACAGCATTTAATTTTTAATAGATCTTAGAGACTTCAAATGGCAATAAAAAACTTTATAATCGCTGCATTAGTCCTGCTTTTTTCTGCAGGATTTCAGTTCAGGGCGCATTGCCAATTGTTCTTCCCTGAAGATATGGTCAATGTTAAAGGACAGGTGATTGATGAAATAACCAAGGAAGGTGTTGTAAATGCGCAGGTTCTTAATATGCGGGTTCGGGGTGGCACAATGACCGATGCTTTTGGGAAATTTTCAATCCAGGCGGATCCAATGGATACGCTTACCTTTAAATCACTCAATTACAAAGACAAAAGAGTTCCTGTAAGTGCAATTTTCTCAGGTGAGAATGGGATACCTAAAATTACCATGTCACCGACAAGAATTCTTCTTGACCAGGTTGAAGTGAATAGTGCAGCCCCGAAAATAAATCTGTATGGAATTCCAACCGGAAAATCTTCTACGGTACCCCAGGAATTGAGGAGTGATTATTTCGGAACCAGACCCAAGAACATCACTGCCGTTGTCAAACCAATATCTTTCTTGTCCTATTATCTTAGTAAAGATGAAAAAGAAAAGAGAACAGCTCTCAACGCAATCCATACAGAAAAAGACTGGCAAATCCTTTCCCTGGTGTATAACAGAGATGTTATTGAGAAAATTTCCGGCCTTAAGGGTGATGCACTCGACGATTTTATGCTCTATTGCAATGCCTTTAACAAGCTGCCTACGAATGCCACTACGATAGAGGTTGAACAACGAATCAGGGAGCTGCTCGTAGAATATAATGAAAAGCATTCAAAAGTTAAAACACCCTAATCCAAAACATTCAAATTTAACGTTACGTATAAATCGCCGATCCAAAAAAAGAGCAATTGGAAATCAACAAAACGATATTAGGAATTGACCCCGGATCAAATATTATGGGATATGGTGTGCTTAAAATTACGAAAAATAAGGCGGAAGTTGTAGCCTTGGGTGTGATCAAAACCTCCGGGTTTTCGGGACATTATCAAAAACTAAGCCATATTTTTAATCGCACGCTTTATCTGGTTGATGAATATAAACCGGATGAAACAGCCCTGGAGGCTCCGTTTTTTGGAAAAAATGTTCAATCCATGCTCAAGCTTGGCAGGGCACAAGGCGTAGCGATGGCTGCTTCTCTTTACCGAAACATTCCAATCTTTGAATATGCCCCTCTGCGAATTAAGCAGGCCATCACCGGAAATGGGAATGCCACGAAGGAACAGGTCGCCTATTTTTTAAAGCAAATGTACAATATGGAAATTATGCCAAGCGATCTTGATGCTACGGATGGTTTGGCAACTGCAGTATGTCACTTCCTCCAATTAAGAAACCCGTCAACAACCGGCAATATAAAAAATTGGGGAGAATATATCCGAAAAAATCCCGGAAGGGTAAAATAGTTGTGATTTCAGACAAATTGTGAGGCTATCTGAGCCGCTATCTCCAAAAACTCATCGGAAGTAAGTTTTAATTTGGGCTTCAGGAAGTTGATATCACTTTCACTGTTCAACGGGATCAGATGAATATGGGCATGAGCTACTTCCAGTCCAAGCACTGCAACCCCCACTTTTTTACAAGGAATTGCCTTTTTAAGCGCATTAGCAACCCGTTTGGAAAAAAGCATTAATCCGGTAAAGTCATGATCATCCAGATCAAACAAATAATCTGTTTCAACCTTTGGAATTACCAAAACATGGCCTACGGCAACCGGAAAGATATCCAAAAAAGCAAGATAGTTTCCATCTTCAGCGACTTTATAACAGGGTATTTCACCAGCAACAATTTTTGAAAAAATGCTTGCCATTACACGAGAATAATATTCGGTTAAATACCTAATTCAATGTTAATAATCTCGAAAGGAATTACTCCGGACGGAACTTTAATCTCCACCGTATCACCAATCCTCTTGCCCAGGAGTCCCTGTGCTATGGGCGTATTCACACTTATCTTACCAATTTTCAGATCTGCTTCGTGTTCTGAAACTATCGTATAAGCCATGGTTGAATTATTTTTTCTGTTTTTGATTGTAACCTTATTCATAATCTGAACGACATCGGTTTCAATCTTAGACTGATCTATAATCCGGGCACTGGCCAACTGGCTTTGCAACATCGCGATCTTGGCCTCAAGCATGCCCTGGGCATCTTTGGCTGCATCATACTCTGCATTTTCGGAAATATCCCCTTTCTCAATTGCTTCTCCTATATTTTTGGAAATAGCCGGCCTCTGGACATTGACCATTTGATCCAGCTCTGCTTTAAGCTTCTTCAGGCCATCGGCAGAAACATAAGTAATTTTGCCCATTTGGTATTAATTTTGCTGATATGACATAAAAAATAAGAAGAACTCTGGTAGTCCAGAACTCTTCCTGATCCGATTAAATACAAATTTAAAAATATTCTTTAAGAATTGTGCAAAAATATGGCCGAAAAAATTTGTCTATGATATTTAAGTTTCTTTTAGGGTCAGAAACAGGGTATAACCTGCTACCTTCATCGGGCCAGGTTCCGGACTATTTTCCGGCAATTTGTTCTTTTAAAAATATAATCGACTAATTAAACGGCAGAGTTCTGTTATTGGCTCCCGAATAAATAAGGATTTAAAATTTATTCCTTTCATGCCACCTGCTGGTTGAGATGTGATAGAAATGACATCGGCTTTGCTTATCTTTGTAAAGAATAAAAATAGATATAATGGTTAGTCTTAGGCGTATTCCCATAGTTGAAATTACTGGTACAATACTACTAATTTTGACCGTATTTGGTTGTGGCAAGAATCAGAATGCATTTCTACCGGCTGTCCAGGTAAATATTTCACTGACACCCTATGAATATAATTTCATAGAGATCTCAGGGAATTCAATTGAGTTCCTGAATCAGGGGTACAACGGGAATGGAGTGATCTTATCATGTGCTGACCCAAGTATACCTCAGTTTTATGCTTACGATGCCACTTGCCCGTATGAATCGGATCATTCAGGAGTAATTGTACTCACAGCCGTAAAAAATTATACCTCCCCACCATATACAATTTTCAGCAGTGGCTTTGTCGGGACCTGCAACAAATGCGGTTCTACCTTTAATTTAATGAATGGCGGTCAGGTAACAAGCGGGCCTGCAACTCATTTTCTTGAAAACTACAATGTCCTTTCGGGAAGCGGTGGTATCACAATAACAAATTAGAAACTGGTATCAATCTGTCTTGAATCCGTCGCCAATATTGATTTGGAATAGTCTGAAACAGATATAAAAGAAAGAAGCGTTAATAATTCTGGGAATTATTAACGCTTCTTTCTTTTGGTTTAACCTCCTCTTAGTAGCGATAATGCTCTGGTTTATAAGGACCGTTTTGGTCTATTCCAAGGTAATCTGCCTGTTCCGCTGTCAGGACAGTCAGTTTAACCCCCAGCTGATCCAAATGAAGTCGGGCCACCTCTTCGTCAAGATGCTTTGGTAGTCTGTAAACCCCGATTTCGTATTGCTTATTCCATAACTCCAACTGAGCTAAAGTCTGGTTTGTAAATGAACTGCTCATTACAAATGAAGGGTGACCGGTGGCACAACCCAAATTGACAAGACGACCTTCGGCAAGGAGAAAAATCGCGTGGCCATCCGGGTAAATATATTTGTCAACTTGTGGTTTAATATTGATTTTCGCAATTCCCGGCCATTTTTCAAGGCGGGAAACCTGAATTTCATTATCAAAATGTCCAATATTGCAGACAATGGACTGATCTTTCATAGCAGCCATATGTTCTCCTGTAATAATGTCCCGATTTCCTGTTGTGGTAACAAAAATATTCCCTTCAGGAATTGCCTCTTCCATTGTTTTAACTTCAAAGCCTTCCATGGCTGCCTGCAGTGCACAAATTGGATCTATTTCAGTCACGATTACCCGGGCACCATATCCGCGCATCGATCTGGCAGACCCTTTGCCTACATCACCGTACCCTGCAACCACAACAACTTTACCGGCAATCATGACATCCGTAGCCCTTTTGATACCATCAGCCAACGATTCACGACATCCGTAAAGATTATCGAATTTTGATTTGGTAACTGAATCATTTACATTAAAGGCAGGAAACAGCAATTTCCCCTGCTCTACCATTTGGTAAAGCCGGTGAACACCGGTGGTTGTCTCTTCAGATACCCCTTTAATCTCTTTTGCCTGGCGGTGCCAGCGACTCTGGTCTGAATTAAGAACCTGTTTTAAGAGCTTATTCAATTCCTTTTCATCTTCAGCACTACCTTCTTCATCCAGAATTTCAAAATTGGTTTCAGCTTCATATCCGCGGTGAATCATCATGGTAGCGTCTCCTCCATCATCAACAATCAGAGTCGGACCAAGGCCTTCGCCGAAGTCAAGGGCACGTTCTGTGCACCTCCAGTATTCAGACAAAGATTCGCCTTTCCATGCAAAAACAGGAATACCCGCTTCAGCTATTGCCGCAGCAGCATGATCCTGGGTAGAGAAGATATTGCAGCTGCACCATCTCACTTTTGCGCCCAATTCCACTAAGGTCTCTATCAATACAGCGGTTTGAATAGTCATGTGTAGTGATCCCATGATCCGGGATCCTTTTAATGGTTTGATCTGCCCGTATTTTTGCCTGAGAGACATCAATCCCGGCATTTCTTTCTCTGCTATTTCGATCTCCTTCCGGCCAAATGAAGCCTGTTTGATATCTTTAACTTTAAAATCCTCTTTTTGAGTGTTCATTTATTAGGTGGTATTAAAATTTTAAATACAAAAAATAAAATTACTATAAATTGTCTTTTGAAAGAATATTCATAGCAACATTCTGATCTTTATAGAGTTGCGCTCGCAACAGATCGATTCCGTCAAATTTTTGCTCATCACGAATTTTTTCAATGAAAAGCACTGTTAGATCAGAATTATAGATATCCTCATCAAAATCAAAAATATTTACTTCAATCGACTTATGGTCCGCATTATAATTAACAGTCGGACGGATACCAATATTGAGCATCCCTTTGAAAACAGCACCCATGGTTTCAACCAGAACGGCATATACCCCATCTGCAGGGACCAGTTTATGACGATCAAAAGTATCGATGTTCGCGGTAGGAAAACCAATTTTTCTCCCGAGCTGGTTTCCCTCGATCACTTTTCCCGATAGGGTATAATGATAGCCGAGAAAGTGGTTTGCTCTTGAAATATGCCCCTCTTCGAGTGCCTGACGAATCTTAGTTGAACTAACCACCTTGTTATCAACAACTAATTGAGATAATTGTTCTACCTGGAAATTGAACGATTTAGAGAGCAATTCGAGGGAATTAAAATCCCCCTGCCGTCCTTTTCCAAACCGATGATCATAACCCACAACAAGACTTGAAATATTCATCCCTTTAACCAAGATCTCAGAAACGAATTCATCATAGGTCAATTTTGCGAACTCATTGGTAAATGGGTAAATAACAAGATGATCTATTCCCATTGTCTCCATGAGTCTGATTTTCTCAATTTTGGTGGATAATAGCCTGAGTGAATCCTCCTGAGGGGCAATTACAATTCTGGGATGGGGCTCAAATGTGAAAACAACCGATTCCCCTCCGGACAATGAACTGTGTTTCTTGAGTTCGGAGATTACTTCACGATGACCCAGATGCACTCCATCGAATGTTCCGATAGTGACCACCGGATTTAAAGCCTTAAAATTTTCTAAATCGTAATGAATTTGCACAAATTAAAATTTTCAGGGTGTAAAAATAGTCAAAATAAATTTGCATCAAGTCGTTTCATCCGTTATTGGATAATTAAAGCGACTTAAATTAGATACCCCTTGATTGGTTTTATCAGGGAATTTGTACTTTTGTTAACTTAAAATTTAACTTGCGGAATTAGATTGATTCAGATTATCAAAGCTTAAATGAACCACTTGCATAAAATTTAGACTAATATAAAATCTTCAATGAAAAAAGCATTTTACTTTTCAATTATTCTGCTGGTTGTATTTGGCTGTGGGAGAAAATCAAATTTTACCATTTCAGGTCAATTGGATGGTGGGCAGGGAAAGACAATATATTTCAACAAACTACTGATTAATAATGACTTAGTATTAGATTCAGCAAAGATTGATCATGAGGGACGCTTCAGTTTCAAAGGAAATACTTCATCTCCCACATTTTATCTCTTAAAGTTATCAAAGAACAGTTTTATAACTTTACTGGCCGATTCAACTGAAAATGTTCTCATAACCGGCAGCTATAAAAACTTTATCAGGGATTACAAAGTTAAAGGATCAAGAGGATCAGAGAATTTAAGGGATTTAAATAATCGGTTCTTTAGCGCTAAAACACAGATTGATTCATTGCGTAACCTGTATAACTCTGGTAAGAACAACCCTGGTTATGCGTTGAAAAGAGAAGAATTAAATGCTCATTATAATAATATAATTGCTGATCATACTAATTATATAACCTCTTTTGTGAAAAGAAATCCCTTCTCCCTGGCTTCTGTATACGCGCTATACCAAAAATGGGACGAGAACAGCTTTGTAATCAATGACTTGCAGACGATGAAAACTGCTGCCTCTGCTCTTTATTCTGTTTATCCTAAAAACGAACAAGTTATAGCCCTATATAATAACACATTACAATTCATTAAAGAAGAACGGGATAAAAGATTAACCAATGTTATAAAAAACAATGCGGTAAACTCCCCAAATATTGTCTTACCAGATGCTGACGGCCATGTAAGAGAATTGTGGTCATTACATGGTAAATATGTCTTGCTTCATTTTTGGTCCGCAAAAGACCGGGCTTCAAGAATTGTTAATCCGGTACTTTCGGAGGTTTACCATAAATTTAAAAGTCGGGGATTTGAGATTTTCATGGTAAGTATTGACAATGACAGGGCAGCGTGGATGGAAGCGATTGCAAATGACAACCTAAACTGCATCAATGTTGGTGACATGAAAGGGAGTTATCAGGCAGTTAGTAACTACAACATTCAGGAATTGCCATTCAATTATTTACTCGATAAGGAAGGGGTCATAATAGGAAGAAATCTGAAGGGTCCTGCGTTGAATCAAGCCCTGAGTCAGATATTCAAATAGCTCATTTATAAACTATTACATTCTTATAGTTCCCGGTTTCTCAATTTGCAATTAGCTTCTTTCATAAAAAAAAGTTAAGGAAAGTTTCAGAATCTTGAAAAATTCCTTTTTAGGTTTACCTTTGCAGAAGTTAAGACAGCAATAACCAATTAAGTTAATAACCAGATTTGGACCAACCAAAAAAAATATACTTTGCTTCTGATGTTCATCTTGGGTCATCTGCGCTTAAGCACAGCCGCGAAAGAGAATTACTCTTTGTCAGCTGGTTAAATCAGGTTAAAAAGGATGCTGCAGTTATATTCCTACTTGGTGATATTTTCGATTTCTGGTTTGAGTACAAAAAAGTGGCACCTCAAGGATTCGTTCGTGTTCTTGGGGCAATAGCGGAGATTTGTGACAGTGGGATTCCTGTTCACTTTTTTACAGGGAATCATGACATCTGGGTTTTTGATTATCTGCCCAGAGAAACAGGTATGATTATCCATTATGAGCCTTTCGAAACCGAGTTATTTGGAAAGAAATTTTTTCTTGCGCATGGAGATGACCTTGGAAAAACAGACTTAAAATATCAGGTACTAACCCGATTTTTTCACAACAGACTGGCCCAATGGGCATTCGCCAAAATTCACCCCGATTTATCTTTTCGACTCGCTTTTCGATGGTCCAAAAACAGCAGATTAGCCAAGGGGATTGACGGCCCGGGCTTTTTAGGTGAAGACCGTGAACATCAGATCATATTTGCGCGAAAAAAATTAAAAGAGAAACATTTCGATTATTTTGTTGTTGGGCATAGACATATTGCACTTGATTTCCAATTAACCCAAAACAGTAAAATGATCATTCTTGGCGATTGGTTTAAAGTTTGCACCTACGGAGTCTATGATGGACAGACATTTCTCCTCAAAGAAATTATTGATGAAACGCTTATGAATAGTAAATAATTAATATGAATAAAAAAATTTACACAGTTATTGTTGGTACAGGATCATTTGTCCCAACAAGGGTTATTGCTAACGATTTTTTTCTGGATGCTGAGTTTTACGACCCGGCAACGAATGAGATATTTAATACTCCCAATTCGGAAATTATCCGGAAATTCAATGAAATTACGAATATTGAAGAACGCAGGTATGCTGAAAATAATCAGGTAACCAGTGATCTGGCAACTCTGGCCGCACGCGATGCGATTGAAACTTCAGGAATTGATCCGGAAACCTTTGAGTTTATTCTTGTTGCTCATAACTTCGGCGATATGGTTTCAGGGATTCTGCAGCCAGACCTTATGCCGGCTTTGGCAAATCGGGTAAAAACAAAACTTGGCATTAACAACCCGTCCATTCTGACCAATGATGTTACTTCCGGTTGCCCGGGATGGACAACCGCCATGATTATTGCCGATGCCTATATTAAAAGCGGAACATTTAAGCGGGGCTTAGTGATAGGAGCTGATGTATTATCAAGAGCTGCTGATCCTTACGACCGTGACCGGATGATTTTTTCGGACGGAGCCGGTGCTGCAATTGTTGAAGCTGTTGAAAGCGATGTCCCGGTTGGGATTTTATCGCATTCATCCCGGTCAGATCATGATCAGAATATGCTGGTTATGGCATTTTCGCTAAATCCCCATATTTCAAAAGACCGTCTGTTTCTCAGGATGCTCGGATCAAAAGTATATGTTTATGCCCTGAGTACGGTTCCTGGCGTGGTCAAAGACAGTCTTGATAAAGCGGGTCTTCATCTCGATAATGTGAGTAAGGTTCTTATACATCAGGCCAACGAAAAGATGGATGAAGCGATTTTAAGCCGTGTTTTCAGGCTTTATGGTAAACGGGAATATGATAAAAGTGTAATGCCTATGACCATTCAACGCTTTGGGAACTCCTCAACGGCAACAGTACCAACACTGCTGGATCTGGTTCTTAAAGACAAAATGGAAGACCACCAGATTTCGAGAGGTGATGTGATCATTCTGACCTCCGTTGGAGCTGGAATGACCATCAATTCAATTGTTTATAAAATGCCCGAATAATAATATTCCATTCATAAAAAAGGTCGTTTTTCGAATGCAGAACGACCTTTTTTTTAAATATATCCATCGATTTTAACCCGCCTGTAATCTGATTGAGCTTAGTTTATCGATTTTCTCCATTGCAAACTCAGGTGTGATTACGATTTCGGTGTGATCCCCGGAAGGCATCTCAAACATCACATCCATAATCACCGTTTCGCAAATAGCCCTGAGTCCACGCGCCCCTAGCTTGAATTCAATCGCCTTATCTACAATTAGATACAATGTTTCTTCAGGGAATATAATTTTTATTCCATCCATTTTAAACAATTTTTGGTATTGCTTGATAATGGAGTTTTTCGGTTCTGTAAGAATTCGTCTTAAAGCTTCTCTTTCAAGAGGGACAAGATAGGTTAGTACCGGTAACCGGCCAACGATTTCAGGAATAAGGCCAAATGAGCGAAGATCCTGAGGAGATACATACTGCAACAGATTATTCCGATCCACCTGACCATTCTCCAGACTTGCCTTATAACCTACAACCTTGGTATTCAGCCGTAAACCAATCTTGCGGTCAATTCCTTCAAATGCACCTCCACAAATGAACAGAATATTTTTTGTATCCACAGCAATCATTTTCTGTTCAGGATGTTTCCTGCCACCCTGCGGCGGGACATTGACTATTGATCCCTCAAGAAGCTTCAGTAAACCTTGCTGAACCCCTTCCCCGGAAACATCCCGGGTTATCGAAGGATTATCTCCTTTGCGGGCAATCTTATCGATTTCATCGATGAAAACAATGCCACGTTCAGCTGCAACTACATTATAATCAGCAACCTGAAGCAAACGTGTCAATAAACTCTCAATATCTTCCCCAACATAACCCGCTTCTGTTAATACAGTCGCATCCACAATAGTGAACGGAACATGCAACATTCTGGCTATCGTCTTAGCCAACAAAGTTTTGCCGGTCCCAGTAGGGCCGACAAGAATGATATTTGACTTTTCGATCTCAGTACCTTCCTCATCAGCATGCTGATTTAACCGTTTATAATGGTTATAAACAGCCACTGCCAAAACTTTCTTAGCATCATCCTGACCAATCACATACTGGTCAAGAAATTCCTTTATCTCTTTGGGCTTTTTCAATTCAACACCTGCAAGATCAAAATTTTTATTCTTTTTAAATTCCTCTTCGATTATAGCATGAGCCTGTTCGATACAGTTTTCACAAATGTGACCCTCCATACCGGCAATAAGAATACTGACATCTTTCTTATCTCTGCCACAAAACGAACACTTATCCATCTTTTTCATTTGTATCTAATTTGTTTTTCAGCGGCCAAACGGAATAGCCATGGCGATATTTTCATTTTATGAATTCTCAACCATGGCTATTTCATGCTGCAATTTAAGAATTAATGATCTGCAGAAAGCCACCGACATTACTTTTTGACCCGAATGAGAATATCATCAATCATTCCGTACTCTTTTGCTTCCTGAGCGGTCATCCAATAATCCCGATCTGAATCCAGTTCAACCTTTTCAATAGTTTGACCGGAATGTGTGGCAATAATCTGGTACAACTCCTTCTTTAATTTTTCAATTTCCCTGGCAACAATCTGAATATCAGAAGCCTGACCCTGTGCCCCACCCATTGGCTGGTGAATCATAATCCGTGAATGCTGAAGCGCAGACCTTTTGCCGGTAGTTCCTGCGGTCATCAAAACTGCTGCCATCGAAGCGGCCATTCCTGTACAAATAGTCGCCACATCACAATTGATATATTGCATTGTGTCATAGATACCAAGACCTGCATGTACAGATCCCCCCGGGGAGTTAAAATAGATCTGAATATCTTTTCCAGGATCCGATGATTCAAGGAACAGAAGCTGTGCCTGAATAATGTTGGCCACATAATCATCGATAGCAATACCCAAAAAAATAATCCGGTCCATCATTAACCGCGAAAAGACATCCATCTGGGCAACGTTTAACTGACGTTCCTCTATAATTGTTGGGGAAATATAAGCATTTGCATAGATTGACTCATATTTATAAAGATTCAGGCTGCTGATGCCTAAATGCTTCGTCGCGTATTTGCGGAATTCATCACTATTCCCATTCATATGATCTTACTTTTTAAAAATGAAAAACTTTGCAAAACAATCTGTTTACCTGAGGCCTATTGGTTCCGGATAAACAAATTGTCCTACAAAGTTATAAAAATACTGCGATTACTTTGGGCCGAAGTTTATTTTTCGAACAAATCGTCAAACTCCTTTTGTGTAACCTGCTTTAAATCAATTCCGGTTTTCTCTTTGATCAATTCAAGAACCTTGTCTTCTACCTTTTTCTCAGCCATCTTCTGTTTTTGTTCCTTGTTTTGAAGAATCGATTTGGCATAGTTATCCAGATATTCGTCAGGGACGTTTGCCATCCCATATTGCTGGAATTGCATTCTTGCCATTTCACGAGCCATATCGGTTATATCGGATTCTTCAATTCTGATTTCATTTTCCTTAACTATGTGACTCTTAATCAAAGTCCATTCGAGATCTTTACTGAAATGATCAAATTCCTCTTCAATTTGCTCAACAGTCACCTTTTCATTGGTTTCAACAAGCCATCTCTTAAGAAATTCCTCCGGCAATTTCATTGAAATCGCATTGGTAAGAACTTCCTTGGCATCCATGGAGAACCGGTAATTACTGGAGTATACCAAATTAGATTCCAGCTCTGCGCGTATCTTCTGACGAAAATCATCAATGGTCGTCACTTCAGTTTCTTCACCATATACTTTTTTAAACAGTGACTCATCCAATTCTGCTGGAACGAAGGTATTGATTGCACTAATGGTAAAGTTGAAGTCACCGGAGACAGCATTGATTTCGTCATCCTTAATTTTTAATAAATGAGCCACTTCATGATCATTTTGGAGGGCAGTTTTTGGATTAAATTTAAGGACATCACCGATCTTTGCTCCGATAAAAAGGTTTTGGATCGCTTTGTCCTTAATTAACTGAACAGAGACCTGAACATTTGAAGATGAAATTCCTTTATCAACAACATTTCCTTCTGAATCAACCTGAACAAAATCGCCAACAGTCGTTTCTTTTTCGCCAACAACTTCGGCAGAACCGTTTTCGCCAAAACGGTTGGTGTAACCCAGTATTTGGTTATCAATCAACTGATCATCGACGACGATTTCATAATATGGTAATTTGCCGATTGAATTAAAATCAACCTTAATTTCAGGGCTCAGGCCAAGGTCAAAGGCGAATTCAAAATCAGCATCACTGTCAAAGTCAATGAGTGCCTGTTCTGTCAAGGAAGGAAGTGGTTCGCCCAGGATATTAAGGTTTTGATCTGTAATATATTTTGTAAGCTCACGGCTAAGCAGTTTATTTACTTCATCGGCAAGAGCTGATTTGCCATACATTTTTTTAATCAGACCTGCCGGAACCATTCCTTTACGGAATCCGGGCATATTGGCCTTTTTCCGGTAATCTTTCAATGTTTCATTTACTGTTGCCTCATAGTCTTGCTTTTCAATCGCAATTCGGACAACAACATTCAAATCGTCAATACTCGTCTTCGAAATTTTCATAATTTTCTCCTTTATGATGCTAAATACCTAATGTAGAGCGAAAGGCTTCTCCAAAATTGCCATCAAAAAAACCGCCTAATTCCATTAAGGGAAAAAGGCGGTTTAATGGTAATCTGTGCGGACGAAGGGACTCGAACCCCCACGCCTCTCGGCACCAGATCCTAAGTCTGGCGCGGCTACCAATTACGCCACGTCCGCATTTTTTCGAGCTGCAAATATAGTGTTTTTTTCATTCGTAAAAACAACTGAGAAATTAATCAGCAATTATTCTGCAGCACTCTCCCCTTTGGTCTCCTGCTTCATCGCAACAGGTCTTCTCAGTTCGAAATTCTGACCGAGATAAAGACGTCTAACTTCATCATCAGCAGCAAGTTCCTCTGCTGATCCACTGTTCAGAATACGTCCGTCATATAAAAGATAAGACCGGTCAGTAATCGAAAGGGTTTCGTGTACATTGTGATCCGTGATGAGAATTCCTATGTTTTTATCCTTTAACCGAAAAACGATCTGCTGAATATCTTCAACTGCGATGGGGTCAACCCCGGCAAATGGTTCATCGAGCAGGATAAAAGCCGGATTAATAGCCAGACAACGGGCAATCTCCGTCCTTCGACGTTCACCTCCGGATAGTTGAATTCCTTTGCTCTTACGAACCCGTTGGAGTCCAAATTCGTCAAGTAATGATTCAAGTTTTTCACGCTGATATTCCTTCGAAAACTTGGTCATTTCCAGGATTGAACGGATATTATCTTCAACACTCATTTGCCTGAAAACAGAAGCCTCCTGAGCGAGGTACCCGATTCCCAACTGGGCCCTTTTGTATACCGGGAAAGTGGTGATTTCCAGGTCATCGAGAAAAATCTGACCACCATTAGCCTTTATTAAACCAACAATCATATAAAATGATGTTGTTTTACCTGCACCATTGGGGCCCAGCAGACCAACAATTTCTCCCTGGTTTAATTCGAGAGATACACCCTTTACTACAGTTCGGCTCCTATAGTTTTTCACTAAATTTTCAGCTCTTAGCTTCATTTCTCCTTGAAATTAAATTTATTAAGCCTCCAGAAGCTCATTATCAGTCCGGTTTTTCTCAATCCTTTTGGCAAGTACAACTCCTAATTCATAAAGAACAATTAAAGGACCTGAAACCATTAACATACTAAAAACATCAGGAGGTGTGATTATGGCGGCCAATAAAAGTAGCACGATATAAGCATGTTTTCTGTACTTGATTAAAAATCCGGAACTGACCAAACCAACTTTGGCAAGGAAGTAGATCACAATAGGCAACTCAAAAACCACTCCACTACCCAAAATTATAGTGGTTACTGAGCTAATATAGGAGTTTAGATTAATCTGATTCACGACTTCGTCACTAACCCGGTAAGAACCGAAGAAATGGGTAGACAGCGGGACTATAATATAATAACCAAAAAGAACCCCCAACAGAAATAACATTGTACTGTAAAAGACAGCTCCTGTGGCATGTTTTCGCTCTTTCTCGTAAAGTGCCGGCTTAATAAACTGCCAGAATTCCCAGAAAATATAAGGAATCGAAATAATAATCCCACCGATCATCGCTATGTTTATATTGGTAGAAAACTGACCCGCCATATCGTAATTAATGATGCTAAAGGGCTTGGTATTGATGGCCATATCCGGAGAATTAAATTTTAGTGCGATCCATGCAAATACCCTGTTTGTAATAAAGGCAGGATATTTTGGTGCAAAAAGAATCTCATCCATGATGAATTTAACGTTGATAAATATGACAACGGCACTTATTACCACTGCAGCTGAAATCCGAACCAGATGCCAACGCAACTCTTCCAAATGCTCAAGAAATGACATTTCCTGGTTGGATTTCGCAGGTTTCTCCCCTTTTTTCCCTCTTCCTGTAAATATTCCCATTATGGATATTGACCTTTATTTAAAGTTTTGATCTTTCAGAATTGAATTACGAATTCAGCCGCAAATATACGATTCTTTGACCCATTTAAATAAATCAAAATCTGTTCTAAATCGGTCCAATGTTAAATTTTACACGATTTTCTATGAAGTTCTTGTTACAGACAATATAATTGATACCTTAGTGGAAGAAAATCAAATTGATTGGAATATATTTTGATGAACCATTATGAGGGATAGAAAAACACTGAATGACCAACTTCAAAAATACTTTGGCTTTGATAGGTTCAAAGGACAGCAGGAAGAGGTAATTAACAGTATACTAGATAGAAATGACACTTTTGTCCTGATGCCCACGGGTGGCGGAAAGTCCCTTTGTTATCAGTTGCCTGCACTTATGCAGGAGGGCACAGCCATTGTAATCTCTCCCCTCATAGCCCTCATGAAGAATCAGGTTGATGCGATCAGAAGTTTCAGTACTGAAGACGGAGTTGCACATTTCCTGAATTCTTCGCTGACAAAAACCGCAATTCAGAAAGTAAAAGAGGATATTTCGAGAGGTCACACCAAACTTCTATATGTTGCGCCGGAGTCTCTGACAAAACTTGAGAACATCGATTTTTTGAAAGGAATAAAAATCTCATTTTATGCAATCGATGAAGCCCATTGTATCTCTGAATGGGGACATGATTTTCGCCCCGAGTACAGGAGAATACGCCCTATTGTCAATGAAATCGGACAAGCACCCATTATGGCATTGACGGCCACTGCAACCCCCAAAGTGCAACATGATATCCAGAAAAATCTGGGAATGCAGAATGCCCAGGTCTTTAAGTCATCATTTAACAGGCCAAATCTTTACTATGAGATTCGCCCTAAAAACAAGGCTAAAGACCAAATAATCAGAATGATAAAAAGCAATCCCGGAAAATCGGGGATTATTTATTGCCTAAGCAGAAAGAAGGTGGAAGAGATCGCCGAATTGCTTCAGGTCAATGGGATAAAGGCACTAGCTTACCATGCCGGCATGGATTCTGCAACCCGTTCTGCGAATCAGGATAAATTCCTCATGGAGGAATCTGATGTGATCGTGGCAACAATTGCATTTGGAATGGGGATCGATAAACCCGATGTGCGTTTTGTGATTCATTACGATATACCCAAGTCTCTCGAAGGTTATTATCAGGAAACCGGCCGGGCCGGACGTGACGGTGGAGAAGGTAAATGCATCACTTTTTACAGTTACAAGGATATCCAGAAGCTCGAAAAATTTATGCAGGGAAAACCTGTGGCTGAACAGGAAATCGGACAACAACTATTACTGGATACCGTTGCTTTTGCTGAGTCCTCGCTTTGCAGACGTACGATACTCCTTCATTATTTTGGAGAAAAATACGAGACTGAAAATTGCGGATTCTGCGATAATTGTTTGAATCCCAAGGAGCATATGGAAGGTATGGAGCTTGTAATCAAAGCATTAAAAGCAGTAGTGGAAGTTAAAGAGCAATGTAAGGGGGAACATTTGGTCAGTATTCTTTTGGGCATCGAGAATGCCACTGTTAAATCATTCTCGCATAATATGCTGGACATCTTTGGCGAAGGGGACGAATATGACGACAAGATATGGAATGCAGTCTTCAGACAAAGTATCATCGCAGGCTTCCTTCATAAAGACATCGAAAACTATGGGGTTTTAAAACTTACAGATGCCGGAAAAGCATTTTTGGCCCATCCCACCTCCTTCATGATCGTCAAAAATCACGACTATGAATCAGAGGAGGAGAATGATGATATTCCACAGGGGGGAAATGCTGCAGGTGATCCGGAACTCTTTGCAATCCTTAAAGATCTGCGCAAAAAGATTGCGACTAAGCAGAAACTTCCTCCATTTGTTATATTTCAGGACCCTTCCCTTTCGGATATGTCGATCCAATATCCTACAACCCTCGACGAACTTCAGAGTATTATCGGAGTAGGCCAGGGTAAAGCTCAGCGATACGGGAAACCATTTGTTGAGCTGATTAAACAATATGTTGAAGAAAAAGGAATTGAACGGGCCCAGGATATGGTGGTTCGCTCTGTTGCGAATAAATCCAAAAACAAAGTCTATATTATTCAGAACATTGATCGAAAATTAGCACTGAATGAAATTGCGGAATCCAAAGGGATGAGTTTTGATGAATTGCTAAATGAGCTCGAGGCTATTGTCAATTCGGGAACAAAAATCAATATTGATTATTACATTGATAATGTGATGGATGAGGATCAGGTTGACGATATTTACAGATATTTCAGGGAAGACGCTGAATCTGACTCACTTGAAGAAGCCGTAACCGAATTTGGTGATGATTATGAAACCGATGAGATCAGAATGGTCAGGATAAAATTCCTTGCTGAGATGGGAAATTAATACTTTCACTTTATACCATTAAACTTTCCGGATGATGGCCTGGAGGATGAGAATATTTCTTGTTCTTCAGCTATTTCTTACTGAAAGACGGAAGCAGTTCGTATGAAGAATTATTTGCTTTAAAAGACTATGCTGATAAAAATCAAAAGGTTACAACCAACACAACAAATAGGCTCACGAAATTAGTCCAACACAGATGTCGAAACCATTTAAACATAGTTCATCAGGTATTGAGGGTCCTCATCCCTCCACTTTTGACTAAATCGGATTCGCTAAAGGGAGCTTTATATAAAATACCGTTTCAACATCGCGTATTGACTGAAACCAAATATCGCCCTTAAAATTCTCAATGATTTTCTTCGCGATGGCCAGCCCAAGGCCCATGCCACTCGATTTTGTAGTAAAACTCGGCTCAAATAGTTTATCCTGCAAATCAACGGGGATACCAACTCCATTATCAGTTATTGAAATATACGCCCAGGCCTCATCCTTATACAATTTAACCATTATCGTCCCTTTCCTTTCCCGCGGAATAGCCTGTATACCATTCTTAACCAGATTAATAATTGCTCTTCCCAACTGATCTTTGTCGGCCATTACCCTAATCGGTCCATCAGACAAAACATGGAATGAAACCTCCAAATTGCTCATATTTTCGAAAAGGAGCATTACTTCCCGCAATTTTTCATTTAAATCAATTAATTCATCATTATTTTTAGGCATCTTGGCAAAATCTGAAAAAGATGAGGCAATAAGTGAAAGTGCATCAATTTGTTCCACCAATGTTTTGCTTACACGACGAAAATATTCATCAAAGTTCTCACTTTTCTGCTCCTTGATCCGTTGGAGATATTGAATACTTAATTTCATAGGTGTAAGCGGGTTATTTATCTCATGAGCAACCTGACGTGCCATCTCCTGCCAGGCCGATTCACGTTCTGACCTGGCAAGTAATTCAGCGCTTTCTGCCAGTTCATCCACTTTTTTATTATATTCATTGGCCAGACGTCCAATCTCATCTTCACCCGAATACTCAATCTTAGCATTTGTTTTACCTAACTGAATCCCTTTTAAATAGTTCTCAATTTGTAATAATGGGGCAGTCAATTTATGACTGATCAGTAGTGCGACCACTAAACTGATAATAATCAATAATATATAAAGGTTTGAAAATGCCACAATGAAATCAGAAACCTGCTTCTCAAAATCATCATGCCCGGTAAAGTAAGGCATATTCAGGTATCCGATCAGCCTGTTATTCTGGTTATAAATTGGGGCATAAGCTGAAAAGAAATTCATTTCTCCCAGACTTTCATCATGGAGAAACAGGTTTTTCTGCTCTACGGATATTGCCTTAAAGGCCTCGGGATCAATTCTTCGGGACATCAGCCCCCGGTCAAATATTTCGCTTCGTGAGGTAGCAAGCAAACTTCCGTTTAAATCGTAAAGATTAATATCTGCCCGGATGATATCTGACAAAATAACCAGCTGCTCATTTATAAAGTCGAGCATTTGGACAGATAACTGATTCTCCTGACCAATCCGGATGCTCAATTCGGTTGTGACAGATGTCAGCTTGTCATTGAGATTATCTTTAACCGAGATAAGCAATTTATTCGAATTGTAAAGCATTAATCCTAAACCGATAATAATTAAAATTCCCAGCAAAGAAAGAATCAAGGTTAGTTGGATCTTCTCTCTAAAATCAAGTCTTCTTCCTCTGTTAAACAGGTTTTTCTCAGTAAAAAGCAGAAATAATGATCCTAACAGGAAAAAAAGCAGGAATAAATATGGGAAGGTACTGATCTTGTCGTAGATGTGCACTTCCGGATAACTTGCAATCACATAATTGTTTCCGTCAGGATTGTAGGCGCAATGGGCAAATCCGTTTTTTGAATAGTGTGTATACTCCTCATTCATTGGCACATCTAATGGCAACTTCACACTATACTGATAATCACCACCACGGTCTACAAGTTCACCATCGAAGTATTTTGCATAACTAAAATCACCTTCCTGACTTTCCCTGGAAGAATGTTCATCCAGTAATAATTCCGGATAACCTTTGCCTTCAGGGATCACCTTTGAATTTAACTCTATATATATTTTAACCGGGATATTGAGTGAATTTACAAAATCAAGCTGCCCCAAATAGGATATTCGTCCATTCACGCGATCCATAAAGTAAAAATTACTTCCAGACATGGGTAACCCCTTTGTTTCTCTCAGATTATTGAAAAAATCAACGCAGGGATAATGTCGTTTCTCGTCGGTAATATAAACGCTGTCATTTGGACTACAAACTGTTATTTGAAGATTATAATTTCGCCAGAAACCGGTAAAATAGGTATTCTGGAAATAGGTTTCAAGAGTTTTATAGGGTGGTTTTAAATGAGATTGAATAATGGTATCTTTTCGGATTTTGTTGTCCAGTTCTGAAAGGAAGATTTCGGCACCAGAATCGCGCTCAGAACTCAATTTTACAGCCCACAATTCTGAAATCTTACTTTTTTTACCCTGAATTAATTCATGAGCAAACAAATTTACATAACCGGCCCCGGCTATTGATATCAGGAGGAGGAACGTAAATTTAAATTCCCTTATTTTGCCAATCTCAACCTTAGCTATAATCGCAACAGACAAAGCATAAAAAGCAAACGGAACCCAATCAATTTCATGACAATAGGCTGATATTGCAGATGCCGGTATCATGCCGGTAAAAAGCAGGCCCAGAACAAACTTCAAGCCTCCAAGCTCCCTGAAAAAATCCTTCCTTAATCTCCAGATAATCATAATAAATCCAAATACCTGAAGCGAGATGCCTATAAAGGCGTAAACATTAATTACTGAGAATTTCAGGTCGCTGAAGAATTCCAGGGAAATATTAGAATTCAACAATAAGATCTTGAATAACACTACCGTGAATGAGAAGTAAAAAGCTGCAAATATGAAGGACAGAATTATCCGTAAAAAGCCTTTATTTTGCTCCTTAGGGACATCCTGGACCATAAAGAACGAATAAGAACACTGAAACATCAATATAGACAACAAGACAAATTCACCCAAGGATGAGAGACATCTGTTGAAGGCAAAAAAATCAGGGGAAAAAAGGTTCGATTTAAATAAGAAAGCAGGAACCCTCAATTGGCAAACCAGCCAATAAACCAGCAAGCACGCAAAAAATGAAACAATTAGCTTAAAACCGGATGAGAGCTTAGTACTATGTTTAAGCCAAACACTCAACTGAATTATAAGCAGGAGAATGAATGAAAAAAAAAGAAAGACGGTTAGATTAGAATGTCCTGAAAACCGCGGGGAACTTTTGTTAACAACTATCGAAAAGAGGGGCGTTCCATCGGGTCTGGCAATATTTAATGCTTCAGCTTGCGGGGTCATTTGAACCTGATAATCATCAGGCAATTTAAAATCATGATCAAAAGAGCTTTTAATATAACGGTTATGATAGGGGAACTCCCTTTTGATCAATATAAAGCCCTCAATGGTGTAAATTCCGGATCGTTCTACAACCTGATAGTACCATCCGGTAGGTAAATGGATTAGACCTTTGGATTTTTTAAAACTATTTTCCGTGGCAGGAAAGGCAATTGAAGAGGAAGACCAAAACATCAATCCTTTCTCACCAAAAACTGCCATTTCAAGACCATCTTCATGGTTTTGAAAGAAATGGACTAATGACCAATCTGATAAAATTCTTGGATTAACAGTCAAATGGGTTGAAACAGAATCAATCAGAAGATGAAGCTGGCGTTCTTTACCTTCAAAAACGCGGGAAATACGGGCCACCTCCTTTTCATGACTGTTTTCCCTGAAAAGGATAAGCTCGCAAAACAGCAAAACCAGCAGGATCGGAACCGTCACAAGGAGATAAATATTTCTTATGCTGATCAGTTTCATTCTTATTCGTGATGATAGGGTTCATTCCTGATAATGGTCATTGCCCGGTAGACTTGCTCAATAAAAATGAGGCGCACCATCTGATGTGAAAATGTCATTTGGGACAAAGAAATCTTAAAATCCGCTCTTTGATAAACCAACTTTGAGAATCCATAGGGGCCGCCAATTATAAAAACAAGCTGACGCATCCCTGTAATCATATTCTTTTCTATCCATTTTGAGAATTCCAATGATGAGAATTCAGCCCCACGTTCATCCAGCAAAATCAAAAAATCACCCGGAATAACATGATTAAGAATAAGTTGGCCCTCCTTTTCCTTCTGAATTTCAACAGAGAGCGTATTTCGATTTTTAAGATCCGGAATTACTTTAGTTTCAAATGACAGGTAATAGGAGAGTCTTTTCACATAATCATCAATCCCCACTTTCATGTAATTTTTGTCTGTATTCCCAATTGTCAGCAAAAGTATTTTCACGTATAAGATTAATTTACTATATTTAAATCGCTGATCCACCCTGACCCCTCATGGAATTTTATAAATCGTCTGTTGCAAATGTCAGTTTTTGAGGGATTCATCCGGTTACAATATTAAGTTAGATATAATTCGCATCCAATTTTTTGGCCCATTTTTTTAATCGCTTTCACTTTAATCAATAAAACAGTACTTTTATAATCGTATAATTATCCTCCCGACAATCGCAATAAATTTGCATGGTTCTTGCTGGAGGACCCATAAAAAAATCTAATTGGAATGAAACAGAAATCGGCATTTGTCATCTTCCTTACAATTTGGTTATTAGTCATTCCTTGTTTTTCTTTTGGTCAAATCCCGCCACAGATTATTACCGGGCTTAAAGCAGGTGATGCTAAAATAGTGGCAACTCATTTCTACGAAAATATTGAATTAGTTGTCACCGATCGTGAATTAGTTTGTTCTCAGGCACAAGGAGAACAAATTCTCAAAGATTTTTTTGCACTCAACAAGCCTCTTGATTTTAAAATCACGCATCAAGGCGGCGCTAATTCATCCTATGCAATTGGAATTATGCATACTATGAATGGCAATTACAGGGTTTACTTTCTTCTAAAATCCAAACGTGGCAAAGCTCAGATTGTTCAATTACGGATTGAAAAGGATTAGTTTTTAACCCACAATTTACTTTTAATGTCTATCGGGAAATCATTTAATCAATTCTTTGCCAAACGGTTTAATTTCGTCAGTCAGAAGGCAAAGTTAATTAAGCTTCCTTTTTTTGACGGACTCCCCCTTTATGATGTTGCGCTTTTTTTTTGGAAAGGGATTGTAGATGGTGCCATCTCAACAAGAGCTTCTGCAATTGCATTTAATTTTATTCTGGCAATTTTCCCCGCGATCATATTTGTCTTCACCCTGATTCCCTATATTCCAATCGCTCATTTTCAACAACAATTATTGACATTACTTCAAAGTATTCTTCCCCGGAATGCCTTCTTATCCATTGAAGGGACCATTGAGAACATTGTCACTCAGCCTCGTGGAGGATTACTCTCTTTTGGATTTTTTGCAGCATTTTTCTTCTCCACCAATGGAATTGTCTCGGTGATCACTGCATTCAATGGGACGATTCATGCCATTGAAACACGTTCATGGATTAATCAGCGATTTGTAGCCTTAGTACTTGCAATTATTCTGACATCATTAACAACTTTCAGCGTCGCTTTAATCACGTTAAGTCAAACTTTAACAAAATTCCTGGTAAAAAATGGGTATTTACATTCAAATTTAACCTACGATCTTCTTCTCGGTGGTAAATGGCTTATTATATGTGCTTTATTCTTTTTTAGCTATGCATTTCTCTTCTACCTGGCCCCGGCGCGTAAAACTAAGTTTCGATTTATCTCGGCCGGAGGAACACTCGCTACTATTCTAACGATCATTACCAGTATTGGATTTTCCTATTACATCAATCATTTTGGGCAATACAACACGTTGTATGGTTCAATAGGCACTCTGGTAGTAGTAATGCTTTCCTTCTATTTCAATTCCCTGATTCTGTTAATTGGGTTTGAATTAAATGTAAGTATCTGGCGTGCACGCCTTAACAATTCAGACGAACCATTAAATCACTAACCAATTGTTTATCTGTTACATCCAATTACTGTGCCTCCTGGTGCTTTTGATCCGGAGATCCATTTGAGTAGTCCCCCTTTTGCTGTTTGACCGGTTCACCTCTTAAGAATCCAGGGATATAAATCTCTGTTCTTCTGTTCTCACGGTGCTCTGCAGGGGTACATTTATGTTCAGGAGTACTTTTGTAAATCAACTGCGATTTTCCGTAACCTATAGCTTTAATCCTGGATGGATCTATTCCTTTGGAGACGATGTAATTAACAGCAGACTGAGCCCGCTTTTGCGACAAATTCAAATTGTAGGGCACAGAACCTCGTTCATCGGTGTGAGAGCTTAATTCAACTTTCATTTCAGGATTTTCCTTCATGAGTTCCACAAGACGGTCAAGTTCTACAGAAGATTCCGCTAAAATATCCCATTTATCAAAATCGTAATAAATGTTCCTCAAAACAATTTTTTCATTTACCATCAAATCAAGAAAAATGGTATCCCGCAGTACTGTCCCCTGTTTTGGCGCACGAATTTTAATTAACTTATGATTGTCCCGATACCCAAAGGCTGTGGCTTTAACATCACACAGTGAATACTTCTTAAATGTATGGGATGCCCATCCGTCAGATCCAACCTTATAATTTTCAATCTTACAAAAATCGACCAGAGCGCCGGGTATTGGCTTCCACGTTTTTGCATCCAAAACAAGAATCTGAAGCAAATATTCCAGGTATTTATCAAATGTTAGTTTATAGATGTCATCACTTCCGGTGCCTGGCCGGTTAGAAGTCAGATAACCATATTCCACAAAATCGGGTAAAGTCATTGAAAAATCATCAAACGTAGTATTAATGGGTTCCGGGAAATGGACAATTTCACTTGCCGGATCATTGAGTCTTTTATAAAAAAGATCGAATCCGCCTTTTGAATTATGGCCTGTAGATGCAAAAATTAAAAATCTTCCAGGATAGCTGCTGCCTGTAAGAAACGGGAATTCCTCCTTTTCACTTGTATTGATTTGGGAACCAAGATTTACAGGCTGACTCCATTTTTGGTTCTTCCGAACTGAAAAGTAGAGATCAGTAGCCCCAAATCCTCCCGGCATATCGCTTGCAAAATATAGGGTATCTCCCGATTCGTTTATTGCCGGATGTCCAACTGAGTAATCAGGGTTATTAAAAGGGAACTCTTCAGAAATTTTCCATTTGCCATTCAACCTCTTGGCAATTATAATCCGAAGCTTGATATCTTCATTTCTAAATGGTTTATAGTTTACTGAGGGGTCCACATAATTTGACTGAGTTAAAAATAATTCGCCCGTTTTCGCACACCAGGATACAGGACCCGCATGAAACCTGATAAAAAACTCATCTATTATCTTCCGTCCGCTTTTTACGTTGCCTGAATCGTCAATTGCAGCTTTATGCAGCGTATAAAACCCATTTGCCCGTAATTCTTCGTCCGATTTACGAATTAATTCATCACGAAAAGAGGAGAAGTAGATCGTATCCTCAATGACCGTGGGACCAAAATCGCTTCTGATAGTATTGGTCCCAATTTCGGACATTTTTACGGATGACCAGTCAAACAAATCCGTTTTGGCAGATTGGGCATTTCCGGTTAAACAGGAGTTCAGTATTAATGCAAGGATGAATAGCCGTTTCATGGATTATCTGGATTTAAAGGATTAGAAATAACGGGGAGAAACAAATCTCTTTTTTGTAAATGCAATCTCATAGGAGATCATCAATTCGTGTGTACCCTGATGATAATATCTCAGGTCTGTTAAAGTGAAATCATAGGCATATCCAATCCTGAGCTTATTATCAATAACCCACTGAGCTATTGCCCCAATTGCGTCACCTGAACGGTAAATTGCACCAATCCAGAACTTCTCTGCCAGTAAAAAATTGGCAGAAACATCAAATTGAAATGGACTTCCCACGGCAGCTTTGGTCATGAATGTAGGTTTAAACTTTACATTATCGGATAAATTAAATACTACTCCTCCAATGGTGTAATATTCCCTGATTTCGGACATGTGAGAAAATAGGGTGGTGTTTGCTTTAAAACTGTTTTGAAAAAGCTTCGGAACAGAAAAGCTTAAATAGTACTTTGAAGAGGACAGAAACAACCCCATTCCGACATTGGGCATAAATTTATTTTCAATAATACCAACGAGAACAGGGTCAGGAACATTACTCTGAAAAGGTTGCAGACTTGCAAGGTTATTATTGTAGTTCGTAAATCCTCCATTTAATCCGAAGCGGAGTGAGGTATTATCGCTCAGTTTAATCCGATATGAATAATCCAGGTTGACCATTACGCGACGTTCTGGTCCTAACTGATCAAGTAAAATATTGCATCCTATTCCTATATTCTGGGAGATCACTGGAGTTTGAAATGAAAACGTCTGAGTAGATGGGTGGCCCGTGATTCCCACCCATTGTTCCCGGTCCAATGCAGTAAAACCCATTGTTTTCCAACTCCCGACATAGGCAGGATTAACGCTCTGCATATTGAATATATATTGGGAATAAATCGGATCCTGCTGACCAATGGCATAAGATGGTCCGCTTATTATCAGCAATGCCAGCACTGCTTTTCTTATTTTATCCTGAATTTTCATTTTGGCCGTTTTCATTTATTTACCTAATTAATAATGAGCATTTTGCAAGAAGATGGATCGTCCTATCTGGCTAGAAAGACGAACCCTGTGAGCACTTTGCCGTTGCCCAGTTTAAGAATGTAATAGTATGTTCCAACTGGTAATTCACTCCCCATGAAATTCAAGCTGTTCTCCGACCGACCATTCCAGAACGCCTTCTCCTTACTTCCCCAATAATCAGTGTTTCCATAGTGGTCTCTTTTGAACAACAGGTTGCCATTGCGATTAAAGATCTCAATTTCAGCATTTGCATAATTATACAAACAGCTGATTTCAAAATAGTCATTAATCCCATCTCCATTTGGGGTAAATACATTTGGCACAATAACTACGCAGGATTGGTCTTCCGAAAGTACAATCTGAACATCTACCTTAGTGGATAATGTCATTGAACAACCATTGTCATCGACAACAGTAACCGTATAAGTACCTCCTTGAAGATCGGCAATATTTTCTGCATCTGAAGAGAAACCTCCAGGGCCACTCCAGGCGTAGGTAAATGGTGCGGTACCTCCTGAAACCGTAAGTTGGATGGAACCCGGATTCACTCCGAGGATAACGGTTTGGTCGATACTCATTGTTTGGATAACAGCTTTTGGTGAGGCTGTCAGGCTCAAAAGAGAATCGGACTCACCTACAGTAGCCGAGGCTGCATTAAATACTCCATCAGCATCTGTGACTTTAACAAGATATTGACCTCCTGACAAAGCAGTTAAATCCTTAGAGGTTGAAGTAAATGAACCTGGTCCTGTCCATTGATAAACATAAGGAGCCTTACCACCTGTAACCGTTAAATTTATAGCTCCATCTTTACTTCCTGTACAAGTTACTGGTTTTGCTTCAGAATCTATTTTAATCAGTTGAACTGTTATTTCAGAGGTCGAATTTCCACAAAGTCCTGCATGATCACAAACTGAAACGCATATTGTGTCCTTGCCATTATAACCTATATTTGGCGTATAAATCACACACACATTCCTACCGTCAGATGATATTGTTGGAGCATCTACAGTTCCGTTTTGTGGAGTTCTGCAAATAGAAGTTGTAAAAGTGTCTCCAACATCCGTATCAGTTATCGGCGAACATATAGTTACCGGAGTATTAACTGAAGTAATGACATTTGGCAGATTAATTTTCGGTGGATGGTCAACCTGCGTTACTCGAATTGTAATCGTCGCAATGTTAGATGTTGCTCCAAGATTATCCTTAACTGTATAATTTACAGGTGTCGTTTTTCCGACAAAATCAGGTTCCGGATTAAATGTCACAACTCCTAAATTATTTACCGTATAATTTCCCTGTCCGGGAACAGCGAATGAGGTTTGGATTCCGGAAATGGAAGGATTTAAATCGACAGTCGTCACATTAATTGTTCCATCTAAATCATAATCATTTGAAGTTACCAAAATTGTCACAGGGATCCCTTGAGGTGTAGAAGTTGAATCATTTACTGCAATTGGAGTGCAATTCGGTTTATCGTTGACAACCACAGTGGCTGAAACGGCAGAAATACAGCCAGAGCTATTGGTAACCGTGAAATTATAAGTTCCCGGTGAAAGTGACGAGATTGTCGTACTTGTATCGGTACCAGTGACAGCTCCAGGATTGACCGTCCATGTTCCGGAAGGTAAGCCACTCAGAACTACACTTCCGGTCGCAACTGTGCAGGTAGGCTGTATGATCGCGCCAACAATTGGGGCTGCCGGAGTTCCAGGCTGAGCATTAATTGCAACCGTAGCTGAGGCCACAGAAACACATCCTGCAGCATTGGTAACCGTGAAGTTATAAATCCCTGATGCAAGTAACGATATGGTCGTACTCGTTCCTGTGCCCGAAATAGCTCCAGGGTTGATTGTCCATGATCCGGAAGGTAAGCCACTCAGAACTACACTTCCGGTCGCAACTGTGCAGGTAGGCTGTATGATCGCGCCAACAATTGGGGCTGAAGGATTACCATTTACTTTTAAAGTATAATTTGCAACTGCTGCGACACATGGCGGACCCAAAGGATTATTGGTAGTAGCTGTAATTGTAACATTATTTCCGGCATCACTTGCAGCAGGTGTGTAGGTAAATGCAAATGGAGATGTATTTATTGAAGTCGGGCTCAGTAAACCAGCTCCATTGGTAGATAGGTTAACAAGTGTTGCATTACCATTAAATTGATTTCCACTTACTGTTACTGGGGTTGTGCCACAGATGCTGCCACTAGTACTTTCAAGTACAAGTGTTGGCCCGTTAATGCATCCGCAGGATACGGTGAAACTATTTCCTATTGTTGTGCATCCTGATGCATTCCTGACACTAATGGTATGGCTTCCATTTGTTACGCCGGTAAATATAACCCCAGTCTGATATGTCCCATTATCTAAACTATAACCTATACCAGTACCGGTTGGGTTTGTAACTGTAATGACAGCATTTCCAAATCCTTGAGAGCAGTCTATTGTTTGTGAGGGAGTTGTGGGATTTAAATAAGTGCTTATATCAGCCGTGTTACTTGAAGAAGTACACGAATGAGCATTGTCTGTCGCAATTACATAGTAATCACTACCGGCAGAAAGATTTGACCACACAAGTCCTGACCCAGTGCCTGACTGTGATGGCTGAAGCGGAGAATTAGCACTGTTATACAACTGATAGTTTACCCCATTGACCGAAGTCGAGGAACTGATCGTGCCGTTTCCGCCTGGCAAGAAGCAGATTGTACTACCTGATAACTCTAGAGGCATAGGCAAAACGTTATTGGTCAGCGATACTTCATCATAACTGCTGCATATGCCGTTTACTATCGTCCATCGCAAAACTGCCGTTGTCCCAACTGGAAGACCAATAACGCTTGAAGTCGCAGAATGGATACTGGTTACCGTGGCTGTACCGCTCTCTACCGTCCAGGTCCCAGTCCCGACGCTCACCAGATTACCCGTAAGGGTAAAGCTACCATTATTACACTGGGTCTGGTCTGCTCCGGCTAAAGCTGTTGGAGCTGTCATATCTTCAGTTACAACCAAAGCGTCAGAATCTGAACATCCGGTGGCCGTGTTGGTAACGGTGAGCTTGTAAGTGCCGGCAGTGGTGGCCGTTGCTGTAATTGCATCTGTTGGGCCGGAGAAAGTACCGCCGGTGGTGGTCCACTGGTACGCAATGTTCGTTCCGGTAGCAGAACCGGTGCCGTCAAGCGGGGCAGTGGTATTTGCACACGTAATTACCTGCGGCCCGTTAACAACCACGGCAGGCAACGCATTGACCCTGATCGACGTGGTGGCAGTGCCCGTACATCCATTACCATCGGTAACCGTGAGTGTATAATCACCAGCCATTGCTGCTGTGGCATGGGGAGATACCGCCGGACTCTGCGTCCCGTTGCTGAACCCATTTGGACCTGTCCATACATAGGTCGTCATGCCATTAGGACCGCCTGTAAGACTGATGGAACTGCCTTCGCAGACCGGACCACTGTTGCTCGCAGTTGCTACAGGTAACGGATTGACTGTCACAGTCACATATTGTGTACTGGGGACCCCACCAACTGTAATAATAAAAGTATAAGTAACATTAATTGATGAACTTGTTGTGTTTGTTAGCACTTCACTAATTGTAGCGGTGGTTCCCGAGGACCCCGGCTGTGTAATACCTGCAATTGTTGGTCTGGACCATGAATAAGTAGCTCCCGAACCACCAGAGGCTGTATAGTTAAATGTTGATCCGCTGCAAATCGCCGGAGAATAGGCTTTGGATACAAAATTAGATCTTCCGCAATTATCAGTAACTGATAAATTCAGAACAATAGTCCCATTAATCGGATTAGGGGTTGTATAATTGGTAGGATTGGTTGATGTACTTGAAAAAGTTCCTCCTCCAGTGTTACTCCAGGCATAGGTAAAGGAACCGATTGTTCCTGTTACCGTTGCACTCAAAGGATAGGTTGTATTAGGAGCTAAAAATGCCGGAAAGGTTACGTTGGCAATACTAATCTGCTGTTTGACACCAGCCCAAAGTAAGAAATTAAAATATGCCCTCTCAGCTGCAATTTGGGAGGCTACCGTACCCGCACCATCATAACTGTGCGCCGTTTCATACATGACCATCCCTTTGGTATTATCCCCGTATGCCGGCCCATAAGCTACCAGGACAGCCGTATTGGTTGGATAAACATAGGTTACCTTGGTTTTTGAATCGGTGTAATTATTGTCAAAAACAGCGACTGTAGTGGTCCCTCTCCAGGATGATCCGGATTGGGGAAGATAAATCTCCTCCGATCCATTGCGTAAAGAGGCATCCATAGTACTCATAAACTGCATTACGGGATCGGCCGCAGTTGTGGGATTATAGGTATATACATCGGTAGTGGGCGGATTATTATGATTGCCCCATGCCACCAATCCATTGGTAGTCAGGAAATCGAATCCCGGCATAGCGGGAATTGTAATTGTTCCGGTTCCGGCAGTGGTAGTAATGATGGCTGCACCACCTATTGTTGCAGAAATCTCAAATGAATTTGCAACCAGACCATTTGATATTACATAATAGGTAGTCCCGGCAACTAACGGAGAAGGCAAAGTGCCCGTTGTAGCAAAGGAAACAGGCATTCCTGCAACAAATCCGTGCGAATTCAAGGTAACTACAGCAGGCGAAGCTTTTGATATTGTTACTGTTGTGGCTGCCCATCCCATGTCCAATGCACTCACAGAGTGACATCCATCCCAAAGAAAACCACCGTTGCTGATATAATTTTTTAATGCAATAACATAAGATATCGGCCAATTCTGAGGATCTGCATGAGGCAAAACATAAATATCCTGACAACTGGTCAGTTCTGTAGGATTTCCTTCTGTAACATAAGATGCGGCAGGAACTCCTGCGTTGGTATAATAGGGGGTGATCAGTCCATCATTTGCAGCATCCAGAATCGCAGTTGGCCAGCTGGTCAGTTTGCTGTATACAGGAGCAGTAAAAGCAGTTGAAATGGGACCATCAATAACCACACCATTCGATTTCCAGGTAGCTATCAAAGTACGTACCCCTGAATTATTTGCAACATCCTCTGCCGATACAATAAAAGGGCCTCCGCTGTAAATCTTGCCCCCGGCACCTGCAGGCAAAGTAAAATCAGCCCCATCTTTCGGTTTAGACGAACTAATTGACCAGTAAACAGGCACATTTGCCTGAATCATGGCATATACAAATCCGTAGGGTTTAAGGCCGACATTTAAAGACGAATTCTGACCCACATCAACAATATAGGCTCCGGCATTAAAGGCCTGGTTTGGGTTCTGACCAAAGGAAGTCAGCATCTTCAACAGAAGTGCAAAAACTAAAGCAAATCGTCTTAATTTTGAGCTTAATATGTCTGAAGCATTCATAATCTTAGAATTTTTCGATGATGTGGAGTTTTATCAATTGCAACTTAGTTTATCAGTGTTAATTTAACAAGGTAGTTATGCAGACCTTCCTTTTACCTTCTTCCGGAGTAAAAAGGGAGGTTTACGATCAAAGTTATCTCTGAAATAAAAAGTAGTCGGATGTTAAACGGATATTTCCGATTATATCCGAAAATAATCGGTTATATCCGTTTAAATTCGGTTTGGAATTTGTATTTTAGTAAAAAAGTATTCATCGTATTTTAACGAAACTGCGAAGTGTGCGATCAGCATGCTCATTAAACATTCATGATTTCTAAATTATGAAAAACAAAAATTCAAAGGATAGTGACGTCAGGTTACGTCAAATGGCGGAAAGGTTACTTAAACAAAAATTGTCAAAAACCAATTTGAAACTTTCGGAGGAGGAAATGCTCAAACTCATTTATGAACTTGAAGTTCATCAGGTGGAGTTGGAATTACAGAATGAAGAACTCAGACAGGCTCAAATAACGGCAACTCATTACGCAGAAAGATATCTTGAATTGTATGATTTTGCACCTATAGGTTATCTTACACTGTCAAAAGAAGGGGCAATTATTGAGATTAACCTTTTTGCTTCAAAGATGCTTGACAGAGACCGGTCAAAGCTAATAAACAGTCAATTTGGATTTTTTATCTCCAATGATACCAAACCACTCTTCAATCATTTTCTATGGAAAATATTCACGGAGGGTACAAATGAAACTTGTGAAGTAACTCTTGAATCTGTTAATAATTCGGAAATTTATATTCACCTCACCGGAATTATTGACGGGACAAGGGAACAATGCCTGGTGACAGCTATGGATATCACCGATCAGAAACGTACTGAAGCCGAATTGGAAAAATGGGCGACCATTTTTAAACCTAAGGTAAATTAATGGCTTAAAGAGTTGTATTTTCAAGATAAAAAAAGCCCAACATGTTAAAAATCAACAGTTGGGCTTTAAAATGGGTGGAGGATGGGGCTTGAACCCACGACCTCTGGAACCACAATCCAGCGCTCTAACCAGCTGAGCTACATCCACCATTTTGCGGATGCAAATATAGAGAATGTTTTCTGATTCGCACAAATGATTTACTAACTTTGTTCGCTTGTAATTTTTCGGATTAATAGGGTATTGAATATTGGGCTAAAAGATGAAAATATACCAAATTAAATCCCTGAAATGAAGGGTGCTGTTAAACCTTATTCACACGTTCAGACAGCTCTAAAAGCCTGCATTCCAAAAGCCTGAGCAAACAAAATAATTTAATATTAATAAACAAACTAAATGGATTATTTACTCGACAATCCCGATGCAGAGCAGATTTATCAGGAAATTATACAAAAAATTAAACGTCTGCAAAATCGGGATGTGGTTAATTCTATGCAAAAAAGAGGTATCGGCTACAAAGTAAACTTTGGGGTTTCGATCCCTTTATTGCACCATATTGCCGCAGAATACCCCAAAAATCATTTGGTAGCCTTGAAATTATGGAATAAACAGTGGCGGGAGACAATGATCCTGGCAACACTTCTTGAAGAACCAGCTGAAGTTACTGAAAATCAAATCGATTTCTGGGTGAGAAATTTCCCGTCAGTTGAAATTGCTGAACAGGCTGCCATGAACCTGTTTTCGAAGACCAGATTTGCCTATCAGAAAGCATTTGAATGCTGCATTGGGAAAAAATTACTGGTAAAAATTGTAGGATTACTGATAATCGGGCGATTAGCGTTAACTGATCGCCAATCGCCAGACGAATGTTTCGATCCATTCCTGGAATTAATGTCCCCGCTTTCTAAGGACCCGCAGCTGTCTACCGTTTTTTCAAGGATTTTTATTCAGATTGGCATGAGGAACCTTAATCTTCACGGATTGGTGATCCGGCATGCTGTAATTTTAAAAACGATTGATTCAGAAATTTCCAGAGATAATGCTGAATTAATCCTGAATGAGTTGGATTGCGAGGAGGCCAGGGAAATTATCAGCCAACGTCAGGAGAAAATTTAATTAAACTAAAAATCTTCTTTCAACCACTTTTTTGCACCCAATTTTTAAATCGCTATTTTCGCCCTCCAATTAAGCCCCGTTTCTTACTTATGCTAGTAATTGAAGTCAAAGACATTCGCACAATAAAGGAATTTCATGGTGTTGCGCATGAGATCTACAAAGATGATCCGAATTGGGTCCCCCCGATAAAAGCGCTGGAGGATGCGACTTTTGACCCGACAAAAAACGCATTTTTTAACCATGGCGAAGGAACCCGCTGGATTCTGGCCACTGATTCGGGCAAAACAATTGGCAGGATCGGTGCATTTCTTAACAGGAATAAGGCATATTCCTTTCAACAACCAACGGGAGGATGCGGTTTCTTTGAGTGCATTGATGACCAGGAAGCGGCTAATTTGCTATTCGATACAGCTAAAATCTGGCTTGCTGGAAGGGGTATGGAAGCGATGGACGGTCCGGTAAACTTTGGAGAAAATCTGCTGAACTGGGGGCTTCTTGCTGAAGGATTTATGCAACAGGGATTTGGAATGCCTTACAATAAACCCTATTACCTGAAATTATTCGAGAATTATGGCTTTAAGATTTATTTCAAACAATACAGTTACCATCTGAATCATAAAGAGCCTTTCCCTGAACGGTTTTGGAAAATTGCGGAATGGGTAGCAAAAAAGCCGGATTTCAGATTTGAACATGTCAGATTTGACAACATCGAAAAATACATCCAGGATTTTGTGAAGATTTATGAACTGGCCTGGGCCCGTCACGATAATCACCAGTCCGTTAACCTGGATGATATCCGCGGAATGATGAAGATTGCCCGGCTCATAGCTGACGAGGAATTTATCTGGTTCGCGTATTACAAGGATGAACCGGTCCTCCTTTTCGGGATGATCCCTGACTGGAATCAGATTTTGAAGAAATTAAACGGAGAAACCAATTTCTGGAGTCTGCTTAAATTCATCTGGTATAAAAAGATCAGGACAATTACACGGGCAAGGATATTATTGATGGGTGTAGTCCCTAAATTTCAGGGGACCGGGCTGGAGTCTGCAGTTTTCTGGCATTTGGATAAGGTAATGCAGCGGAAATTATGGTATGAGGAAGTAGAGCTCTCCTGGGTAGGCGATTTTAATCCCAAAATGATGGCGATTTACACCTCTGTTGGAAGTGTCCCGGCAAAGACACATTACACTATGCGTTATCTGTTTGACCCTAAAGCCCCTTTTGAAAGAGCACCGATGCTAATGAATCCAAATTTATCGGTTCTTAAAAAAGAAAATTGATTGTATCCTGAAAGGTGTTATTTCCTGAAAAGGCAGACATGGTATCGATTTGCGAGGGCATTACGGGTGAAAATAAATTTAGCAACCACTCCAATTCAAGAACAGTTTTATCCCTACTGGGATCGAAAAGAAAATTTAAAATAGATTTAAAAATACTATTGCAATTTATTGAAGTATGCTTATCTTTGCACCCCGTATCCAGGTATAGGATTTTAGAACAAGATATTTAATAAATTATAATACACATGAAAAAGGGAATACATCCGGAAAATTATCGGCTGGTAGCATTTAAAGATATGTCAAACGAACATACTTTTATCACCAGGTCATCAGCTGCATCAAAAGAGGTCATTGAAATTGATGGTGTTGATTATCCGCTTATTAAGGTGGAGATTTCCAATACTTCTCACCCTTTCTATACCGGCAAGATGAAACTTGTTGATACAGCAGGACGTGTTGATAAGTTCATGACCCGTTATTCAAAACATATGGACAAACGTAAGGCGTAAGTTTAAAATTTCATGAAAAAAACCCGTATTTAAACAGTACGGGTTTTTTTTGTACTATTTTTACAGGACGAATTGCCTTAATTTCAGGGGTATTTACTATCAGGTAAATTCTGGCATACAAATTGACGATTCATTATCCCACCCGAGATAGCCGGGAATTTAGACAAATTGTCATTTCTTTTAATTGAAAATGGAAAACAAAAAAAATAAAGGATCAAAAAATAACTTCTTATTTTCCAGGGAGATAGAAAATCAGGATGACTTTATACCGATTATGGTTGATGGGGATGATGCCGAACTTAATGCCATTGAGGTTCCGGCAGTTCTGCCAATCTTACCACTTCGGAATACGGTTCTTTTCCCGGGAGTAGTGATGCCCATAACGGTAGGAAGACAAAAATCGTTATTGCTTGTACGGGAGGCATATGCCGGGAATAGACTAATCGGAACCATCGCCCAAAAAGATGGGCAGGTAGAAGATCCAGAGATTACGGATCTCTTTCAGGTTGGAACTATGGCCGAAATATTGAAAATTCTGGAGATGCCGGATGGTTCAACCTCAGTAATCATCCAGGGAAAGAGACGTTTCAGAATTAGTGCAATAAGAGAGTCTGTTCCTTATTTTTCGGCTACCGTTAAGGAGCTTGACGACATCCTGCCCAAAACTAAAATGAATGAGTTCGCCGCTCTGGTTGAATCACTTAAGGACCTTGCTATCAAGATTGTAAAGGCATCCGGAAACATTCCGCCAGAAGCACAGTTTGCAGTTAAAAACATTGAAAACGATACCTTCCTTATTAATTTTATTTGCAACAATACCGAGCTAGGTGCAGCCGAAAAGCAGGAATTACTCGAATTAGATGATCTTCGGGAACGCAGTACGATACTACTCACTTTCCTTGTTAGGGAAGTTCAGATGATCGACCTCAAGAAGGATATCCAGAAAAAAGTGAAAATTGATATGGATCAGCAGCAACGCGAATACCTTCTTCACCAACAAATTAAAACAATTCAGGACGAACTGGGCGGTAACCCTTCAGAACAGGATATTGCGGATCTCAGGAAAAGGAGTTTGAATAAAAAATGGAGCGCCAATATTCAGTCTGTTTTTGAAAAGGAACTTTCTAAGCTGATCCGAATGAACCCTGCCGCAGGAGAATATTCAGTCCAGTCGGGTTACCTGGATACCTTCCTCGATCTTCCGTGGAATGTCTATTCAGAGGATAATTTTGATATGCGAAACGCCGAACGGATTCTCAACGAAGACCATTATGGCCTTGAAAAGGTTAAAGACCGGATTCTGGAGCATCTGGCCGTGTTAAAATTAAAAGGAGATATGAAATCTCCCATACTCTGTCTGTACGGACCTCCCGGAGTTGGGAAAACCTCTCTGGGAAAATCAGTTGCCAGAGCCCTGGGGCGTAAATTTGTCAGAATGAGTTTAGGTGGTCTGCATGACGAATCAGAAATCCGCGGACACCGAAAAACTTACATTGGCGCTATGCCTGGCAGAATAATTCTTAACCTGATAAAAGCCGGAACTTCAAATCCTGTTTTTATTCTGGATGAAATCGATAAAGTATCGAGTGATTTCCACGGAGATCCGGCATCAGCATTACTTGAAGTTCTTGATCCTGAACAAAATAGTGAATTTCACGACAATTATATCGATCAGGATTTCGATCTTTCACGGGTCATGTTTATTGCAACCGCTAATACACTGAATACCATTCATCCTGCGCTTCGGGACAGGCTCGAATTAATTGATGTCAGCGGCTATCTGATCGAAGAGAAAATAGAGATCGCTCAGCGCCATCTGATTACGCGGCAGCTCGTAAATCATGGTCTGGCAAAGAATGATGTAAAATTCACTAAAGAGGCGCTTGTCAGGTTGATTGAGGATTATACTCGGGAATCAGGTGTCCGTGAAATGGATAAGCAGATCGCAAAAGTCACCAGGCGAATCGCCCGGAAAATTGCTTTCCAGGAGGATTACAACAAAAAAATCGGCGTTCCCGAGATCCGGGAATATCTTGGATCTCCCAGGTTTAATAAAGAGAGCTACGAAGGGAACGAATACGCAGGCGTTGTTACAGGACTGGCATGGACCTCGGTTGGAGGTGAGATTCTATATGTGGAAACCAGCCTTAGCCAGGGAAAGAGCAAATTTACAATCACCGGAAACCTCGGTGAAGTGATGAAAGAATCGGCAGCGATTGCTTTCGAATATTTAAAATCTCATAGTCTACAGCTTGGACTAAAACCCGAAGTCTTCGAAAAATGGGATGTCCACATGCATGTCCCCGAAGGTGCAATCCCCAAAGATGGACCCTCGGCAGGTATCACAATGGCTACAGCACTTGCGTCGGCTTTCACTCAGCGAAAAGTAAAAAAAGGATTAGCCATGACCGGCGAGATCACACTTCGGGGAAGAGTGATGCCCGTGGGTGGGATTAAGGAGAAAATCCTGGCGGCAAAACGGGCAGGAATTAAAGAAATTATTCTGTCGATCGAAAACAAAAAGGACATTGAAGAGATCAAGGAGGTATATCTCAAAGGGCTTAAATTTCATTATGTAGTGAATGTCGATGAGGTTTTTGAGATCGCACTGCTCAACGAACAGATCAGAAACCCGTTGACAATCTCTTAAACTTTATTGTCAGATATTAAAAAACAAAGCCGTTGCAACTGAAGTAACGACTTTGCTTTTTATAAACGCTTGAATGATTTTCTTAACTTATCAGGATGAAATAAATTTTCATTTACGGGCTACGATGGATAATGCCTTTCCTTCATCAATTAAATCTTCGATTCGGAAGTCAGTCAGTTTCAGAAAAAGGGAAATCTCATCTCTTGTAAAGGCTCTCAGGGTGGTTTGATCATCAACCTCATGAATCCCGTCTGCATCCTCAATGATATATTTGGCAAACCAATCCCATGTCCATCCGGTAGCAAGATTCTTCTCCAAATGACTTATCCTTTTGATAATCCTATTATTACAATCCATTATCTGTTCAAAATCATCGAACTCTTCAAAGATACGGTTGGCCTCAAAACCACCAAACACAAACAATCCATTATCTTTCAAAGACTTATGAACTCCATTAAGGGTATCGATTATTCCTTGATTATCCGTAATATAAGCGATTGACCTGCCCGTTATCAGGATTGCATCAAATTGATTGTCAAATATCAAATTCCGCATATCCCCCTGGGTAAACCGGTCAGATTTCACCTCCCGACGGGCTATCTCCAGCATTTCATGGGATAAATCCAATCCAAGATAATTATATCCTTTGTCCAGAAACCTGCGCGCAAGCATACCGGAACCACATCCAATCTCAAGAATCTTACGGCATTGATTCACTTCTAAAATTGAATCATAAAAATTGAATTCCAGGTCATAATCAAAAATATTCGGGTACATCACATGATAGATTTCGGCCAGGGTTGAGTAAAGTTGAGTCATCTTTAGCTTATTGTTTGTGTCATGCAAAAGAGATGAATTACTTCAGTTCCACGATATTCAACATTACAGGTATCCACAGTTGCTCCGAACCTTAACCGAGTTTGACCATATCAGCATTCTCAATCAATACGACTGCCTGTACCGAGATTCCCTCTTCACGTCCCTCAAAACCTAACTTTTCGGTGGTTGTAGCTTTAATGTTAACAGCCTCAATATCTATATCTAATACTCCGGAAATCGCGGCTTCCATATGGGGAATATAATCCTTTAGCCTGGGTCGCTGGGCTGATATGGTAGCATCGAGATTCACGAGTCTGAACCCCTTCTCTGTAACCATCCGATAGGTTGCAGCCAGTAATAGTTTACTGTCAATACTTTTGAATTCAGAAGAGGTGTCAGGAAAGTGGTACCCAATATCCCGAAGTTTAGCTGCTCCCAGAAGTGCGTCACAAATTGCATGAAGCAATACATCCCCATCTGAATGGGCAACCAACCCCTTTTCATGCGGGATCAGAACACCTCCGATCCAGAGTGTCTCTCCTTCTGCCAATTGGTGAACATCATACCCTAATCCAATGCGATAACTCATTATGATTGTCTATTTAAAATGATTTAATCGTTTAATATTGTGCATTATATAAAATAATCTTCACTCTCCCTAACCCAGAATAACGCTCTTTGAAGAAAACAAATTATCGCAAAACCTGCATCAGACCCAGAACGAAAACAAATTAAATCTTCGCAATCCAATGCCGCAAATGAATAATCCTGCCCTGTTATAAAACGCTACCTGAACTGTCTACAACATAACAATGATTTTTAATATTCAGGCAGTAATTTTGTTTACTCTTTTTCAGAAAATTAATCATCCTGATTTAGATATTTTCCAATATATTTGTACCACATTGTTTGCCCAACAGGGAATAGACTAAAACCGGACATTAAACCGGTAAAATATATGATTTTTTCTTATATTTGTATTTTAAAATAAAGTGAAATTAAACGACATCGAAATATGAAGCTCAATGTTTTTGTTTATCTGGTTTTATGTTTGCTGATTGCATCCTCCTGTAGTTTAATCAAAGGTAAGAAAAAAAGTACATCTTCCACAACCGGTTGGGCGTACAATAATCCCAAAAACGGCGGATTTGAATATCGTTCCGGATATACTCAGACTGCCGGTCCGGGATTGGTTTATATTCAGGGGGGAACTTTCACTATGGGGCGGGTCGAGCAGGATGTTATGTTTGAAAACAATAATACCCCCCGCCGGGTTACAGTTGCTTCCTTTTACATGGATGAGACTGAAGTCCGAAATGTCGACTGGCGTGAATACCTCTACTGGTTACAGAGGGTTTACCCGAATGACCGGGATGTGTACAAAGCTGCCCTTCCTGATACGCTTGTATGGCGTAATGAACTCTCCTATAATGAACCATATCTTGAAAATTATTTGCGTCATGCCGCCTATTCGGAATATCCTGTTGTCGGAGTAAGCTGGGTTCAGGTTGATAAATATTGCAGATGGAGAACAGACCGTGCCAATGAGCAAATTCTGATTGACAATCAAAAATTACAACCGGACCTTGCTCAGACGGGAGATAAAGTTTTTACTACAGACGGATATCTCAATGCAGTTTATGACGGGGTTGACGGGAAAAAACCTCTTAAAAATCTAAGCAAAGACGGTGGTACACGCCGGGTGAATATGTCAGACGGTTATATCAAACCACGTTACAGACTTCCAACCGAAGCTGAGTGGGAATATGCTGCGCTGGGACTTTCAGGAAATACTGAAGACGAGGTAGTTCTTGAACGTCGGATCTATCCCTGGAATGGTAATCAGATCCGTAATTCAAGCAAAAAACATCAGGGGGAAATGCTGGCCAATAATGTGAGAGGACGAGGTGACTATATGGGTGTTGCAGGATACCTCAATGACGGGTATGAGATTACAGCACCTGTACATTCCTTTCAGCCAAACGATTATGGCTTATATTGTATGGCCGGGAATGTAAACGAATGGGTTCAGGATGTTTATCGCCCAAATTCATTTTCAGTAGTTAACGAATTCCAGCCTCTCCGGGGAAATGTTTATACCAATTACCGTCGCGGATCTGATGGGAAAATGATTAAAAACAAATACGGGGAACTCGTAAAGGATACTGTTGCTAATTTTACCAATTTCAAAGACGGCGATAATCAATCAGTAATCTCGGAATCAGATGATTGGAAAAACAACAACGATCCGGCCTCAACAAGTCAGATGTATGCAGCCGGTGCCGCTAATTCGATTTCCAGGATCTCTGACCACAGCCGGGTTTATAAAGGTGGAAGCTGGAAAGACCGCACCTATTGGCTAAGTCCCGGTGCACGCAGATATATGGACGAGCGAAAGTCTACCAACGATATTGGTTTCCGCTGCGCTATGACCCATCTTGGAGATTCGAATACCAAATCCAAATAGGAGTTAATGCCGGAATCCTAAAAAACCTCATCTAAAAATGGGGTTTTTTAATTCATACCAGTGCCATGTCAATTGAAGAATTATATCTGTTTTTTGCAAAACATCCGGTTATCTCAACCGATAGCCGCAAGGTAGTGCCGGATTCCCTTTTTTTTGCGTTAAAAGGGGAAAATTTCAACGGGAACAGTTACGCCTCAACAGCATTGGAAAATGGCGCCAGATATGCTGTTATCGACGAACCCGACTACAAATTAAGTGAACGCTGTCTTCTGGTTGAGAATGTGCTTAAAACCTTGCAGGAGTTGTCCCGCCTCCATCGGCTAAGGCTCGGGATTACGGTTATTGCAATCACGGGAACCAACGGAAAAACAACCACAAAAGAGCTGGTTACAGCTGTTTTATCCAAAAAATTCAAAGTCACGGCCACAAAAGGGAACCTCAACAATCATATTGGTGTTCCGATTACTCTATTGTCCATGACTCAGGAGACAAGGATCGGTATCGTTGAGATGGGGGCAAATCATCCCGGAGAAATCGCCGCTTTATGTGAAATTGCTTTGCCTGACTTCGGTTTGATTACCAACGTCGGGAAAGCACACCTTGAAGGTTTTGGTTCTTTCGAAGGGGTGAGAAACACGAAGGCTGAGCTTTACCGGTTTATTGAGCACAACGGGGGAAAGATCTTCCGGAATACCTCAAACCCCTGGCTAAAGGAGATGGCCCGGGAGCTTGAAACGATTGGATACAGCACGAATCCCGAAGGCGAAGGAATCGAAGGAGAAATCGTTCAGCAATCGCCAACACTGGTTTTCAGGGCGAAATTCCCGAAAGGCTGGCTTTACCTGAAAACAAATCTTGCAGGGGGTTACAATCTTGAGAATGCCATGGCCGCAGTTTGCATCGGAAATTATTTCGGAGTGGATCCTTTTGAAATATCCGGAGCACTCGAAACTTACAAACCAAATAATAATCGGTCACAGTTTATAAAAACCACATACAATACCATCCTTATGGATGCTTACAATGCAAATCCCTCAAGCATGGATGCTGCACTTGAGAATTTTAAAACCTTCGATGCACCCGTAAAAGGGATTATTTTAGGTGATATGTTCGAACTGGGTGAATCTTCCCATGAGGAACATCAAAAAATTGCAGATAAGGTTGCCTCAATGGGGCTTACAATGGTCCTGCTTACCGGCGAGGAATTCTCGCAATGCCGGGTTTCACCGGAATTTAAGGTATTCAGAGACAATGAATCACTCATTCATTTTTTAGAAAGTTCCAAACCCCGGGGCTACCTGTTCCTTATTAAAGGTTCAAGGGGGATGAAGCTTGAGGATGTGGCAGATAAGTTATGATGAGATTCGTCCCCTAACCTTTCTGTCTTTTCACACCTTGCGGAAGAGTTTAAATCCTTAACTTTGCAGCCATTAGCAATTACTAATTCATTACTGTGCAGAATTTAAAAGATTATATAACCCACCCCGTTTTTAAAAAGATTGGTGAAATATCAGATCAGGAAGGTACTGAAACGTATGTGGTCGGTGGATTTGTCCGGGATGTGCTGTTAAACCGGAAACGGGAGGTCTTCGATGTGGATGTGGTGACCGTTGGCAGCGGCATTGATCTGGCCACCAAAGTTGCCGCTTCTTTGCGCCCCGGCCTCAAGGTGAGTGTTTTCCACAATTTTGGCACCGCGATGTTTCGGTTCAACGATATCGATTTCGAGTTTGTTGGTGCACGCCGGGAATCCTATCGTCAGGAAAGCCGCAAACCAATCGTCGAGGACGGTACTTTGGAAGACGATCAGAAACGCCGTGACTTTACGATTAATGCATTAGCTATTTGCTTAAATATCAAAAGATTTGGTGAACTTCTCGATCCGTTTAACGGAATTGATGACCTCGAAAACAAAGTTTTAAAGACTCCCCTTGCCCCCGAAATAACCTTCTCCGACGATCCCTTGCGCATGATGAGAGCCATCCGGTTTGCAACCCAACTCGATTTCAGCATCGAAGAAAATACATTGGCTGCGATTGAAAGTCAGCGGACACGGATTGAGATTATATCGAAAGAGCGCATCTCCGAAGAGATCAATAAAATCATACTCTCCCCAAAACCTTCCATTGGGTTTAAACTACTGGAAAAGACAGGTTTGCTGGCAATCATCCTGCCCGAAGTGCAAAAACTGAAGGGGCGTGAAACCAGAAACGGGATCGGACATAAAGACAATTTTTACCACACCCTGGAGGTTCTTGACCGGATTTGCAAGAATACCGATAACCTCTGGCTACGATGGTCGGCATTGCTTCATGATATCGCAAAGCCGGTAACAAAGCGGTTCGATGCGCGGTTGGGATGGACCTTCCATGCCCATAACTTTGTGGGTGAAAAAATGGTGCCCCGCATGTTTGACCGGTTAAAGCTACCATTGAACGAAAAGTGCAAATATGTACAAAAGATGGTTTCACTCCATATGCGGCCGATTGTCCTATCTGAAGAGGAGGTTACCGATTCAGCCGTACGCCGGCTATTGTTTGATGCCGGAGATGATATCGATGACCTGATGACCCTGTGCGAGGCAGACATCACCTCAAAAAACCCGGACAAAGTCATTAAATACATGGCTAACTTTCAATTG
>Ga0364859_10152_pt1 | contig 49809 bp, 64 predicted proteins | sample ExccelAu500001D3_FD_206911 | JGI IMG/M metagenome (GOLD analysis project Ga0364859, IMG submission 206911) | Enriched cells from Trout Bog Lake Hypolimnion, Wisconsin, USA - BchlTB.Aug20.5000.01 .D3 | ecosystem: Environmental > Aquatic > Freshwater > Lake > Hypolimnion/Profundal zone | place: USA... | reverse complement strand
TCCCTTCCATCCCCCAGCATCTAACTTTATCACTGACAGGAATGTCATAAACAGGTATTTCTTTACCTTTTTCCAAAGTTGTTCCCACTATAAAAGGTTTGCCGGTTTTTGCGATTGATTTAAGTGTGTCCGCCCACTGAGAATTGATCATCAAAGCAGATTCAAGATTCTTGATTTTAATAGCATTGGCTGCCAGAACGCTATCTAATTTAACTGCATAAGCCTCTTTCGAGTTTTTCAATTCGTCGGAAGTCGCCTCAATCTCTTTCTGCTTATCGTAAACTGCATTTTTAGCATCAGAAACAGCCTTATCAGAATTAACCTGGATGGTGATTATGCGTCCTGTCAATTCTTGATTTTGATTATAGAGATATTTATTTACCCCAATTGAAGCCAACAGAAATCCCATTAATACCCAAAGTAGTATTTTCATTATGCCGCTTGTGTTAATTTGTCCTTATTATCATAGTAATACTGGCAAATCTGTACCGCTTTGCCCCAGGTCATCCCTTCGACCAGATCCTTTAAGATCATTGCAGATAGGTCATGTAAATAAGCGTCCTGAGTTGCCTTGCTTGATAGCTTCAATTGTGCCAGAATAGCCAAAAATTGAGCTTCCGGATCCGAAATATTGGCAATTGTATTGACCAAAGTAAGACCTGTAATTGCTTCGGGCAAAAAGACCCTTACCGTTGATTCAATTTTTGCAATCAATGGAGCATCGGCCCCATTGGTGACTACGTTCAGAATAGCGGCAAAGGCATCCGGGACAGGTGACTGCATAACGTTGTTCACTTCAGTGAGAATATTAATGGCGATAGGTACGAGCTTCTTTGTTTCTTTGTCGAGTTTCTGCCATTCCAATTCTGCCCAATTTTCTACTTCAACGATCTCTCCTTCAATTTTTGTAAAAATGCTCATAATTTAATTTTTTAAGTGATTTTTAAGGGTTTAAAATTTTTGCTTTTTGCCAATAGTCTTCGCGGGCTATTAGTCCGTTTGTGCCTCCATTGATCCGTTTTGTGATATGGACGAAATCGTCTATGTCAGCCAGTCGATTAAGGCTTTTAGAATTCCAGAACCAGCACGCAGATTGGGTTGCGTATTGAGGAGTCTCAAGAAGTTCTGGACTATTTATAAAATCAACTCCAAAATCATTACTTATCAATTGATAGTTTGCTTTCCCGGTAATCTGGATAAGTCCCCTGCCTTTATATTTCACTCCGTCCCCAGGATCGACATTTCCAAGATCCGCACGGCCTTCATACGCTGCTCCACTGGCTATCTCTTTTAGGTAGCGAAATTCCCCACTTTCAACCGCAATTTGCGCCAAGAAACAATTCTCCCTCTTTGGAGTATTAATCTCATACTTTGTGCAACTGTCAATCAGAAATGGAAGTATTATATCCAAATTCTGAGCATTAGGCATTACACCTATAATTAATTCTTTAGTAATCATTATTGCTCTACATTTTTTATGTTTATACCCGTTTCACTTTTTATTTTATCCGAAAAGGAACCTTTAATTTTATTGAACACTCCCCAGCTGGTAATCAAATACCCGTTTTCAGCTATACTATAAATAAGTACGCCTGAGATAAACCATCCGAATAAATTATAAGAGCTTATGAATCCCTGATTAAAGGTCGTATCCCAAATAAAGGCAATCAGAATTAAGATAATTGATAACACCATTCTTGGAATTGTATGGTTCCAAATTATTTTAACGGAAAACCGTTCACCCCTTAATTTTCTGGCAGCCCAAAAACCGAATAAAACATCAATCATAAAAAAGAATAATACGACATGTACGATATTCTTGATCGGAAGAAAATAGCCTGCAACACTCATTAAAACCCCAAATAATACGTTGTAACAATTTGATGTAATTTGTTTAAGCCATTCAAAAGAGAGTACTGGATTCATCATCTTAATTTGTTATTGTTGGGTCGGTAGCATTCTTTGACAAATCATGCTTAACTTCAACCTGTTTGTTCTGAAACATGAAAAGCATAGCACTTCCCGCAATTGTTAAAAATGTTGTTCCGGCGGCTGTTGCGGCTATCATAATCTGATCTCTGCCAAACCATATAATTTCCTGAGCAAAGGCTAAAGCCATCATAATGATGATAAATCCACTCAGCCGACTACTTGATCGGCTCCCCGACACTGAATCAAAAAATCCATTTTTCATAATTTATTTATATTAATTGATCGCCTAAATTGGTGGTTACAAAATTGGAAGTTGCTGTACCTATCTTAGATGCAACCAGGCTAAGAAGAACACTATCGTCCGAACTCCAGGCAGAAATTTCATCGGCAGTCATGGTGACCTTCGTTGAGAATGCCTTGTAAAATCCGGTAATATTTCCCTGTTCATCAAGCGACATAGTCCCGAATATCACTTCGAAGAGTATTTTCGTTGCGCCTGCACCATAAGGCATCGCGATAACAGTCATGTAATCACTTTCGGCCACCGAAGTGTTAAAGGGATCCACCTGGGTAATGGTCTTTGCGGTTGGATTGATTTTTGCAAAAAGCATAGTATAGATTTATTAATTGAAAAATGCGAAAAATGATCCGTTTGAATTTGGTGCTGGAGACATTGATACCGAACATACATAATCCCACGAGAACGTTCCAGTACCTGTTGCAGTTACTGTTGTCGTATTGCTTCCAGCTGTTACATTACCATTTGAATCCTCAATGCAGAAAGGGATATATTCTGGTGTAGTTGTGATAGAGCATAGAGTATTAACTCTTGATGTTCTGCCAGTATTGACCGTAGGTGTTACTCCAGAATATGCTGCACCACCAAATGAGACAATCCAACAATTTGCTGCAATTACGGTGTTTGTTATAGATGAGGGTGTTGATCCTATTATTCCAGAGGATACTATCGAATCGGGCTGACCTGTTTGTGCAACTCCAGTGTATGAACATGCTATTCCCCGGTAATGTGCGGCACCAGTTGTTATTACTATCGAGTTAGCTCCAATTGTAGGATTAAGAAGCATAAATAATTGGGCAACGGAGCCAGTTGAGTCCAAAGAGGTCATTGAAACGCCATTATAAGTAACAGTTGCTGAAATTATACTCACATCACTGACTAGTAAAACAAATAATACCCTATTTGCACCTGAACAGGTATGTGTCCATGTTGTATTTGCATAGGATCCAGAAGATGCTGCGTCAAATGCTATACTCATTATGTCTGTTGTGTATAAGCGATTAAATCCCAGGTTGTCGAAGCTACATTCCAGATAAATCCCAAGTACATTACTTTGGATGCTGTTGTAGTTGTAGGAAGTGCGTTACCCAGTGCGCGATAGTAAGTGCCAAAGGTTATTGCCCTTGCTGTTCCGTTGTCAAGTATCCGGATCATCATTTTTTCACCCGCTGCCGGGGTGGAAGTTGAATGATTTGCTATATTAAGAGCTGCGGCCTGTGCCGTTAACTCAAAATTATCGTATGTTGCAATCTCAGGGGTCAATGTGGACGTAGAGGTCGTATTATAAACCCTTGGTTGATTTCTTTTATTTGTCCAGGTGAGGGTTGTTGATGCAGTAACTGCTGGAGCTTGACTAATCCAGTTTGTGCCATTCGAGGTTAAGATATTCCCTGATGTTCCTGCCGTTGTCGGGAAAGTTGCCGTTGACCATACCGGCAAAGCAGCGCCATTACTCATTAATAACTGTCCGGCAGTCCCAACTGCCAGGGTCTGAATGTTCCCTGTGGCTGTTGTACCAGCGCAAAGTATTCCATACGCGGTAGTAAGCGTAGTTAATCCAGTGCCTCCAGATGTTACGGCAAGAGTTGCCGATAAACCTGCAGCAGTTCCGGTGGTCGATTGATTGAGCGTCGGGAAAGTGCAGTTTGCAAGATTTCCCGATGTTGGGGTTCCTAAGATTGGTGTTACAAGTGTCGGAGATGTTGACAACACAAGATTTCCAGAACCTGTGGATGTTGATACCCCCGTGCCACCTTGAGCAACTGTTACGAGTGCCGCCGTTGTTAAGACAGTTGCAGATGTAGATGGAAAGGTCATTGTAGTACCGTCGGTTCCTGCCAAAGTAATCGAATTGGATACTGTTAATTTCTTTCCGGTTGCAACTAACCCCCCTAAGTATTGCACGTTCCAGGATGCAGCCGTTGTTCCAGAGGCTAAAATACAGGTTATCGTGGCTTGTGTTCCTGGCGCCATTGTAAACACTAATGTGCTGCTCGAAGTGTTTATTGTTAATGCTCCAGTCGAATTATTGTCAATCAGAAAAGAGAATCCAAGTTGAAGGGTTGTTGTCAATGGTAATTGTACCGTTTGTGTTAGTGTTCCGGTAAAATATTGCTGCCATGGACTGGAGACGGTTAGTATTGTTGTTCCCCCTGCTGTTGCAGTAGTGGCGTAACCCTCCAGAGTATTGTTGATTGCGAAGTTTCCATTTACATCAGATACCGTAACGGAGGCGAAGGTACCATCCCCTCGAAGGAAAGTTGTAACGTTATTTGGTGGGGTGGGTACCGCTCCTCCCACAGTGCTTGTCATTACCGGCAGATTGGCTCCTGTGGCAATACTTAGAACTCCTGTAGTGGTAGTATTCATCAAAATACCAGTTCCAAGTGCCCCTAAGAATTGTGGACCGGATAAGCCACTGTCGGCAGTACCTTGCACGATGAACTTATTCGCAAGCGTTATATTCGCGCTACCGTTGAATGAAGCGCCTGCAATGGTTCTGGCGGTGGTAAGGGTGGCGGCTGATCCGGTTGTATTCTGATTCCAGGTTGTGGGCGTCCCAGTCAAAAGGGTATAAGGAACCCCTCCTGCCACTAGTGTACCAATAGTTGTCAAGGTTGATATTGACGTTAACGTTGTGTTGGACGTAGCCGTTATATTGGCCGCTGTTCCTGTTGTATTCTGGTTGAGTGTTGGGAAGGTGCAGTTTGTGAGTGTTCCACCTGATGGAGTACCTAAGGCCCCACCGCTGATTAAATATCCCATGCCTGTCCAGGGAGTGCCAGTCACGTAAGTATTGGTATCAAGACCAAATGTCCCCGCTGCAGTCATTTTTACAAATGAAGTAGAAACATAGCTTAATCCAGATAGCGAGGTAAGACTGGCTGAGCTGACTTGTTTACCATTTATTTGAGTCTGAACACTTGATGTTGCGTCCATGTAGGCCATAGTTGCTGCTAATACCCCATTCGTAGAAGTTGGGGTAATGGCGCCTAAGGCAATCGTAAGGGCGGGCGTTGTCCCCCCTGAGGATGATCCCGACACACCGTTTGCTGTTGCGATTGATACGGCTGTTATTCCTCCACCACTTAGAGCGGCTATATTGCCGTTTAATTTGTTGATGGCTGTAAGGATTGAATCAGTCGCTGAAACGGTTCCGGCACCGCTGACAAAACCAGTAATTAGCTTCCCAGTTACTGTGGTTGCTGAAATTGCTGTTGCGCTCTGGGTGCCTGTTACGTCACCGGATAATGATCCTGTAAAAGAGGCTGCGGATCCTGTCGTAGACTGGTTTAAAGTCGGAAAAGTGCAATTAGTAAGCGTTCCGGATGATGGGGTTCCAAGCGCTCCACCGCTGATTAAATATCCCATGCCTGTCCAGGGAGTGCCGGAAACATATACGGTCGTATCGAGCGCAAAAGTATTTGCACCTGTCATTTTCACAAATGAAGTCGACGCGTAGCTTAATCCCGATAACGACGTAAGACTTGTGCTCCCGGTCTGTTTTGCGTTCCATGTTGCTGCGGAGGCTATTCGTGCATCGGCTAAGGTTCCGGTCCATCCCAAAGTCAAAGAAGTAGCGGCGAGTAATGCCGAGGCTGGAGTCCCTCCCAGGGTTAAAGTTACGTTTGTATCATTGTTAGCTGTTAGAGCAGCTGCTGTTATAGCGTTTTGCTTTCCGTTAAACGTAACCCAATCGGCGGCCAATAGCGCCCCTGTCAATGTGGATGATGCTGTTTGCAAGCTTAACGCCTGACCAACTAAGGATAATCCATTTGCAGTTCCAAGGGTTAAAATCGAGTGCCTGGCCGCAGTATTGGCAGCTACATTGGTATTGGCCGTTACCCTGGCATCCGTGTAATATAGATTTGTGACCTCAGAGATATTAGCGGATGTTAAAACAACAGCCCCAGAAAATCCATTAACAGTCACTACAGTATCTGTATTGTCAACTTTCCCCCAAACAGAACCATTTGCAATGATCCAATCCCCCACTTGCCAATCGGATATCCCGCCAAGAGAGGTCGTTCCTGCTACTGTGACAATATAATATATGCCAGAAGTTGCAGGGTTGGTTGGAAGCGTAGGTGAATTTGTAGAAGCGTTCCAATTGCCTAAATAATTGACCTGGCCTAAAAGACTAACCGGGATTTGAGCCAAAGGGACTTTTGATGTACCGTCAAGTGTAGCCACTCCTGAGGCTGCCCCCATCTCTGAGCGCTTAACCTGTGAATCATTCGTTACATTACTTAGTCCTACCATTGTAGCAGTTATACCCGTCGTGGTTCCCGTAAAAGCGGGAGAAGCCAATGGCGCCGCTCCTGAAATCTCAGAAACGAGATAGGAGGGTTTAACGCTCGCTTTTGCCCAGGCATAAACATCACTTGCAGGCAAAGTTGTTGGCATAGTTGCCCAGGTCTTTGACCCTGTCCAATATTGTAAAGCAGTTCCGGCGGTAATGGCCGGTTCGTAGGCGTGGGTATGAGAGGATATAACTCCGGTCAATACCGCTTCAACCATTGGTTTTGTAATGCCGGAAATAAAGGCTGATGGATTGGTGGCGTTATAAGGAGTAAAGGTTAAAGCATTAGTTACCATCAAGCTGGTTATACCTGAAATATAGCCTGAAGGGTTTGAGCTGTTGTATGGGGTGAACCCTAAGGCTGCCTGTTTGCTATTAAAAGTATTCCAGTCAGTTGACGTCAAGTATCCACTCGATACGCTTGATGCAGTTCCTAATTTTGTTTTTATCGTTGCTCCAGTTTCATCTCCCGTGTTGGTACCTGAGGTATTTCCAAGAATAGCCAGTAAAGCGTCGGTAACAAATCTTTTGTTGACAGAATCGGCAACAATAAATTCAGTATTTAAATTAACCCATACTGGCAATGTTAAATCGTCCAATGTCAAAAACTGCCCTGCTGATCCCACAGGAAGAGTCCCCTGGGAGGCCTTTGCAACAGAAATATTAATGTTCCTGTTGGTTTTATTTACCACAATTGTAACAGATTGTTCGCTCATGGCTTTTGCGTGTTTACAGGGTTAATAACCCATTGGCCCCCTATATATGTTTCTCTGCGACCATCTGCAAAAATTATCAATATGTCGTATTGATATGTTCCGACTTCGAGATTTACAATTTGATCCAGAAATGAAAAAACATAAGGGGAGATAATTGCTAATTTGCCATTAACTGTTGAATATTCACAAACTACAACGTCGATAAAACTTTTACGCAGTTGCATGTAAATACTCGCCCCGGTCAGATCCATGTCCGTCTCTGATGGAAGGGTAAAAATCACTGCATCGTAGGTGTTACCCTTTAAAGCCGGATCGAAGTTGTAATTCATCATTTTTTTATTCCTCCTTTAGAAATTTTACAAGTACATTATCATAAGGAAGAGGAAGGTCTACCTTTTCAATTTTGGAAACATCCTCTAAAATGTAAAGCTGGATGTCGCTCTCCTCCCCCATCAACTCAACGTAATCCTTGTTTAATTCTTCGTACTCATTTTTCTCCTGTTCTGACGCAAATGTTAACCCATAATTAAACAGGTCGGAAACTTTCTTCTTTTCCTCTTCTGACAGCTTGTCGAATTCTACTCTCCCTACATCTGTAATCTTTGTGACAAGATCTACTAATCCTTCTGGCAGATCGGCTCTGAATTCGGAAATGTTTTCATCCAGGATCTTTGCATTTTTTCTTAAGATCCTGTTAAGAGTAAAGTTTTTAACTTCATTCTTCACGCAATAATCAATTAGCGCGTTCAATTCTCTTTGCAACTGTTGTACTTCTGAATTTTTCATTTTGAGGGCATTTAAAAGTTTATATGATCATAATTTATACTATGTAAATTTAGTGTTTTATTTTTATTTCAAAATAGATTTTAATTTATTTTTGTTATCGAACTAAAGTCACATATCCGCTATATGTAACATCTGCTACTGCAGTCCATTTATACATGCCAGCTGGACAAAGTGTAACCCCGTCATTATTCAGCGTACCATCCCAATAAGGAGATAATGGCCCAGCCCCAGTAGAGATGTTCCCGTAATTAGTCGTTGTTAATATGATATTTGATGGATAACTAAAGTCAGTTATTGTCATTGCAAAATGTCCAGGAGACCAATACCCAGCTGTCAAATACGTAGTGGGGGTTCCAAGTGATCCAGTAGGTTGCTGCCATAAAGCTACTTTAAATTTATCCCCAAGGGTAGCATTGAAGATTTCTTGGAATAAATAGGTTACATAAACCTGAACCATGAAATTATGATTAGCTCCGGTGGGGCCTGTTAAAAAACAACCAAACGTATAGTATCCTGCAACGGTTATATCAGGGAATGTCCCGGGCCATGGAGAAATTATATTATTTACCCGTCCATTCCAGGGATTTAGATGGTAATTGTCTGTTTCGTATAATACTTGGAGAGAATACGGATCCTGTATTTTCATGTGATTTCCAGGATAATATTCTAAATTTTGTATCCATAAAGCATTATTAACAGCATCTCCATTAGGGGTGAATATCGAAGGGAAAGAAAGTGTTGGCAAAGGGACCGGATGAACTCCTTTGGTGTATAATATTCTCATAATCTCTGTCTTGTTAATTTACCCCTAAGTGAGACGGGGTATCCAGTAGAAACTCCACTTGTAACGATAGTAACTTGATTTCCAATGTAAGCTGTATAGCCGCTTATTGGGTATATACTTAAAATGGAAGCACTCCCAGGAGCAATGATTGATCCTCCCCACACAATTGCTGTCCCTGCAATACTTACACTTGTTATGGTAATCGTGCACCCGGGGTCTGTCTGAAGAAATAATGACGTTACGTTATATGCCCAACTTGCGGAGATATCTAATATATAAATCTGAGATACCGTTGGATTAATGTCTCTAAATTCAAATTCAATATCATCAGTTAGGGGTGTTGGAGCATACCAAGCCCAATGTTCTCCCCCACTTGCACCTGCCACAATTAACGTCATTCCCGAATGACCTGCAGGGTCAAATGAACTCCCCCACGCCGTCCCTGTACTCAGTGGGAGTCCTGCAGGTGGATATGTCATTGCCCCACTTGCGGCTAAAATACCCCCCGTGTAGGTTAGTCCCGTACCTATTGTTACGGCGCTCCATGCGGATCCTGAGCTTGCGACTAATCCTGCTGATGGATATGCAATCCCCAAAACGTTTGAGACTATTTGAAGACCTCCTCCTGAAGTACTCAGCGATGTCCCCCAGGGTCCACTTGTTCCGGTGCTTAAGGCAATCCCTGCGCTTGGATAGGTCATTGACCCTCCCCCTGCATAGTTTGGAATATTAAGGACACCTCCAACCAACGTGGCGGCCCCGCTTGTGCCAGTTGTGGTAAGACTTGTAAAAAGGGCGCTCCCTGGGGTTGGGATGTTTAATACCCCTCCGACTAATGTTGCTGCTCCTGTTCCGGTAGTAGTCAAACTTACAAATGTACCTGCCGAGGGTGTAGGAATATTGAGAACTCCACTAATCAGAGTAGCTGCCCCCGTTCCGGTGGTGGTAAGCGAAATAGAACTTCCAGTTGCATAATTCGGAATGTTCAGCACTCCACTGATTAGCGTTGCCGCTCCTGAGGTTCCCGTAGTTGTAAGGCTTATTGTATAATTCGGAATATTAAAAACTCCAGTGGTGTTATTATAAGTTGCATTACCTGAAATTCCGGTATTGGTGACGCTTAGATTTGTCAAAGCGATACCTGATCCAGTTGCATAATTCGGAATGTTCAGCACTCCACTGATTAGCGTTGCCGCTCCTGAGGTTCCCGTAGTTGTAAGGCTTGTAATTAACGGGCTACCTGAGATGGTAGTCCAAGATACTCCTCCACTCGTTCCACCACTTGTTAAGACCTGGCCGGTCACACCTGCATTACTAGAAGTACCAAGAAGTATTTGTCCGGTATTTGTCCAAAGTTGAATGTAATTGGTAACGTACAAACTATTTCCAGAGTATGATCCAGTTACGGTTAAAGTCCCGTTTAAAGGAGAATAAGTAAAATTAGGGGAAGAGGTTTTTGGTGCAAGGCTACCACTTGAAGAGGCAGAAAATAAAGGGTACTGTAAAGCGGATGAGGTTATGTCGTTAGTGATTGTAGGAATTGAGCTCGCATAGTTTGGGATGTTAAGGACCCCACCTACCAATGTAGCGGCACCACTTGTGCCGGTTGTGGTAAGACTTACGAACGTGGCTGCTGATGGGGTAGGGATATTGAGCACTCCACTGACAAGAGTGGCTGCTCCCGTTCCGGTAGTGGTAAGACTTGTGAATAGTGTTGACGCTACACCGGAAGTAATCACCAAGCCAGCACCGATCTTAATGCCCCCAAGAACTGTTGCGGAAGCAGTCGGTAGTACCGATGCCGCCGAAACAGTGATAAGGGAAGAGTTGACCTGAGTGATGGTCCAACCGACAGAGGAGCTATCCACAAATTGAATTTGGGTCTGTGAATTGACATTGATAGGAGTAAGGGCATTAGGTGTAATTGTCCAATACTGATATCTATTTCTCCAAAGAATATCAAGCTCGAAAGCACGGGTATAATCAAGCGCAGTAAGGTCAAGAACCTTATGTTTTCCCGGGGAGAGATAAGGAGAAGTGCCTAAATCAACCGATTCGTAAACCACTCCAATTCTGCCCTCTTGTGGCCCCCATCCCAAAGCAAAATCATCCGTTAACTCAATATTTGTAATGATTCCACCTACGTTGATATTGGACACACGATACGTATACCCGAGGAAATCTTTCAAATAAAATCCGACCAATATCGGCAATTGTGCACCTGGCTCATTGATATCAATAGGCGATACTGTTACCCTGTAAGTGGTAGAGGTGAGCATGACAACATCCTTAACGGTTGTTTTCCACGCTACAATTGGTAGATATTGATTAGCTGTAGTTGTCATGCAAAAATAAGTTGAATTACTATCGGTAAGGCGATAGTTGCAAGCCCCTGAATAAGCAGATTATTGGTGTCATTGGCTACAATTGCAGAATAGGCCCCATTGAAGTTAAGCATAGTCAACGCCGTTCCAGATACTGAGTAGACTTTAACATCTGCGATTACCCTACCAAGGCTGTGCGTGATAAGCATGTCATTAGGGTTGCCTCCAGATACTGCAATGGTCCATGTCGAAGGGTAATTAGTTCCTGCAATTGTTCCGGCTATTCGGGCGGCTATGCTTGCCCCGCTTGGCATTGTGATAGTAAAAACCGTCTGATTGAGTCCGGCGAGTTTTGTTTTCTCAGCTGTAGTATAATCATTTGTTGACAAGCCCATCCCTGTTATCTTAGCAACAAGTCCGGAAAGATCCTGATCCCCTGTATTGGATCCGGAAAGGATCGTTATTCCAAGTTTTGTTCTTATCGTTGCTCCAGTTTCATCTCCCGTGTTGACCCCTGACTGGTTAGCCAACAAAGCGGCCTGTGCAGCTGTCATGAGTGTTGATCCCGCCACAACAGGAACATATCCACTTAGGTTTTGGTCCCCCGAATTGATCCCTGTTAATCCAAGGTCGATTTTTAATTGTGCAAGAGTCTGAACTTCTGGCGGTCCGGATCCTGCGCTTTTGCGATAAATAACAGAGGCCGTGGCCATATTTGCCATCATAGCAAGAGTGACTTGACCTGCAGAAATAGAAAGGGTGCCAACCTTTGGAACCAAGGTAAGAAGATCCGGATAAAACCAATATTCCACCCCTGCCACATTAACGGTCAAATAAAGCACTCTTGAAATCGTTGGAATGAGTGACAGCACCTGAGAGGTAGAAGTATAGGCAACCCCGTTATTCCAGTACCTTTCATCGATATGAGACTGGGAGCCCAGATAAAAACCAATTGCGAGAGGTGTTCCTACTGCCATTATAAGGTAAATGTTACGTTAAAATTATTCTGCGTTGTGGGTCGTGAAAGCACCATAGTTGTATAGCTCACGGCGGATCCATTGATTGTGAAATTTAAAACATTGATTGTGAAAGCGCTCTTAATTTCAAATCCGTTAGTATCTTTGACGCTGCTGACCACTCCAAGACTCGTAGGATAGGCGAAGCAGAAACGCATGGTGTCCACAGTATATGTATAAGTCTGCATCCCCTTTGCCGCCGGGAGTACTGTTAAGGCCTGAATTATCGCAATTGAGGGGACTGGATCAATCACCGCTCCTATATACATACTCAATGACGATAACGCCGGATTTGTGTTATTAAGAATTCCGCCGCTTCCTGATGGGATATTTAAATCACCACCATTGTTTATTATCGTATTCATAAAATCATTTGGTATTGCCTTGGTCGCATAAATAATATTTGAGTTTTGGGAGGTTTGATTAACGACCTGATCCACTGTCAACGTTTCATCCCAGGTAAATACCTGGCCGCTCACCGGGGCTATGCTTATGCTGGGTATTTGATTATCCTGCAAAAGCTTTACAAGAAAATCAAGGGATCCATAAGTCTGAAGGCAGATATCAAATATCGACTGCCCTTCGAGTGCGCTATACAGTAACATTTGTGTCAATTATTAAATTTCCTGAATTATCGTAACTGATTAATGGCCTGGAATTATAGCCATCGCTTTGCAAATTGATTTGAATGGACCGGGCAAGTTCCTGCTGAACATTGCGCCCTTTGAAATAATTTAGTATTCCGACGCCATCCACGGGAAACTGCTTCCACCACCCGGGAGCGGCATTGATAGTGTCTGCGATATGTTGATCGTCGCTCTGTACCAACACTAGATCATTATTGAAAATGACAATGTCATTATTGTCAATTTTTATATCAGTTCTATATGCCATGAGTAATCATTGGGTTTTCAAGGTCTTCTATTTCCGTTAACGTTATTGATGCTCCACTCCAGGGGGCCGTTGCAGCTTTTAGTGAGGCACCCCCGTCAGAGGGAATTACCGGCCACGCCGCGAACATTGACTTGAGGGTATTTAAATCATTCTCCAGAAGATTTATTTTAGCAACAAGCTCCTGGATTATGATCATGCCCCCATAGCTCCCATCGTTAAAGGTGATATTTGTCTTTGCAATTATTGTGATATTCTGAATTTCTGAAAATTGGCAAACAAAGGGTTCGATGTTTACAGAGAATATTACTTTAACAGTACTGCCAACAACAGGCTCAATAAGTAGCCCATCATCCACAACGGCCATGAGTTTAACCGTAGGAAGATAATACTCCGTATGGCCGTCAATGGCCGTACAGCTGCATGATCTTGACGGCAGATCCACACTCTCAACGATCGCATTGATATAAGTCACCTGATCATTTCTGTGACTTCCTACCATTTTATTTATCGCTTCATTTATCGCCCTGTCACTCATACTATCAAATAATCGATTTGTATTTTCTGTCTTAACCCGCCGGTTACGGTGCACGAATAATCCACAGCCCTTACTTTATACAGCCCATTGCGCTCAGGGAGCACGGGATCAATCAGCTTAACATTATCACCAACTTGCACATAAGGCATTCCAAATGTTGTGAAATGCCCTTTGAACCCAGTATAATAATACTTTATCAATTCAGCTAAGGCCAACGCCTCCAAATCACTTATTGACTTTGCACCCGGGTACGTAAGGGTAGATCTTTCTCCTCCGATATTTGGGGGGTAATCTTTTCCTTTTTGTTTGATAAAATATTCCGGCGTGTCGCTGCCGTTTCTTAAGGTCACCAATACCTCAAGCCGCTGACACTTTGTTTTTGCATGTCCGTCTTTAGTTATTGCCCCCGTTTCCTGCTCGATCTTATTAGAGGCGGCTATGGATACTTTCATATCTTCTTTCCTGCGATAATCAAGCTCGTCACTGATTATATCTTTCTGAAAAGTGAAGGTATGCGTTTTTGCGGTTGCCTCGTTGTACACTGACACACCGCATCTTAACTCATTGCCGACGAAATAACTTTCAAAATGATAGTCTTTTCGCAACCGGCCTAACACCTCAGCGATTGTTTCATTGCCAATTCGGAACTCACCGAATGTGGTAGTGGTAATTGGATTAAATGTAAATTGATCATCCGGATATTTGCCAATATTGTAATTTGCCAGCATGAAGTTGATAATGGTCTCCAGGGAGTCTGTTGCCCTGAAAGTATGGATCGGGGCAGGTGCCTGTTTTAATTTCCAGAAATTATCTTCGCACTTAAACTCAATCGGTTTTTTGGAGGTTACTTCACTGATATAGCCTTGGAATAAATGCGTGTTATTTTTAGGATCGTAAGTGCCCTCAAAGATCTCAACCCCATTTTTAAAATATTTATAGCCCCAGTCGATTGTTACTTTGTCCCCTCTCATCAATAAAGGCGTTGAATCAGAGAAGCCTCCAATATTTTGATTGGTTCCATTTATGGCAATCGTTTTATTATTTTTGTCTTTTACATATAAATTTTTTGGAACAACAATTTTTGCGTCGTTGGTGAAATCGCGCCAACTGTCAGAGCAAGTAAGCTCATTAACGAAATTAAAGCTGATAGTTTTATTTCGCGCCGATTGCCCTACAATTTGGGTCACCTGGTAGATACTTATACTCGTCTGGACTCTTAACATTATACCCCTATTTGTAACTCAATTGGAACATCTGAAACAGCATTGAGGCTGAACGTCTGGTATGAATATCCCCCCTCTTCCTGTTCTAAGTTTCGATCTTCAAACACAACAGAACTAATTCCAAGATTTCTTAAAAAGTTTGATGTCACCGGAATTGCGTATGGGGCTTGCATCATCAATCGAAGTGCGTTCACTTCGTCTGATGGATATTTACCATTACCCCCAGTGATAATTCCCCTGAATGTGATTTGGGCATCTCCCTCTCCTATGTATTCCTTAACGGTTCCGTTGCGCCCCTGAATAGCCGTCTTTACGATGTTGCGGGGAAATACGACAGAGATAAGAACGGCCTGGAATGTAACTGTCGGAGTTTGATTAGGGTTTCCATCGTCATCCGTATATTTAACCGTTCCAAATGTAACCTCATCCCAAATGTCAGTCCCAAAATCCGTTGTAATCCCCTTTAAGGGCTTGTCACCATCGGGAACATATTCAATTCCGTAAAGATTATTTTTAGGAGAATTCCGAAGGGCATCATTCGCAAGGGCCGTGGCAATCTCACCTGCCGCCCTGACGCCAATCATAGCCATTCTTTCGGCTGATATCTTAGGAATTATAAATTGTCGTATAGCTGTCATGCTTTAATAATCAGCAATTGTTCTGATGTCATGTGTTGCGTCAACCAATATCGCGCTCACCTTCTCTTTCAAATTACTTAACCCCTCTTTTATGTTTGTTGTAGATATCGTAAATCCCTGTATAAGGGGAGCGTTATAATTCACATGGATATTAATAGTTTTCTGCCCTTCGGCTTTTGTCTTGGGAGAAGCCACCACTGGGCCAGTTGCTCCTTTAGCTCCCGGTTTCCCCGTTACAAGTTCAGGGATTAATGATTTTGCCTTCTTTGCATCTTGAGAGTCTTTATTATTCCACACATTGCCCATTTCAATTCCCGCTTCTTTTACAGAGCTGATTATATCACTCAATCCTTTGGCGATTAGCCTTGGGTTAAAAATTCCGGCAATCATCTCTCCTACACCAAAAAATACGCCTCCGACTCCTTTTCCAAAAGCCTTAATTAAGTCCCAAACTGCACTAAGGGCATTGCCGAATCCCCCGAAATGCTTAGCCAAAGCAATTACCCCCGCGGTTAATGCAGCTACCGCAAGCACAACCGCCGGTATCCCGGTGGACCATAGAGCCGCACTGAAAAGCCATGTTGCAGCTGTGGCGATTGTTTGGTATATTGAATAAGCATTTAATGCAACTCCTAATGCCCAATAACCAATAGTGCCAGCATACATTGGTATCAACATAGCCCCTAATGCAAGCGTTGTAACCCCCACTACAATTGCAACATTTTTTATTGCCTCAGAATGTTTTTTTGTCCATTCGATAACTTCTTTAATTACCCCCATGACATCGCGCATTGATTCTGCAATGGTTATTAGTGTCGGCGCAAGCGTCTCCAATAGATCAGCCGCCAATCCCCCGACGCTTACCTGCATCTCATTCATTACCTTTCCAAAACGCGCCATTGGGTTTGCATCAAAAGCCGCTTTAGCCGCCCCGCCTACTTTCCCTTCGGCGATTGCAAGAATCTCCATACGAGCTTCGGCCTCTTTTCCCTGTTTTGCAAGCTTCTTGATGTGATCCATAACGGCAGGATCAATCTTTAAGGCCATCCCAAGCCTGCGCGCCATCTCAGGATTATTGACCGCTTTTGCAAGCATATTTCCGGCTTCAGATAATCCCATACCAAACTTGGTGGCCATATCTGCACTGACGGCAGTTAGGCGTTTCATTTCGTCTTCCCCAATTGTGCCAACAAGCCCCAATTGCGATTGTAGTTCGATTACTTGTACTTTGGAAAATAAGATACCTGAGGATAAATCCTTTGCCGCTTTTACAGTTTTTTCAAAGGCTTCAGTCGAGTAGGTTCCCATGTTCTCCATGGTATTCTTTAAGGCCGCCTCAGCTTTATGTAATTCATGCACCTTCTCAAGCCCCTCTTTAACGAACTTTAACCCCTCAAAGACTGCAAATCCGATCCCAAGAGCGGCGCCAATACCGGCAACGGCTGATTTTGCCTGGTCTAATGCGCCCTCTAAGAGTTGGACGTGTTTAGTGGCGTCCTGAATCGCGGGCGTGAAATTGTCTTTTAGGTTTAAAATATAATCAACTATATTACTCATCTAACTAAATTTGACTTGGTGAACAATCTCGAGATAATACTTTGTTTGCGCCCAGGCTTTGCAAAATTCATCCTCATCCAGATCCTCTATATTAACATGAAGGCAGCCCCTTATGAGAGCTGCCATTCGTGCGTGTGGAGCACTCGCGTCCGATATCTCTAAGTCAGCTATTTTTTTTTAAAGCTGTTCTTGATCATGTCAATGATTGGGATGCAAGCTCCTGTCATGCCCATCCGGTAGCAGTCGCAATTTGAGCTGATGTCAAATGTGCGCGGATCGGATTCTTCCCGAATAGTAAGGACTTCCCTTAATTCATCCCCCGCCATGAATGGGCCAACAGTCGCTATCTTATCGAGAGCTACAATCTTTTGAAGATAACTTGGCTCTTTTAGGAATCCAACTACCCTCTCATTCGTCTCAGGTGCAATAGCAACATAGACGTGAACCTTTGAAACCTTGTATTTCACGGCCAAGGCTGCTGCATCATCCTGGTATCCGGCCAGCTCTTCTGGAGTTAATTCGGCGCTTAAAATTGGATCGCTCATCGGTTTATTCCTCCTATGATTAAGGGCAATTTCACCGTTAAAGAGGTGTCACCCTGTTTGGCATTAAAAGGATCCTCCATGAACTCAACGGCCTGTAACCTATCCATTGTCGCATCTGCAATTGAATTACCATAGAGAACAGGGATGTCGAACCATCCAATATTCAAGGGATCGTTATTCGGAGCTGCTGCAATGATTTTTTTCCATTCGTCCAAATAAATTTCAATAGAGCCCTCATACTCTTCTTTACCATATCCCCTGGAGACAGGCTTGGTGCCAACTCCGTAATTATTCGTTTTGGCTTGCTTGCGCTTGTACTCGATGTTGGTAATACCAACGACCGGAACTCCAAAAAGAACAAATTGAATACTCGACCAGGAATATGCGACTCCGTTAACAAGTGGTGTCATAATTTCTTATTTAAAACTGATTGGAACTTGAATATTACGTGCAATGCCGTTCTCACTTAAGAGAATATTGACAATCAACAGACTTGTTGATGATACATTTTGTGTAGGATCAATGTATACGTCCGTATCAGCTATGCTTCCTAAGTCTCCGTCTCTTGACATTTGGTGAAGCACCAAGAGGGCTTGACCTTGGAAAAAGGCAATTGTGGTACTTGCCAGGGTACCGTCAGAATTTTTTATCAACTTCGCTTTAAGGTACGGAATTAAGGTTGCATAAACCCCTCTGATTGCTTTGTCAATAGTTCTATTGTCGTTGATATAGGCATAATCAGAAGCCATTGTAATGGCTGTATGATTGTCATTGAAATAGGTACCTGCATAACCGACATACCTTTGACCAAAAATGTGACGTTTGCCGTCAATTGCGTCCAGAGCAGCATTACTCAAAGCTGGATTACTGAGTAGCACTCCATTTGCAAAAGCAGGGATGTCACACTCCGTTCCATTTGATAAATTGAATTTTGCGGGTTCTCCAAAATCCTCACTCACAGCACTCGAAGAGAGCATACCTAAAGCAATCCCTAAATGAGTAACCGAAATACCGGTGGTCAAATACAAAAAAGCCCCCAGTGCTCCCCCGTCCTGTCCAATGATTGAGCTGCACTTATTTGCAGTCAATATCGAAAGGTCGGGAATAGTAGTGATATCGGACATTGCCGCCAAATTAGCCGCGTATAAGGCGCTGAGCGGCATGTGCTTTGCGTCATTGTACGTTTTGATAATCTGATCAATGGCCGTTAAGTCTCCACTGGCATACACCCCAACGCCTTTATAAATACCAACCTGCCGGATCGCTCCAGCGGCTGCCGTTTGTAAAAGTGTGATTTCAGAATAGGTATAAGGCGTGGGAACAGGAAAAAACCCTACCCATAATACCCCTGTTGGATTGGCTCTGAAGAATTCGGAAATATGGTAATGCCATACCGCTTGTACTCCTGCTACACCACCGGTGAACGCTGTAATCGTGCCTGTGATCGTTGATCCCGTTCCCAGTGTTGCAACCAGGATCGTGTTTGTGTTGGGATATACTCCAAGTCCCGGACGGGCTGTAATGGTAATCGCCCCAACTAATGCGGTGGCCGTATAGCCATGCGTTCCGGTTCCGGCATTAATCATTGCCGCAATGGCTGTTGCCATGAGGGTAATGGTCGTATCGGTCGCAGCCTTGGTGTAAGTGCCAAGATTTACAACTACTCCTAAAGGCTCGTTAATTGATAAGTTCAGCGTATTTCCCGTTGCTCCGGCTGCTGTGACAGTATAAATTCCTGTGGCCTTAGTCTCATCTGCATATGTGGCTAATATCCCTGCATTCTCAGCATCAACAATGGAATACATTGCCTTGATGTTGTTAGTGGTCGTAAAGCCGGAAGGCAAAGCAGCAGTATAGAAGATAATTCCTGAGACGTAATCTTGTCCCGGTGCCACTCTTTTACTTGCTCCGACGCCTTTAATGAATGTGATATCTCCTCTCATTTATTTTGTTTTTTGCCGTCCTTTTGGACGTGGGTGAGATTCGTTTTCAGATATTTCCTCAGGTGCTTCGACTTGCCCCCTTTCAAACCGTTCACCCCCGTTGTGAGGGTGAAGGTGAAAGTGGCCGTCATCTGTTATCCATATCTCATCGACATGTGGTAACGCTTCAAATACTTCAGAAGGAATCGCCATTATGCGGTGATTGTGCGACATTCTTCGCACCAGCTGGTGCCGTTAAACATCATCGTAATGTTGGCAGTTTTTCCGGCTGCAACGGTCAGCGTGCCTGTTGAAAGGCAATTGGTCCCGAAAGTCACAATTTGCGAAGCAGCAGAAGTGAACAAAAATTTAATCCTGTCGCCTACGTATGGTGCAGTAGTTGCTGAACCTGCCCCCAGGTTGATAGTCATTGCACCAGTCAAGGCACCGACATTTACCAGCGTGGAAGACTTAACAGGGTTAATAGTCAACGTGGTGGCGTATACCGGGGTTAAATACTGATTATCGCGCATCCGGTCTGTGTTATCCGCTCCTGGCCAACTTGAAAATCTTGCGTTTGTGCTCATTTTTATATTTTTATGGGGGAGTTTTTACGCTCCCCCTGTTTTGAAATTATGCGGTAAAGGTCGAAGTGGTAAGGGTGGTGAATAAGAACACCTGCTGAGAGAAACCATATTGAACGTCGAACTTCATCAATCCCTTCAGGAAGAAAAGCTCTGAGTTGGCCTGCAGTCTCATTAATTGAAGGTTGTTATCTTCCGTCGAGTTCATACCAACGTAAAGGTTTGAACTAACGTCATCAAGCCCCTCAACAAACAGAATAGTATTATCAGGCAAGCCCGCCAACGGAACAATCTCGTACCCTTTAAAGGTGTTAATACCTTTATCCATCGTATTGACACCCTTGTAGGTTAGAGACGTTGTGATATAAGTCTGGTAGATCTGCTCCGTATTAATGGACACGAAAAACTTAAGCCTCTTGTATCTGGTTGGTCTGCTCAGTAAGGCTTTAGCATTTGTGGCCACAAGGGAAATCAGTGAGTTAAATGCGTCCACGATATTGGTGTGGCTACCATCACTTACCGCTGCCGTCAAAGTGTAAGGAGAAGATACCTGAAGAACATTCGCATCATTAAGCATCTTTTTCAAGAACCCGTCGAAGAAACAAATCTGCCCGTTGCCTGCTGATCCTGGAGCTGCGGTGTAGGTTGTTGAACCCTGCCATAAACCAAGCTCGATCTGTTCAAAGGCTCTCTGCAAGCCAATCTGCATCATGTAGTTTTCCGCTGTTACCGGAAGCTCACGCGCCAGAAGCGAAGGGCTTAGCTGCTCAGCAAGCCAATGCTGCTCATAATCACGCGGGTTAAATTCTGTATAGACCATCAGGTCTTTTGGTGACAAAACGCGACCGTCAACAGTGAATGTTCCTGAGGTGGTTGGCGTGGCAGTCCTTGGTTGTAAAGGCTGCGCAAAGTCAACCCGTCCAATGGTGTACTGCTTCTTAATTCCATCCTGAACGTATACGCCGCCTTTTTGTAGGGTGTCCATACCAAAGGTAGCAGGGAGCCAAAAGTAGGAAGCAAATGTTCCTGCATAACTGGTATCCGAAATATTCAATGCCATTTTATTTTAATTTAAAAGATTTATAATTTGCCTTCGCGTTTCAACCGGTTCATAACCGAAAGTCCTACAGCAGTCGTCCCGATCTCTCCGTTCTTAAGTACGTTTGGAGTTGCATCAGTGATCTTTACCGATTCTTTATTCATCGGAAGAGCTTCGATCATGTTTTTGGTGCCTTCAAAATCAGCTTTCGCCAATTTGATCCAGGTGAGTTTAATGGTCTCCTCATTTTTGATCCGTCCGATTTTTGCAAAATCATCGATCATGTTCTTTGCCTTGTCTTCCTGGGCTTTTTCTTCAGCGGATTTTTTGTCCTTCTCCATTGCATCAAGCTTGTTTTTGCAATCTTCATACTCAGCATCCGACCGTACTTTGTCGTCTTCGAGTTTTTTGATCTTAGCCTTCAGCTTATCGATCTCATCGTCATCAGCTCTGGCTTTATCCTTTGCCTTATTTTCGACCTCTTCCTTATCGGCTTCGGCTTTCTTTGCCCGGTTTTCAATTTCGTCAATCGCTTTGACTACGTTGTCTTCCGTGGCAGCATCGTTGAGCTTTAATCTCATCGTAACTTTTGGAAACATAGTTGTACTTTTTGTTATAGGGTTAATAATCGTATTCAAAACCATATTGCACTCTTTATGAAATTCGAGTGAATCTGTTATTTTTCTTAGGTATTTAGTGTTTTCCTCTTCGCTGGCATCCACTTTGTCGCAAAGCTTCATCTGGAGTGCTTCATCTGCTCCAATGAATGTAGTGCGCTTCATCATAGCTGAAATCTGATCCTCTGTCATCCCGGAACGCTGCTCGATCATGGTAACTATACTTTGTTGCATCGTAGCAAGCATCTTCGCGTTATCGCCTCCAAAGGGATTGTGATACATCAACCAACTATAATCAGTCATGATTCTTTTTCTGCCAGCCTGAAAGATTACCCCTGCAATGGATGCAGCGGCGCCAGTGACATAGGTATCGACCGGTGTTTTGGATTTAAGAATGGCCGTGTAGATTGAATACCCGTCAGTCACTACTCCACCAGGCGAATTGATCCAAACCTGGATCCTTTTCTTTCCAAGTGAATCCACCTGGAGTAATTCCTGTTGGAAAATACTCCCGTCAATTCCCATCCCGTCTTCTTTGTCGTAACCAATATGCTTATTGATTAAGAAAATGGGCTCGTCGGCTGAAGGATCAATGCAGTATACCATGCAATAAAATTACATAAGGTATATTATCTTAATATAAGATATGCCATTTACGGCATGGATTATTGTTTAGGGCACAAAAAAAGCCCTGCAATTTCTTGCAGAGCCCCTCTCAAACTACTCCTCAAAACTACTCCTCAAAACTACTCCTCAAAAACTATTTTTTTGTGAAACTAAGTATTTTTTCTCTTTCCTGTATTGACATTTTATCGAAGCGATCTTTGACAGCATCAGCAACAACACGGCTCTCGCTCATACCTGTATAAGCCGCAAAACCTTTTGTAAGCCTTGAATAAAGCGGGGGCAAATAGGCCCTAACTGATTTGTCTTTTTGATCGCACATAATTAAAAATTAAATCCTGTCAAATTCTTTATTGTTTCGATATCTGTTTCAGGGTGCAAGTTCAGCGCATCATTCGTTGTGTTGCTGAATAAATAAGCTGTATATTTTTTTTCTTTTACTGAATACACCACTTTCCAGCATTTCAGCGGAACACTTACCTTGCCGATCTTGGCCGCCTCGCCTATTGAGCCTGCCCAAATATGGAGCGAATCTTCTTTTATAGCTAAATTTCGACAAACCATTTCAAGTTTTTTCCATGATCCCCGATTAAGCTCCGGAAACTGGGGAGCCATATTACTGTAATAAAAGCATTCGTTCTCAACGGGTAATCCAAGGCATAGGTTATCTGCTGCATCCGACATGTGCCCCCTATCGTAAGGATGCCCCGCGTAATCCTTTGCCAGGTTTGTTTCTGCTGGCAACAAAGGGTCAGGGGCAAAATTATTGGTCCTAATAAGCGGATCCTTACACTGTAATTTATTTCGGGTCAACCACCAGGTAACCATCACAGGGTAATGTTTCGACTTGCTGAACACACTCACATAATTTGAGTGCACAATTCGGATAGTGTCCTGAGCGTTTGAGCTCAGCAAAATGCCCAATAGGGCGACAATTAAAAATAATCTTTTCATGTTTAATGTACCTCCTCTGTTTTGTTATATTCGATTAATAAAGATTTGCCTGTGCTAATTTTCTCTTTGCGGATCTCTACCAGGTCAATAAAGAACTGCTTTTCGGCTGTTGCTTCGTCATACTCTTTTCTTACCCACGCCTGAAACATTTCGTAATAGGCCGGATGCAGAATAATTGCTTTAGGATCTTTCCCTCTGGCCCGCTCATGCATGATCGCTGCTACAGACATATCAACCGCTAAGCATCCTACCTTTTTATAATTGACAACGTCTAATTCCTGAGGGGTTTTCTTTTCTGCTTTTTCCATTATTTTGCAAATATTATATATTCCCATTCAATGTTTTGCGAGAATGCTCCGCGCTCCTGCATGTGCATAATAAATCCGTTTGCCGTTCTTGCCCTAATGGTCCATTGTGTTGTTGTGTCAGAGGTCGGGTCCGTACTGGCAGGATCACTAACAATTGATCCCATGACATAATAATTAGCCGTTGATAAAGCAGCCGGAAAAGTGACAGGGAAATCCTGTCCAGTGGCGACATTTCCCACCGTAACAGATCCTGCATAAAGTGCCGGATAAAGGTTGGTTGCCGCCGGAACATTTATTTTTAAATTTGGATAAGTACCGGAAACGGTTGCAAGTCCCGAGGCTGTAAGGTTGAGCTGTGCCGGCACATAAAAACTGAACGCCGATATCGCGCTGAAATCTGATATTGTACTCCCGGAAGTACCAGCCGAAATAACTATTTTCCGGATGTTATGGACATTTACCACCGTGCTATCCGTTAACGTAACCGGATCAGCATTCGTTGTGTATTGCGTGACTACAACGTTCAGAACTCCCACCTGAGCGCCAGACGCCGTGAACGTAACCGCATCGACCAAATAAACTTCACCCCCATAGAAAACCGCTCCTGCTGATATGGTGTAGGAATTCCCGGTGCCAGAATTGATCACCCCATAAAGTTTGTAAACAATAGTTGGGCTATAAGTCGGACCAATAGCTGCTATTATTACCGCCTGGAACGCTTCTGCGTTTGCGTCTTGCAAGAATTGAAGTGTGCCGGTCTTAATCTTTAGCTGAGCGGAATCGGTGATGCCTGTTACGATTAATTTTTTCATAATTAATATCCTATAACTGTGAATTTTAAACTTGCCGGTACATATTGCTTAATGTAACCTGTTATTTGGTTTACTCCAATTGAAGCCAACACCGCAGCTGGAACACTCACAGAAAAATGAGTAAGAAAAATAAATGTCCAACTCGATCCAATGGCTGCCGATGCTGTTGATTGTCCTACACTGCTACAGTTTGGTTCGGTGACCCCCACCAGAAACCCGTCTTTGACTGCTGTCAGGTTTGTGATAAATATATCTGATACTGCTGGTGGCTGCCGGAATATGGTTCCAAACTCTTTATTTAAGGCATAAGTCAATACCAGGGTTGACCCATTGTACAACATTCTTTCCTGGACACCGATAAAATTAGGTTGGAATAACTCCCATGTCGCTGATGTAGGTAATCCGGTATTTCCCGAAACCAGACTGACATAAACCTGATCCAAATAAATTACCTGGTCGAGATAATTGTATGTCCCCGGGGTATATTGAGAAACTGCCGACCCTACATAATACGAATTGAAAAACATATCATGCGCCCACTGCAGAGGAGAATTCAGCGCTTTAGCCAGGAATTGAATATTGGCGTTGCGCTTGTCGGGCGGTAGAATATCGACAAGCTGATTATTAATATTGATATCGTAGAAACTCATTGCGCGATGTAATTAATGACAAATATGCCCGTAGGTGCATTTCTGACCACGTATCCTGACACCGGAAACCATTGTCTCATGATTGCCAGCTTCGAGGTGATAAGGGCCACAGGTGAACTCCCATACGCTGTAGCTTGTACGTTGAGAAGCTCTACATCATTGACACCGGTAACGGCCAATATTGCTGCCTCCAATTCGCTCAATTTAACGGAGCCATCAAAATTCGTTACTGAGGCATTTTGTAAAAATGAATCAATTGCCGCTAAAACGGTGGCCGTAATAATTGACGAATATTGGCCCTGGTAGTAAACGTTTGCGTTAATATCAATCGTGTCAGCCGCTTGAGAAACTACAGTGTACTGAACCCCGGCTGTTCCAATTAGGTTTATGAATCCCTGGGCTGCCGCAAGCTGCGGGGCAGAAAGCGCGGTGAATGGATTACCAGTTGCCACTTTGATTGTGACAATATTGGGCGTTACTGATGAGACGGAACATCCTGTAATGAATAATAGGGTCGGGTCTACCACCGGATATTGCGGTATTGTTCCAATCATTTGAAGTATCTGAGGGACTGTACTCGAATATTGGCAGTTAAACATTTGCGCCTGAATCCATAATGGAGATGCAGCCGCACTTTGGCTTGCAACCGTCTCGATGGAAGCCTTCATTACATCCATTAACTGCTCAAGATAAGCGGCACATGTGGCGAAGGTAAAACAAAGGAGCTGTAACATATTTCGTTTACTCCATTTCGTTGGGTCAACGGTAATTCCTACTGCGGAAAAGTTAGCTACCAATTGGCCTATTATCTGGGTTTGGATATCTGAAACAGTGCGTGCCATTTTATTAATTTTGAGGTATGATTAAATATTCCGGATCCGGATCTGCCGTTGGCGCCGGAACTCCGCCCTCGACTGGTTGCATATCTAAGTTTGGATTTGGTGTGTCATCAAAATTATTTGCTGCGGGATCATAACCTGATCCTTTACTATCGATGAAATTACACACGAATTCACAGATGTAATGGTAAAGGTTGTCATGATCGTAATCCTGTTCTTCATGGGTGCAGTTTAACGGACCGCAGGCCGTCGGGCAGTATTGGCTCATTGCTGCAATAAGTTGATCCCTTAAATCGAAGATTACAAGGTCCTGCTCCATTGTTCCATCCATGTTATAATAGTCGTGGATCAAATGAATCCGGATCCCAAGATCCGCCGCACGAATCCCTAAACCGATTATTTCAAATGCTGCAGGACTTATTACCTCTACGAATGCAGCAGGCCGTGGCCACTCATAACTTCTTCCTTCTTTGATGTCGCGTAATTGATTATTCCATATTCTTGCAAATAACCCAACTGATTGGCCGTCCTGATTGGTCACACTGATTGCAGACAGCTGATTGATTATATCAATTATAGGTGCTTTAATTCCACTCATTTTAGCCTCCTTTTGATGATGTAATAGCAAAATTTTAACCGGGTGCTAAAAGAACATCCATTTGATAATGTCCAAGACTCCAGAAGTACGGCCAGAATATTTTTTAACTTTTCCATATTCGGTGTATTGTTTTGTCAATCTCCTGCTTTTGCATATTTGTTAATTCCTGAGTTTGCCCCACGAACTGCCTCTTAACCATCTTGTCGGTTCCTTCGTTGAGATAACCGGCGTAAGGTACATCCACGATCATTCTAAAGCCGTCGCTATTCATTTGCCGCGTGCGTGCCATTGTGCTCACAGCTCGTCTTAATGTCCCTCCCCTGATCTTATACCCCGCCCCTACAAGAATGGGTGAGGTTCTGCGCTGCAATCCTTTTGTTTTTGGATATTTATAGGCCTTTGTCCCCTCTTCACGCCTTTGGACGTTTTTCCATTCCGTCCCATCAAATCCCTGCTCGGTGAAAGATTTCAAAAAATAATTTTGGGCTTGATTGGATAATAACACAAGAAGCTCCCGCCTTGACCTGTCGAGATTCTTTTTTACCTGCTTAAAATTAAATTTATCCATGAATCAAAGATAATATTTATTTAGTTTAATAATACAGGCAAAAAATTACTTTAATGGAAGATTCAAATAACTTTTGCTGCGCTTTTTGCAGCATTATTTCTTTATTGGCTCAAAAACGATATTATTTTTCTGGTCAGGAAGAGGCTTTTTGTGGTCGTTGTCACCTGCGATTATTTCACTTGGTATATCATCGGGAAAGGCTTTGCACCCACCTATTAACTGATTAAAGTGTTCGCATTTGAAGCAAATTAAATCTTTGGGTATCATGGTTTATTTTTTAAAGTTTTTATCAATTAGCTTACCTATTTCTGTTGCGTATTTTGACGGATTAGACGATAGTTTGTATTCTGCAAAGCCCTCCGCTAAAAACTCATCGATGTTTGTGCCGGAATACGCCCCTAAAGATAACTCATTTATTTCCGCCATGTTCCTGGCTTTGTTTAATTTTAACAATTCATTTCTATATCTGGTTCGAATGTCTCTTAAGTCAGCGTTAAATTCATTATACCAAGCTGGCTGATTCTTAATATAACCTCCTAAGTCAATCGATATAATGTGCCCAAATTCATGAACAACAGTGGCAATATCTACATTCTCTTTATCTACCCTGCTAAACCTTCTTATTTTTGTGGCTGCCGGATCAAATACAACAGCCCTACTATCTGCGCTTCTATCTCCAAAATTAATAGTTTTAATCGATGCCTTATTTTGTCCTTTGTTGTATTGGTATTTTATAAAGCCATCTAATCGATCTGTGCTCTTTAATACCACGTTGGATTCAATAGACCTATCGATGATTGGATTTATATTGTACTCTTTAAAAAGAGATTCAATTGTATTTAGTCGAGCATTGATTTGAGGCATTGATAATGTCGACGAAACAGAAACTTTGTCAATATTCAGTCCTGATTCAGCTACGATAATCTCCCTTATCCGTCGCCTTGCCTCATTTATTGTTTTTGCCTCAATGAATCCCGAAACTTTCCCTCCTGTTTCTTCCTCAACCGTCGGTATTGGCAACCCGAAATTCGTCTTGGCGAAGGCCTCGTCTTTTGGTGCAACATCGAAGTAAGGATGATCAGGGGAAAAGATATATCCATCTTTGCCCGGGTTCATCTTGAAGACGTCACTCATTTCACCATGAACGGCATCAAGTATTTCCTCTTTCTCTTTATCCGGCGTTAATTCTTTTTCTTCATGCTGGGTTACGGTGCACTCACAGTTAAAATGGTTGACTGGCATGATACTATTCCATGCCGGATCATCAACTGGAGCGGTAAATCCATCCAGCGGCTCACATATATCGCAGGCGTCCCCGATTGTGGAATAACTAAGTATCGGAAGCAGATCCTTGTTGGCTTCAATTTCGTTCCATTTAACGGCCATAGTTGCCTGGGCGGCACATGTGTTGTATTCGGTCCTTCCCCAGTCGTAGTTCCACTTCTCAAATGCCTGAGATCCCAAAGAATTGAATTCTTTACTCGAAACACGGTTTCCATCCTCATCAAACATGAGTGAGCCAATGTCTTTCATTTCCTGAAAGCTTTTAGCCGCCCCAAACATGTAAACATTTTCCCTTAATTCCTGAAGTAGCTCAAGATCCTTACCTTCAAAATCCGTTAAGTTGCCCCCGAATCCTTTATATAGGCCAGATTTAAGGTAATCAGTGATCGAGAAATATAATTCCTCAGGGATGTTATACTCCGATATCGCACCAGAATAAATACCATCCAAAAGATCTTCTATTTCTTTCTCGCTGTATTTCATTATCTCAGTACCCGTTTCACTTTATTCGAAAAAGATTCTTCACACGCTTCCCGTACCTTTTCAACCGACATTCCTTCTGTCTTGGCCACTACTTCAATTCCATAAACATTCTTCACACGCTTCCCGTACCTTTTCAACCGACATTCCTTCTGTCTTGGCCACTACTTCAATTCCATAAACATTCACAAGCCTTACCCATTGGTATTTTGTACGTGAAATATTGTTAGTGCCAAAGGCTTTTTCAAAAGCATCTTTAGTTTGGATCAATAATGATTGGTCACTCATCAGCTGTTCCTTAATCTTTTTGTAAGCCTTCCTTTGCGCCCGCTGGCTAAACCATTTCTTAATGCGTGTGAACATGATTATAGATTTTATTTAGTTTGTTTTTAATGGCTGAATCGAAATTAGGCACAGGTGCGGGCGCCGGAACGGGTGTAACGGGAATTCCTGTTTGTTCCGTGAAATAATCACCATCCATCAGAAGGCCTCCCAGGTTCATCTGAACCGCTTGGGCAATGATAGCGTTATTGGTCTCCATGATCTCACTGTCATTCTTTAAAACTGCCGTGGTGTCGTCAGGAATGGCAAACCCCAAGGTTCTCATGTTTGTTATCAATCCGTTATTCACCAAATTTGCAATGTAGGATCCATCTTTTGTTTGCTTATCCTCCATGGCTATTTCTGCCGGACTCTTTTTTGTGGAGTTGCCCAATTTCCCTGGAACCGAATCAATAGCGTCGGCGTGCCCAAGTATTATTTTACTGATTTTCTTTTCCAGTCGGTTTTCAAAATCGGTATATCCCTGGTAGCCGGTTCCCCCCAGTGCAGATTCAATAAACTCAATTTCATCCTCTGGATCAATAAGCGCCCATCCGGCGGATCCCATTTGCTGAATAGCAGTTGCAAATGCGTCTCTTTCACCCTGATTTACTTTGGTCGTTTTCCCCACCCGATATGGCTGAGAATATAACTCAACAAAATCCCCGTTAAATCCAAGCAGGTTCCGAAGGAATATTTCGTACAATGCGACTTTGTATAATAATCCATACCCACAAGGCGAAGTCCCAATATCGTTATATGTTGACGCGTAGACGTGCCAATCCTTAAAGGGCTCTTCCAGAAATGGAGCGCCAGAAATAGAATACGTGAAATTGGTTACATTCAAACGATCCGGAGAAACATTCCATCTCTTGATTAAATCAATATTGGGAAAGCCGTCGTCAATAACATCCCCAAGGGCAATTAATGAATAGCCGAAATAGATTGCATCAAGACCATAGTTCAAAAACTTATTAAACCATTCTTTATTCTGGCTTTGTCCCTTCACGGTATCCATAAACAAATCTGTTGTGCGCTGATCCGTTTTTCCGTTAGCGTCGACAAATTCCCATTTTCTTAATAAGGTCAAATCTTTTCTTCGTTCAGTACACGCAAAAACATGGCCGTTGTTGATCGTATCAATATAAAGTTTCTGCACTTTTACCCGGTGGGGATACCAGGCATTCTCCATTTCGTTAATGGCCTCTCTCCAGGTCTGCACATCGGATCGAACTCGCTGAAGCTGGACGGGAGAAATATACCCGGCAAGATTCTTTTTTACATCCGTATCTTTTGACCGAAAGGGATTGTGTGCGGATAGAAATTCGCTTATCTGGTTTGCCATGTTAGTATTGATTGGTTAATTTCTGATTTCCCCCATATCTGATCGACAGTCCTTGCGTGGGCTGTATGGTCGAAAGGTGCGGTGTTATGTCTGTCCCTATTGCTGCAGCCTGCAACCATCCAAGCGCTGAATAGGTTGGATATATTACTCTGCCGTTTGAGGATATCCGGTCTTCTTTTTGCCCCAAATAATTTACCTCCCTCACTTCAGGCACATTACGTGGTGAAACACGCATGTGAGCTTTGTATAGGATGATATTTACACATGTCTCAACAAGTTTCTGGTCTCGCGTATCCCCCATTGCCCAATAATCAGAATCCGAAATTTCCATGTTTGCAGGCACAGTATAATCATCGCCATCACTCATCCAATACTGTGGCCCCAAAACTGAATCGTCAGGGAAAATATTAATAATGCGATTTGTGCCGGCATCGTTGATTTCCAATAGGTCGTCATGGCCAAGAATGTTGGTAGAGATTAGACACCGATAATATTGATTATTCCAATATACCCAATCTCCTGCTGAATAGATCTGACCAGAATCAAAGGTGGGTGTCGGGTTAAGCGCATGATAAATTGTGTACTGCTGCCCAATGGAATCCCATGAACTTATGTCAAAAGGTTGTGCTGTCTGGTCAACAGTACACTGATAAATAATTCCGTCCTGAAGTGCAAGGTCATTTACATTATAAACTGCTGAAGCATCATATGCATCGGCATTAAGGTAAACGTTTGTGCCCGGGTAATAGGAAAAAGCCCTGTTCCACTGAACAATATTTGCAAATGCCTTGACGGTGTCATATTTTTGTCGTAGATAGCTCATGCACTCTTCAACAGCTACCGATTGAAGGTTATCTAAAATCGCCAGGTTGCTGCCTAATATCTGCGACAAATTATCTGACTGGATCTGCTTTGCGTAATCTTCGTAAAATATAAAACTGTCCATAATCTTACAAATTTCGTTAATATAATTTTATTTATGTTGTAAATATCAATAAAAATTTTAATTGTAACTATTTTTTGAAACATTACTTCCGGTCATAGGGGCTGCAACCCTTCCTCCTCTTTGATAGTCAATGAATTTGTTTGCAAATGCAGAACAGGCTATGTAATCAAAAAGGTCACTATAATGACCTACCTTTTGGAATCTGGCACCTGTTGCAGGATCACTCGCCATCTCTTTGAGCTTTGTTCCGTCGCTTGCCTCTTTTAGGGAGATAAAATCATTGATTGCCTTTTTGCAATTCTCCCCGATTATAAATTCAAGCCCACCAATGTTTTTTTCAAAAACAGTATTAATCCAGTTACCTCGCATAACAACACTTGGATTACTTGCAAGAACTCTGTTTGTAGGGTGATAAGCTGCCAAATAATCCATGATCAGCCGAAAGAAGTTATATCCCTTCTCCAGTTTTGTATCCTGCTTATTCGCCGTCGCGTCTCCGTAAACAAACAATCCTGAACTGTGGCCGGGATATCTTCGGGAGAACTCCTGACAAACCATTCGTACTGTATTATTCGGGGTTATGCCGGAAAGCTCATCGATCATGATTAATTGATTGCCGGAAATCTGAAACACTCCGCATGGTAAATACGGATTTACGTTGTCATCCCAGCTGATATGCAGAGGCAGTCCGGGATCATACTTCACTGGTTTGATATGCCGGTTTATTTCAAAGCATTTATAAAATTCTCCTCCTGTTTTGAGTTGTACATTCCAGTTGCCCTCGACGAATACCATGTATTCAAACCTCGGTAAATTTTGTAAGTTGTCAATATACTCCTGAGGTAAGTGGGGATTGTCAGTAATCTTAGCAGGGATGTATTTCCATTTCTGTGGAAGTGTACCATTCTCCCATCTATCATAAACCACTTCTTTCACCCACCCGAAGGTTGGATTACAAGTTGCAAGGATGATCGGCTTAGGCTGCTCTTTTGCATGTTTTATCACCCAGGATCCTGCACGCTCGAAACCCTTGTTAAAAGTCTTTTGTTGGCACTCATTAATTTCCTCAAACAAAAAACCGTTAACCTCCAATCCCTTCATCCAGTCAAGATCTTTATCCTGGGCGAAATTCTCAGACTTGAAAAGTATTATCGAACCGTTTGGATGAGTATATTCGTAAGGACTTTGCTTCAACTGGCCTGATGGCTCAAGCGCTCTGAATGATGGAATAGTTGTTGTACGGATCTTCTCCATGTCTTCTCTGATCACACACCACCTTGAGCGTGGATAAATTCTGCAAAGTACCAGTAGGGCTGATAATCCAAAAACTGTTTTGCCTCCCCTGATGGCTCCTCCGTACAAAATGAAGTTATACAATCCTGATTCCAGGGCCAGCATTGCCTCAGTTTGTTTTGGGGAGAACTCAATCATACCTCTATCTCTTTATCTCCCCATTTAATAACCTGGGTAATCGTTTCACCATTACTTGTTATGTCAGCCTTTATAACCGCATCGAAACCAAGCATCTTGCATATTCTATCAATGCTCCAGTTTTTTCCATGGAGCTTTAGTTCAATGCCATTTTTGCCCTTTTTGATTGCTTCAATTGCTTTAGCCTGTTTGTCAGTTAAGTCTTTGAAATTTTTGAACCTGATAGTTTTTCCGGTAAAGGTCAGATAGTTCCGGATATCAGACTCCATAATTGCTTTGAGTTCTTCAAGTACTCGCTCTTTAGTGATATCACTCTTTTCTTTAAGTTCTTTTTTAAGATAATTAACCCTTACCGTAATCTTACCGCTGCTTAGTAATTCAGAAGATTTAACATTGATTGTTTCAGCTTTCATCTTTTCACAATTGTACGCGAACCGGTAGGCCTCGGAGGCATTACCCGTTTCAATATATTTATTGCAAAAATTTTCCTGCTTGATGGTTAACCCCATTTTTTAGGTGTTTTATTAAGACAAAGTTACATCATTTAATATAATTATGTACTTTGTTAAATTTATTTTTATTTGGTAAAAAAAACCGCTTGCTATCGCGGCTCTTGTTTCAATTATTTTGGATTTGATTTCGGATTAAACCTTTTATAGGAATTAGAATTTATAAGGGCATTAAAATCCTGCTTTCGCTCTCTTTTATCCTGTTCAATAATCTTTTCCATGTTAATCAATGGTTCCTTAGGTGGATCATTTGATAATTTTGTGTTTTTAATTTCTTGCATAACTGATTTTTAAAGGATTAATTTAACTTTACTATTACATCGCTCACAATTTTAATGCCTTCTATATCCATCAGCTCAACTGTGATGGATTCAATTTTAACCTCAAAATCATTTTGAAACTCTCTGATTGGTTGTTTAATTAATTTCAGTAAATGATTTTGAAATTTTGTTTTGCTATTTTCAAATGTAGGTTCGCTCATTTTGATTTATTTAAGCTGCTTTTTTATATTTTTTTATGATTGCTTTCACCGCATCCATTAGGGCGTCTTGACCTTCGGCTTTACCCTCAAGGGCTAAAAATACCTTTTGGTCGATGGTACTAACGGTAATCAGGTGGTAAATAATCACCGGTTTGATCTGCCCCTGACGGTCTAGTCTGGCATTGGCCTGTTGGTACAGCTCAAGGCTCCAATTGAGACCAAACCAAATAACAATATTACCCCCTGCCTGAAGATTAAGTCCATGACCGGCACTGGCAGGATGTGCCAATAAAACAGATATTTTACCTTGATTCCAATCTTCGATATCTGCTGAATTCTCCAACATTCGGGGTTTATATCCCTTCAATCGTTTCTTGATTCGTTCCAAATCATGTTTGAAAGAATAGAAAATTAAAACCGGCTGACCATTGGCCTCTTCAACAAGTTCCTCGAGGGCCTCTAATTTCTCGTCATGGACCTCGTGAATGTTCCGGTCAGCATCATATATCGCTCCGTTGGCAAACTGCCTTAATTTGGTGGATAAGGCCGCAGCATTGACCGCTGAGATATCAGTATCTGAATCAATAATCGAAAGAACCTGTTGTTTTTCAAATTCGTCATATTTTGCTTGCAGTGCTTGTGAAAGTTTTACCTCTTTGGTGATATTGATTCTTTCGGGTAAGGATAAGTAATCTTCTGCCTTCATGCTGATACAGATATCACCGATCTTGTCATAAATAGCCTGTTCCCCCTCTGATTTCAGGTTGTAATTAAAAACCACTTGTCCGTTACGTTTGCCCGGGGTGAAGTATCGCTCCCTGTATCCTGTCAGCGATTTCCCCAACCTTTGCCCCTGATCCAAAAGGTAAAGTTGACTCCAAAGATCTATGAGCCCATTGCTCGCCGGTGTTCCGGTCAGGCCAATAACTCTTTTTACTTTGGGTAAAATCATCCGTAATGACTTAAACCGAATGGATTTTGAACTCTTGAAGCTGGATAGCTCGTCAATTATCACAAGATCGAACGGAAACGCTGATTGATAATAACCCACCAGCCATGCAACGTTCTCCCTGTTGATTACATAGCAGTCAGCTTTAATCTTTAAGGCCTCTTTACGCTCCTTCTCAGATCCAAGAACTACGGATAGCTTTAGGTGTTTTACGTGATCCCAAACTTTAAGTTCATCGGTCCAGGTGGATTCTGCTACCCGCTTAGGAGCTATAATTAAAACCTTGCTAATCTCACAATAATCATACATCAATCTGTTTATTGCTGTCAGGGCTGATATTGTTTTCCCCAAACCACAAGCAATGAATAACCCAGCTCCTGTATTATCGATTATGTGCTCAACTGCGTGTAATTGATAATCGTGGAGATTACTTTCATTCAAAATTCTTGCTTTCATCGTGCTGTTCGTTTTTGTGCCATCTTGCATGATCTACTTGTGAAGGAAATATCATCAAATTAAGTGGGTGATTGTCTCTCTTATTGTGATTTATGTGGTGAACTATTTCACCTTTACCCAAAGGCCTTCCAAGAATCGTTTCGGCTGTTATTCGGTGAGAGTGCCTGCCAAACGTTTTTTCGTAGGCTATTCCTTCCCCTCTTCCTAAATTTGCCAATCTTAATTTAGACCTGGTTTCAATATTCATCCTGTCAGGGTTAAGATCCACATTCATCTTTGTCATCTTCAAACTCAAAAACCCCTTTGAACACTTCCGGCTACAAAACACGTGATCCAACATCCAGCTTTGGCACCTTGTGACTGGGGCTCCGCAACAATCACAAGGCTTTGTTATTTGTTTCCTTGGACTTTTAGAACACTCTTTGCTACAAAAATTCATGTTTGTTACCTTGGATGGGTTTTTGTTGAATTCTGCTCCGCATTTGTCGCATTTTACTTTCATATCTATTGAATTAAATTGTTTAAAAATTGGGCTAAACTTTCCTGTGAATCAATTACGACTGCTTTGAATCCTAAATCGGTTAGGAGCTCAAGAGATTTCACTTGTAAGGTTGTTGGTTTTTTACCTGTTGATTTTAGCTCTACAAAATTTGCTTTTCCGCCTGGCATTAAAACTATTCTGTCCGGCATTCCAGTATGATAGGTAGTCCCGAATTTTAAGGCTAAACCTCCCAGCTTTTTTACTTTCTCCCTTAGCTTTTTCTCAAGTAATTTTTCGTTCATGGTTTTTGGTCTTTTATTAAAAAGTAAACAAAGTATACACCAACTACAGTAATTATCTTGCGTGCGTGTATTAGGCGTTATTTAGGCGTCACGCCCCCCTATATTCTCTCTAATTACTATTTTATACTACATTAGATAATTGGTGTATACTTTGTATACTTTTATGGTGTAGCCCTTTATTTAAAAGGGCTCAACAGGTATACACAAACTTAAATCGGTGTATACCTCCTGTATACTTTGTATACTCCCATTTTCGGCCTCTTTTTTCTCGTGTATACTTTTTTGGGGTTGGTGTATACCATTTTCGAGCCTCCTGTATACCCTTTGTCGCCCATATCCTTTAATTTCTACCGGTGATTTACTCTCTTGCCACCCCTCAATTGATCTCATAATGTCGTGAATTTCCTTAGTATTAAATTTATTCAAGTCCGCTTTTTGCTTTCCAAAAAGTTCATACCAGATCTCTGCAACACTAATTCGATTTCTTTGAACCGTGCCAATCTGCTCAAGAGCATCTCCGTCAATGAACCTTTTCCGCTCCCAAAAATCCATTTTAGGCCAAGTTTCAGGTAAAAGGATATCGAGATAATCCTCAATAAGTGCCGCACGCCCGTCAACTTCTGCGTGTTCTGCTTGTTTACCGTATGCCCGTTGTTCTAATTCAGGCGTCAGGTAAAGGGTTTCTCCGGCCTTAAATAACTTGACAGCTTCAGCCCAAATTTGATCAACTTGGAATTTATCAAGGTCCTTAAAAACACTTTTCAAAGGGTTTGTATCATCAATATCAACAGGCCAAAAACGTCTGTTTCCCGTAGGATCCCTTAAAAAATCACGATTATTGGTGGTTGCAAAGAATACACATTGGCGTGGGAAGTTGTCAATTCTGCGACCATAGGCCACCCGGTAGCGGTCTTCTTGTTTTGATATGAAGTGCTTTATTGTCTCCATTTCAGCTTTCTTTAAACCGGCAAGTTCGGCCATTTCCAAGAGCCAGACCCCCTGTATTTGTTCGAAAGCTTCTTTCCCCTGGACTGTACCGAATGAGTCACTATACCAATCACCGCCCAGCTTTTTAATAATGGTACTTTTGCCTCTCCCCTGATCACCTACTAACACAAGCACATAATCAAATTTACACCCCGGACGAAAGATGCGTGCCACAGCGGCAACAAGGATCTTTCGGGTGACAGCTTTTACATACTCACAGTCCTCAGCACCTAAGTACTGAATAAATAAAGTTTCGAGTCTTTCTTCCCCATCCCATACAAGGGCTGACAAATAATCCCTCACCGGATGGAAAGCGTTCTTTTCGACTGTCAGAGCAACCGCGTCCTGCACCTTTTGAATTCCGGTAAGTTCATAGGCCTTTTCCAGATAGTGACGTATTCCGGCATCATCTTTATCAGCCAGATAATAATCTTTAATTCCTAACTTTCTCCAGGGAAGATCCCCCAGAGCCACTTCGCGCTGTTCGAATTTATTGAGCGCGAGTTTGTTTTTTACCTTTGGATCGTTATCCAGCACAATGCGAATATTGTCAATGGTGTTTTTGTAATTTCCCTTCTTGTCAACATCCATCAGTTCAAGCCAATTGGTGTCCGCCTCTTCGCTTTCATCTACTTCCCAGCTTTCGGAGAATTCCCCTTTAATGTTCTGCAGTCGTTCCATTCCTAACCGGCTTCTGACTTTCGGATCCTTGGCAGAAAGATCAATCATAGAGATATAAGATGGTAGTTTATTCCCGGGAGTTCCTTCTTTAGCGTCTTCGTCCTGGAGACCATATAAGTGAAGCCTTACCAGGTCAAAAGCATTACAGAGCTTACCGCTGGCTGGATCTGTCCCATGGTGGGAATACGCGTATTTGTCATCATAGATAACTAATCCGGCAGCTGTTGACCCTTCTTTAAAGGTATACCGGTCTTCAACGTCACAGGCTTCGTATCGGTCACTTAAGAATATTTCAATCGCTTCGTGAATGTCATAAGTCCGGCAGAAGGCACCCACAACTCCGGGTTTTTCCAATGGATCACCTTGTTTTTTAATTTCACGATGGATCGTTTCACCGGCTCTGTCACTAACAGGCCACTCGCTTGCATCCTGCCAGTTCTTATAAGTAGCCAGAACCTTGTCAGCACAAATCCACTCACCATCCTGATATTCGAAGATATAATCCCCGTCTTTGGCAGTTGATGGCCAGTACATCAGGCGTGAGGGCTCGAACGTAGTATCATCGAACGTGTTAATATCCAAATCTCCGGCTATTCTCCGGGCAATGGCAATGTATTCGTCTGTTGATACGGGTCTGTCTAGTGGCAGGATAAGACGTAAACGCGGGCTTTCTGCACTATGTTTATGGGTAGAGTAGATTGCTGCCGCATTATCATAAAGCATGGTGAAATCATCCCAAATCTGTCCTTTGGAGAAGTCAATGTCAAGCGTGATCAACTGACGGTGGGTAATGTTTTCAGCTTTGCGTCTACCATTGTTCACGTATCCTCCAACGAAACCCCCGATATCCTTAATCTCGTCCTGACGGGTTTTCTTCTCGGCCATGTATTCGGTCAGTTTTTCCGCTGTCCGGTGGGTAACCTTGATCCGGTTCAGGAACGCGGCCCACGTCGTTTCCCGGTTACGCCAATGTGTTTCTTTCCGGCTTCTGCCAGTGGCAATATCGAAAGATCCATCAAACTTGATATTAATTTCTTGACTCATAATGTAGGATGTTTTTAAGCGAAGTATCTTTTTAATCTATAAAGCCAATAACCTTAACCTCAGTTTGATGTTTTATACTGATTAAGGCTTTTCCGGCTTCATTCTTTATTGGTTTAAACTTTTCATCACAAAGTCGAATAAAAACCTTTAAATAGTTGCTGAATTCTGGTTTTTGATCTTTATACACTACTATTCCTTTTTGTGTAGTTCCTTTTTTCGTTGTATATTCTACGTAAATCCCCGATTTTTTGCTCATTTAAGTAATTTTTTGATTAGGTGTTTGGAATTACAATGACTCGCCCATCCGTTGTATGAGGCAATGGATTTGGTGTTCTTATTTCTGTAAAGCATCCGGGCAAAATTCTGTTTGATACGTTTACGCATTCGGATATGGGTATGCCTGAAAACATAACCCACGAAGTCAATACCTCGGGCTTCAACGGGAAACAGCTGATAATTATCTTTTAAGTTAAGTCTTAAATTTTCAGAAAGGTATAATCTGATATCAGCAAGTAATTGGTGTAATTCAGGTTTGTTATCTGAAAGAAATACCAGATCATCAGCATAACGGAAATAATACTTGACCCTCTTTTCCTCCTTCAGCCAGTGATCGAAATAAGAGAGATAAAAATTAGCCAGGAACTGAGAAAGATAATTTCCAATTGGAAGACCTTCAGCACTATCTATTATTTCATCCAACAACCATAAAAGTTCAGCATCTTTAAATTTCCGGCGTAGAAGTTGTTTTAAAATAGTATGATCAACGTTTGGATAGAATTTCCGGATATCAAGCTTTAAACAATACTTTGTGCCTGCAGTATCTTTAAGACTCTTTTTAACTGCCCTAAGTGCTGCATGAATTCCACGACCTTTGATATAGCGGTAAGTGTTTATTGTGAAGATTGAAACAAAGATTGGTTCCAATACATTCATTATAGCATGATGCGTAATCCTGTCAGGAAAATAAGGAAGCCGAAAGATTAACCTTTCCTTTGGTTCGAATATCGTAAACGTGGTATAGTCAGAGGTTTTGTAAGTCTTATTCTTCAGCTGATCATGGAGCCTTTGAATATTGGCTTCTCGGTTTAATTCATGAAGCCTTATCCCTGGCTGTTTTGATTTCCCTTTTCGTGCTATTGCATCTGCCATTTCAAGATTCTCAATGCTGTAGATCTTCTGATATAAATTCCCTATTCTTTTCATAGCTTGCTTTAAAAGATCGCTTTCTCCTTTGAGGGTACCAGCGCTCATTAAGTGATTGTGATTTTTTGCCGTGTGGGCACGGTCTACACTGTAAATCTTGCATAGGTGAGAACTGACTCCGTCAGGAGTGACGACAGCGCAACAGCGTAAAACCTTATTATTTATTTAGAGGTAGAGAAAATATTGTTTATATTCCTCTTCGAATTGAGTTCCAATATAAAGTGCCTTTTCGGAACTATCCGTGCAAAGGCGAGAACCGACGTAGGTACCCGGGTGCGTAAGGTCGTAGTCCGAATGCGAAAAACCGACCCCGCCAGGAGCGACTATGAACCAAGGATAGTATTTGTATTGGCCCCAACTGTTCCAATCAGGAACCCAGCCATTGTTAATTGCCTTGAAAATGATCATCAGCTTATAGGCATTAATAATAGGACTTCTGAACTCATCAGGTATCATCGACACATCCGGAAGTAATAAAGGGTCAATGCCTTCCTTTTTACAGGCATCTTCAAAGGATTTGATTGTTCTAAAATCAAATTTCAAGTTTTCTTTTGCTGCTTTTTTAGCCATGACTTTTAAGTATTAGAGTAAGAATTGTTTGTAGATATCAGCAAATTGCTGAGCTGCGTATTTGCATTTTTCCGAGGATTCGAAGCAAAGGCGAGAACCGACGCCGGCATACGTGTACGTATCGTAGCAGTCCGAACCCGAAAAACCGACCCCGTCAGGAGTGACTTCAAACAAGGGGTACCATTTGCGCTGATCACCATTGTTCCAATCCGTTGTCCAACCCTGGTTGATAGCCTTTACAACCATTTTTATCATCCTGTAAGCCCACTCATCAATTGACTCAGAATCATCCCTAACAAGGTATTCGGGGGTATATTCAGCCTGTTCAGCTGCATCAGCGAGCGTTTTTATTTCCCTGAAATCTTTTGGCTTGAAGAAGTCTTTACCAAAGAATGTTTCCAATTCAGGCCTGAACCAATCAGGACCTTCGGCGTGTAGCCTTTTTACTGTTGCTGTAGATAAATTCATTTTGTTGATTTTTAATAATTGTGAATATAAAAGGGGTTATTTCTGACTTGCTAAACACTGATTACCGTTGTGATCTTTATAGGGGATGAATATGACCAGGCAGTCTTCACACTCTAATTCATCGGGTCCAATTTGAGAAAGCTTGGCGCCACAGAGGAAGCAATGAAAATCATATTTTAAAGATGCCGGTGCAGGATAAGAGGTACTTTCCATTTTGGAAACAACTGGATCAGGAGTCATTTGTTTTATAGATTCTGTTCTTGAGACAGCTTGTTCCTCTTCAAACTCTAACTGTTCAATTTTGGCTTTGGCACCGTTTATCACAATATCAAAGCTTTCAGCAGAGTAACCCATAACCTCTGTACCAATCTTAATTCCTTTCTGGGTGAAGAGGCGACCGTCCCATTTAAACCCTGCCTCAAATAATCGGTTTTGACGTTCTGTTTTCTGCCGCTCCTTCTCAATCCGGTCAAGTTCTGCCTGGGCCTGTTCAGCGATTTGGTTCTCAAGAGCCTGTTTGCAGTATTCAATTACCTTCTGGTATTCTTCTTCAGTAATTTCTCCCAACTCTGCAAACTGGCCAGGAGTAACAAATTCCCGATAGGCGAGTAATTCAGAAGATCTCACAGACCACAGTTCTTTTTTACGCTTTTCCTCTTGGATCTCCACAAACTTCTCCTGCGTTTCCAGGTGCTTTTCAGCGGGCGTGATTAAACCTTCGATAAGATTATAAACCGATTGAACGGCCTTACCATATCGGGTACTGTCTTCTTTGAGTGCAAGGCGTGTTTTGTTCGCGTTCACCCGGATATCCTTAAGCGCGAGTCTGGCTTCTCGTGCCATTTTCATTTCACGGGTCTGGGATCCGTCTGTCACGACAAGTGTTTTAGCTTTTTCCGACCACTGGATCAGCTGATCATAAGCGGGTAAAAAAGCATTTTGGAGCGTTAAAGCTGTGGATTGTTCCACTTTGCTTTCAGTAATTAATTTGAGAAGTTGATTTTCCATTGTTTTTAATCCTTTTTATAATATTTAGTTTTATATCCATCGGCACGTAAGAGCAATCCCTTAGCCCAGGGAATTGATTGCCCCATTATCTTGCAAACTTCATCCAGATTGGCGTTATCCTCAGGGGCTTCAATAATAACTTCGTCGTGAACATGGAAGACAATCTGATATCCGGCTTTCTCAAGATTGACCATGGAGTAAGCCAAACAGTCCCGGGCAATAGCTTGTACAATATTTTCCACCAATTTCCCCCCATATGTCTCCTGATCACACCACTGCTTAGTCGTTTGGTTCATCCCTTCATAGATCAGAGAGTCACTTCCAAACTTGCTTTTACCCATTCGGGGATGGAAGTAAGAAAGTTTGCGACCGGAGGGGAGTTCGATAAAAAGCACATTGTTTGTAACCTCAAAGGTTATGTTGTGCTTAATCTTTACAATCGTATTCTCTTCAACGGCTTCTTTTGCTGCGTTGTCAACCGATTTCCATAGTTTTACGATATGCGGATTTGTGGATCTCCACGCGTCAACTAACCCTTGTAATTCATCGGCTTTCAATCCCATCTTAAGGGCCCCCATTTTCTCAAGTGCTCCTGGCCCTCCCTGGTAACCAAGTGCCAATTCTGACACCTTACCTTTTTGCCTGAGCGCGGATCCTTTGGTCACCTCTGAGATATCAACCTTAAACATCTGGGAAGCTGAGGCCTCATAAATCTTCCCATGTGTGGCAAATACTTCAAGCCTCCATTTTTCGTCAGCTAACCACGCAATCACCCGGGCCTCAATGGCAGAAAAGTCAGCCACAAGAAAAGTATGCCCGGGCTTAGCAATAAAAGCCGTCCTGATAAGTTGAGAAAGTGTATCAGGCACATTACCAAAAAGTATTTCAAGCATCTCAAGATCATTCTCTCTGACCACTTGTCTGGCTAAATCCAAATCCCGTAAATGGTTCTGCGGGAGGTTCTGCATTTGCACCCCACGTCCGGCCCAGCGTCCAGTTCTGTTGGCGCCGTAGAATTGAGCCAGCCCCCTGATCCTTCCGTCCGTTCCTGCCATTTCAGCCATTGCCTGGTATTTCTTAACGGATGTTTTTGCCATCTCCTGACGGTTTCTTAGCACTTTTGTAACTTCATCGGATGGGGTATTTTTCAGCATATTTAAAATTGACTCTTTGGTCAGACTGTCCACGTCTTCCCCCGTTTTGTCTGCTATCCAGGCCTTGAGTTGGGCCACGCTGTTTGGATTGTCAATATTTGCGAGTTTCTCCATTTCTGCAGATAACCGGTCTTTATAAGTGGCATCTATCCGGATCGCATTAGTGACAAGATCAGTATCTATTAATACCCCGCGGTCATTAATCACCTGGTCAATGATGTATAAATCCTTTTCACTCTGAGGCACTTCGAAAAACGCTGTTTTCTCTCTGATTTCGCGTTCTGCTTCAACATCACGAAGGTTATAGGCCTTGTAAGTATTCCATTTCTCAGGATCATGTGCCGGTAAGTTCCGGCTCCTATTACCGTTTGCGTTAGTCGGATTACACGGGATGGAGAAGTACCTGATCAGCGATTTACCTTCTGTCATTTTCTCCTGGTCCAGTTTAAGTACTTTCCCCACCATTGCAAGGGCAAAGGGTAAACCTAGCATAGCTGATTTTACAGCTGTACATTCCCATTGATCAATGGCAAGATCGATCTTAAAATATCGGCTGATACAGATCCGTTCGAAGTTTGCGTTATGAGCAGTCTTAAGTACGGTGGGATTGGTAAGAGCGTCGAATACTTCAAGAGAAAGGTATTTTTGAGCCGTGAAATCAACGACGGTTACCGGCTCCTGGTCGAAGGCATAAGCAAAGAGTAAGATTTCAAATTCAGGATGTTCGGCATAAACGTAAAGACCGGATTTCTTAAGATCCACCGGCGAATAAGTTTCAATATCAATCGCTAAAACTCGTTTTTTCTCTTCCGGCTGTGATTTCTCTCTTTCTTCTGCTTTTGTAGCCACCATACTTTTGGCGTATTCATATCCTCGTAAGTACTCCTCTTTGGCCATAGGATCAAGCCCTTTGCCTACCAGGTAATCATGCGATCCGTTGTCAAACTCGATCTGGTATTGGTTTGTCATTATTTCTGGGCTTTATAATCGTTGAAAAGTAATTTTGGCAGGTCAATCCGAATTGCCTGTTCGACGGTGAATAGCAAATCATCGGATGAGGGTTTTGCAAGTTCGGGCTTAACAAGGGACGTACAATTTTGGGATTTCATAACTATTGCCATTCCCGCTTTACCAAAATACATTGAAGGTAATTCGCCAATTATTTCAAAAAGTTCAAATAAAAGAGATAATTCGTCAGTGTGGAATAAAAAGCCTTCGATGTTCAAGAGGACAAAACCGCGCTCTTTTCTTTTTCCTGTTGGGATATTGTGCAGGCAGTATTTTACTTTTATCACGTAATCGTCCCTGAGTTCATCCATTTTGGATGTATCCAGAAGGTGCTTAAAGTTTGGGAATTTGGCTGTGATAATCTGGTCGTCTCTATCAAGTATCAAACCTTCATTGTCAAAATCATACTCCTCAAAATGGACATTCGCCAAAACGTAAGCACTAGAAGCGGTAATATAACCGTCAGCATGTAAAATGCCAGATAGTGCCGGAAATCGGGCATCTTCGCTGGTGAACTTATATAATATCGGATATAGGGTTTGAAGATCCATCAGTATGTGATTTTTAGGTTTGATTTCTTGTGGCCGTGTTGGATATATTCTTTTTTCAGGTCTTGCAGTATTGGAAATGGTTTGTTATTCTCCAATACTTTAGTCTTCTGTCCAGGGATGACTTCTATGAGTTTGCCCACTTTGGATTTCTTCTCGGCTATTAGATTGAACATGGTAGTAGATTTTAGATATTTTGATGTGCGAAGGGGAATCGAACCCCTAAAACCAGTCCCGTCAGACCTTCGCACAAAGGATTTTAGAATAGATCATCCTCCACTTCGGCAGGAACACCACCGAAGTCACTCTCAGCTGTTGACCGGCCTCCAAGGGGCTCACCATCTCCAAGCTTCTGAAGGTTATTCAGAGCACAGGCAATACCTTTATTACCGGAAGTATTGAACGCGTAGAATGTTACTGAGGCGCGACCGAAACAACCGGAGTAAAGTTCATCCTTATCTAGTATTGGATTAAGCCCTTTGTCCACGACACCAGGTTTGGTTTTGCAATTTGCATTCAGGAAATAAGCATTTTTATAGCTTTCATCTTCCGGGCGTTCGATATCACCATCCCGAAGAGGTTGTTTCAAATTAGCGGGGATTTTACCACCAAATTTTACTTTACCAGCTTCAGTTGCAGCTGCAACAGCTTTTTTGATTCGTGCCAGTGTATCTTTGTCACTCTTTGGGATGATCAGTGATACAGAATACTTCTTGTCTTGCCCTTCTTCGATTGCGGTAGGCTCCCACACGTGCAGGTAGCTAAATCTTACTTTACCTGTCACCACTTTTGTCAATTGTACTTCGTTTGCCATTTTAGAAATTATTAAACTGTTTGAAAATCATTTTTTGCACTCTCAGCACTGTTCCAAGCTGATCTTTTATCACTCTCAGGTACAAGAGTTGGTTTGCCTTGTGGTTTAATTACAAGGTCACCAAGTACTGTTTCGAAAGTCTTTTTGGTAATTGCTTTCTCCATGGCTGTAATTCCAAGGATCTTTTTAGTATAGATATCAGTCTCACTAAATCCCTTTTCGATAAGCGCGTTTGCGACCTTTTCTTCATCGGAATATACCCTGTTACTTTTACCTTCAACCAATTTGTAACCCGGCCAATTCTTGCCCTTTTCCACGGCTTCAGTAAGCGCCATTTCCTCAACGGATGTAAGCCATGCTTTGAATGCAGAAGCACGATTAAGGATATCCGCAACCTCACTGTCTGTGAGAAGTACGCTTTCCGCAAAGTCGTATTTGGCGAGTTCTAAATTCTCATTAGCATTTGCCTTGCAAACAGCCTTAGCTCTACAGAACCGGCAATGATCACCAACTTTGAATTCTCCTTTTCCTTCAAAAGCCAGTTTGGCCGTCGGTTTCAGAACCATTTCAGCCCATTCTTGCAGATCCTTAACCGACATTTCAAACGTTGAAATATTATCCATTCTGGGTTGATAGATGGTCATTCTTACGTTCTGGATATCGTACATATAATCGAATTCACGTAGACCCCCCAGCGCGTAAAGCATCATCTGTTTGTTGTTCTCACACGAAACGTTTACCCCTTTGCCGTACTTAAGGTCAATGATGTCCATAGTCCCGTCAGCGATAATCACAGCATCACCGGTTCCAAAACCTTCAGGCACGTAGTCAGTAAGATTAAGTTGAGCCTCAATTTGGATTACAGCGTCTTTGGTAATTTCTTTGGCCGTATTAAAGGCCTCAATCACAAAAGCAGCATAGTTTGAGGCGTTGTCGTGAAGTTCTGAGTTATAATACTGATCCTTTTTGACTATCAGCATATTTCCTTCAGCTTCCAATTTTGAGGAAAGCCCCAATACTTTTTTAAGGATTGTCTCACCAAGAAAGTGAGCTAAAGTGCCTTCTTTAGCAGCCTCCCCCGAAGAGTCTGGGAAGGTCTGTTCAAGGCGTGCAGATGGCGGACAGTTCAGCCAACGACTTGCACCGGATGGGGATAGAATTGCGTGTCCCATTTAAAGGGCCTCCACTTCTTTTAAGAAAAGGTGATACTTTTCAGCGGGGAGATCTGTAACACGGGCAACACTGAATTTAGTTAAGAGTGTTTTAACATGGTCACGTTTCCCAGACTGGGCTTTTGTCTGGACTGCAGCTCTAACAGTCTCAATAGTTACCGGTTCATTGGATTCTGCAATTTCAGGCTGTGGCTCCTCAACGACCTGAATAGGTTCAGGAGAAACAGAAGGTTCAGCAACTTCTTTGGTCTTGCGGGTTCTGGCAGTTACGGGTTGCGCAGATTGTTCAAGAGTCAATTCTTTTGGGGCATTCGGCCTTGGCCCCATCAAGCCTGTGAGTAATTGAATGGCTTCCAATAATTCATTGGAGGCAGTAATAGTCAATGTGAAATTCATAATAGATAAATATTAAAGGGTTTCTAAATTTTGAGGATTGTTTTCTGGGTTATGGTTCATCCCGAACCAGGTATCAATATGATTAGGACGATTGCCAACAGTTTCTTCACTTTGGGCAATTTGCGCCTGAATTTCTTTGTCATAGGGACGGCAAAGGTCAGTAATCTGTTTCCAGATATCGTCTTTAAAATTGATTGGGTTAGGTATCATAAGGCATTTACTGTTTCAGCATTATTCCATTTCTCACCTTCCAATTGAAAAAATTCTTTAGAAGCTTTCTTTTTGCATTTCGAGCAATAGCACATATTGATATGCTTAAATTCTACTACCCAACTCAATTGAAAGCAAAAAGGGCACGCTAATTTTGGTTTATTCATTTTTTGGGTTATTTAAATGCTTCGTTTTCAAATTCCTCACGGTTTGCGATATATCCGCATGTACGGCATATCTCAATCTCACGTTTAGGCCTTTTTAAATTGTTCCGGTCAATGTCCTGGCTTCCGCATAAAGGGCAAATGGGTACGTAATAGCCTGATTTGAAAATCTCTTTAAATGAATCAGGGTTAAGTCTGTAGGAGATATAAAGAGCGAGTAATAAGGCGACAGATCCTCCTATTCCGATGCACCATAGTAGCATCTTTATTAAAATTTCAAGTATTTCAGGGGCTTTCATCTCCATATTTGTTCATCGTAAAACTTTTGATCGTATTCAGGAGTGTCACCACCCAAATAGTAACTACCGTCAGGAAATTTTGAGAAGGTTTGTTTTTTCGGTTTAATCATAATTTTGATCAAAAAGAAAAAGGCTTCATAAATCCAATAGACTAATAATGCACAACCTAGAAAAGCAAGTGTTTCCATGATTATTTTACTTTTTTGTCCAACAAAATTTTCCAGTATTCCCCGTGAACTTTCTTAATGAAGAAGTTCTCAGAGTCATTGCATTGGGCTTCACGCAAAATGGTGCGTGCAATCCCTGAATTAAAGGTGCAAAGGGCAGTCCCTTTTAGCTTTAGTTGGAGAGAGCCTTCAAGATCTGATTTTGTAAAAAACCAATCGTGTGGATGATCTTCGTCTCTGAAGAAAGCAATGAAGTCATCTTCTTTTAGCTTGAGCATTTCAGAAGTAGGGGCGTTGAAATAAATCCTGCCATTAAAATACCCTAGTGAGATAGTAGGGGCGGTTTTAGTTTTTGATTGACTGGTGCAAGTCACTTGTTTGAGGTTCATGAGAAAAGGATTTTAAGAGTTAAAAAATCCGGCCCCTGTTCTGGTTAAACAGTAAGGCCAGATCTATTCAGAATTGAAACTATCGTAGTGGGAGCTGTCAAGCGAATGACTACCCTGTAAGTGGCTCACTCCCGTTTAATCCGTTTCCTATGCCCCCCTCGTAAGGTGCGGGAGTATAAACGGTTTCGTATCCGGACAAAACTTACTCAACTTGTTTTGGGCAATCCCCAGATACTTTTTCCAGCATGTCAATGAACTTAATCGGTGAGAGCAGGGGGTACGATCCCCATGAAAGTCCAATTTGCTACTCTCTCTGAAGTGCTTCTAATACTTCTTTATGCTTTTCCTTATCTCAGTGTGAAGGCCTAAGATTATGGCAATTCCAATTAAAATACAGGCTATTGGAAGTTGGGCAGGATGATTGTTTATGGTTTCGTAAATAGATCCAAAACCGAGAATCAGCGAGATAATTGCGAAGATTTTCATAAAAGTTCGTCTTTAAAAATCCAATCGTAAAATGTATTTCTATCGATAATTTGATTTCTCCCTTTTGTGGTGAATTTTAGTTCTCTATTGGCGATTGCATTTTTGATTTTCTGATAAGAACTAAGTGATTCACATTCCGATTTAAGCAGATAAGATTTGATAAGTCCAACCTGAGCAAGTGTTTCCCTTACCGTTTCTTTGACCGTGTGCCGTGTTATTTCATGGTGCAGTCGTGCAAATTGTTGTTCGTCTGAGATTAGAAGAGGGAAGTTCATGATGTAATATAATTTATATTATACTTAACTATCTTAATATTATCTTTTTAGGCTTAATATTTCAGGGGAATTATTTGCATTTGCTTTTAAAAGGGCCTACTTTTAATTACCCAAGAATAGCGCTTGTTTTTTCAGCATATTTCTTGGATAATTCGGCTTCTCTGGTTTGGCGTTTTTTGATGATTTCAAGTGCGGCATCGATTACGGCTCTTTGGGCTTCTTCATTAGTGGCTCCTCTTTTTAGGTTTAGGATTTGGTTAACCCAAGTAAGGGAAAAACCGGTGCGCTTTGCAATTTCGACCTGTTCGCCGGGCTTCAAAGCTTTTTTGATTTTTTCAAAAGTTTCTTGGTGCTGCATATTGTTTAATATTTAACTTTACTGTTTTGTATTTTTAAAGTTTATTCGAACTGAATAATTAACTTTATCACTCTGCAAATATAGAATATACTTCTACTTATTCCAAATATTTATTGAACTTTTTTCAATGAAAAATGAAAGAATTATTGATCGCTTTGATAAGTATATGAATATCAAGGATTTAAATGATAATAAGGTGACTTCAAGTCTTAGTTTTTCAATAGGACTTCTTGGAAAATCACGCAAAGAAGGTAGGGATTTATCTACTAAAGCGGTTGAAAAAGTACTTAATTTCTATAAAGACATAGAAAAAGTATGGCTTTTAACAGGTGAAGGCTCAATGCTTAAATCTGAACC
>Ga0364859_10149_pt2 | contig 50202 bp, 12 predicted proteins | sample ExccelAu500001D3_FD_206911 | JGI IMG/M metagenome (GOLD analysis project Ga0364859, IMG submission 206911) | Enriched cells from Trout Bog Lake Hypolimnion, Wisconsin, USA - BchlTB.Aug20.5000.01 .D3 | ecosystem: Environmental > Aquatic > Freshwater > Lake > Hypolimnion/Profundal zone | place: USA... | reverse complement strand
CGGGGCGCAATTTACTACTTCTCAGCCTGCGATTACTTTTACCCCTTTTTCCGCTCATTGTAGTTTATACAATAACGAAGTAGCTGATAGCGCAACCATACAGATTGTAGTAAGCTCGTCAGGCACTTCGCCCGGCTCAGTTTCGGTTGTGGACTATTTGTATTTTGACGGTTTTGTTGCTGGTTTGACTGGAGTTTCATCTGTACCGGATAATGCCCCTTTGCGCATTTATCCGGATCCTGTCAGCGACCAATTTACGCTTGAATATTATCATCCATCAGGGAGCACTGATCGAATGAAGATATATGATCTTAGTGGGCGCATTTTGGATGAGGAGGAGCTGAGAAGTGCGGCCGGGGTTAACAGGAAACAGGTATATACTGAACGTCTGGCTCCGGGGATTTACTTTATTTCAATCGGATCGGGCGAGAGGATGAATACTGAGAGGTTTGTTATTCAACGATGATAATTATGATTTTTATGGCTGTGTTTTTATTGAAGCAGTGTCATATCCCGGAAACTCAGGGGCCTAGGATAAAAGAATTTATTAAATCATTTCGTTAAAAAGGGTATATGAAAGATAAATATAAAAACGTATTTGTTTTGCTGGCGGCTTTGATGTCTTGTAGCCAGTACACAATTGCTCAATGGACTCAATCCTTTAACCAGCGCGACCGCACGGCGAACGCGGTTGTTGTGATGAATAACCAAACAGCTTTTGTTGCAGGTGGCAATGAGTCAAGTGATAGTATTGAGTCTGTATTTTCAACCTATAATGGTGATACAACATGGAATATCAGCGTTGAAGCCCGTGCACCGTGGTTAACGGGGATAGCTTTTTCGAACGCCGGTATTGGTTTGGCCGTTGGTGAAACCGGTACCATCATTAAAACAACAGACCTTGGTTATAATTGGGTAACTGATACTTTACCAGCAAACGCTGCCCAACGTAATTACAACGGAGTGGTTTTTGCCAGCGACAGCGTTGTTTTTGCGGTGGGAGGTTTTCCTAATAATGATTCTATACAAACTATCCTCAGATCGGATGATGCAGGTAGTACCTGGACCATTCAGCGCGATAACTTAGGGCATTGGTTGCGGGCAGTATTTTTTGTTGATGTAAACTACGGGTATGCTGTAGGCGATAGTGGTGTGGTTCTGAAAACTACCAATGGCGGCGCAAATTGGAATACATTGTCATTAACAGGAAATTTTACCACGCGAAATTTCAATTCGCTTTACTTTTTAAACCGGGATACCGGGTTGATCGTTGGCGGTTATCCGGCCAATGATTCCATTCAAACAATTCTTGAAACTACCGATGGTGGGGCAAACTGGAATGTGATCATGGACCAGCTGGGTCCTATGTTAAAGTCAATAAGTTTTGCTGATAAGAAACAGGCTTACGTGGTTGGTAACCATGGTGTGGTTATGAAAAGCGTTGATGCCGGTCTAAGCTGGAATAACGTTTCTTTCCCGCAAGCCTTTGGCGACACTGTTGATCTGAACGCGGTTTCTTTCGTCAATAAATTTTACGGGATCGCAGTTGGCCTGGGAGGTATACAACTTATTTACAGAGATTCGGTAGATAATTTGCCATTAGTTACCACTGATCAGGCTACCATGGTATCTTCTTCAGCAGCTGTAATTAACGGACAGGTGGTTCCTAATAGTGCGGCTTCAACTGTTTGGTTTCAGTATGGACCTACAGCTGATATGACCGACACTATCGGCACACAAACATTAAGTGGCAATGGTACTCTATTTGTAAGCGCCGGCCTAACGGGTTTATTGCCTAATACTTTTTATTACTATCGTTTAAACGCTGTTAATACCGGGGGCACCGTTTTGGGCAACCGCCAGCAATTGTATACTACTGATTGCGAAATACCCAACTGCGATTTTGAAGTGTGGGATACAACTTATTACGAACAACCGGTAGGGTGGCATGCAGTTGGTAACATTACCAGGGTGCCCGGCTATAACGGAACAAGTGCGGTGAGGATAACGGGTAATAATTACACCGGTGATGCCGAGATTATTTTGGGGACACCCGTTCAGGGTAGCAGTGTGGTGGGCGGGATTCCCTTTGCCGCGCGGCCTGATAGTCTTGTTTTCTATGCAAAATATAACATTGTATATCCGGATACTGCGAGCATTTTGTTGCTTTTTAAAAAGAACGGTGTTTTTATTGATCAATTTACTGCGCCGGTTACCGGTAGCTCGGGTGGTAGTTTTGTCAGGCTTTCTTATCCAATTAGTTATGCCAATGGTACTATGCCTGATAGTTTGATCATGGGGGTATTTAATTCCTCTGCCCCGGCCGACACCGGAAATGCCAACACCGTAATAACTGTGGATGATATTTCTTTTACCGGAACTAATATCACAATTCCTGACTGGAATTTTGAGCAATGGGATACGTTAATGAAGGAACAGCCGGCGTCCTGGTATTCTGATGCTTACGGCTCTGCATTTGGTTCCACCACTTTGCTGCAAAAGTCTGCCGACAGGGTATCTGGTCATTACGCCATCAGGTTGCAGGGGGCTCAGGGTAATGCAGTTAGTTTAACAGCAGGGCCTTCGAGCAGATTTGAAAGCACACAAAACAAACCCGTTTTCCCAATTGCAGGAAAGCATACATCTCTTAATTTTTATCTTAAGTATATGCCTTATGGCGGCGATTCGCTTTATATCAACCTGGCTTTATTTTATCATGGCATCTCTATAGCATACAATACCGTCTTTTTTATTGATACTACTTATCTGACGTATACACCCATTTCGATTCCTATTATTTATACCGATACCACTTCAATACCTGATAGTGCTTTCCTTTCGTTTCAGATAGGCTCTGTAAGAGGATGGGATACTTCGGTTGCCTATATTGATAATCTCAGTTTCGATGGATTTAAACCTGTTATTAATCCTACTGCTATAAAGAATGAAATTCAAACTGATATGTTTGAGATATTTCCGAACCCGGCTGCATCGGTCATTCATATCACCGCTCGTGCGGGTGAAAGAAAAGCTTTGCAGTTATACAACTTACATGGCGAACTTTTGTTCACAGATTATTTCAATGGTTCAAACTACGATCTGTCTGTTGGCAATTTGCCCGAAGCGGTTTACCTGTTAAGAATGACCGACGACAACAGTTTTCAAAGCAAACCGATAACAGTTATAAGGTAAGTAAAAGTCTTACATGTGTTAGAAATGTATAATGTTGCATCAATGTAAAAGTATCTCTGTATGAGAAAATTACGTCTCCCCCTTTTAATTAGCTCTGCCATTTTGGTTTTCTTTCAATTTGCCCGGGGCCAGTGGAGTTTAGCCGGGGTTCCCCGTGCGCGTTATTGTAATGCTGTTCATATTCTTGATCAGCGAACTGCTGTAATAGCCGGAGGGTACGAACATGGAGATAGTATTGAATCTGTATTCATCAGTACCGACCGGGACTCTTCGTGGAATATTAATCTGGATATTACAAGGCCCTGGCTGAGAGGTATTGGGTTCCCTGACATTGGCCTTGGAGTGGCAGTCGGTGAGAACGGAAGGGTCATCCGAAGCACTGATGAGGGAAATACCTGGATAGCTTCAAATTTGCCTGCCCCTGCTGCTAACCGTAATTTTAATGGGGTGTTTTTTGCCAATATAAACACAGTTTATGCAGTGGGAGGTAATGCCAGCTCAGATTCTGTTCAAACCATTATTAAAAGTACGGATGCGGGTGTTACCTGGTCCGTGCAACTCGATACTTTAGGCCCCTGGTTACATGCGGTTTACTTTGCTGATGCGAACCACGGTTACGCGGTGGGCGATGGAGGAGTGGTACTAAAGACTGTGAACGGAGGGGTGGTATGGACTGCATTATCGTTAACAGGTAATTTTGTAACTCGCAATTATAACGCCCTTTATTTTTCTAATGATAGCACCGGCTTCATAGTTGGAGGATATCCTGCCAATGATTCCATACAGACAATTCTCAGCACAACAGATGGCGGTAACACCTGGAACATCATTATGGATCAGCTTGGCCCTATGTTGAACGGAATAAGTTTTGCTGATTCAGCCCAAGCTTTTGTGGTGGGCAATCACGGTGTGTTGATGCAGAGCAATGATGCGGGTAATACCTGGAACTACGTTACACTGCCTGCCCCCGTACAATCCGCGGATACTAATAACCTGAATGCGGTTTATTTCTTTAACCGGGGTTATGGCCTTGCTGTTGGAGATAATGGTATGGTGATTCAATTTATTGATTCATTGGGAAGCCTGGCGGATGTGTTAACCACGGTGGCCAGTGAGTTAACTCCAACGAGCGCGACTATCGGCGGTTTGGTCAATCCCCATAACAATGCAACTAACGTGTGGTTTGAATATGGTACCACCCCGGCTTTGGGCGATACGTTGATACCGGTGAATCATATTTATTACGGTACCGCTAATCAACAGGTTACGGCGCAGTTAACCGGTTTAACCCCCAATACTTTTTACTACTTTGTTTTGAAGGGCGCGAACACCGCCGGGGTGAGTACCGGGAATCAGGAACAATTATACACTTCTGATTGTGAAATTCCGAATTGTAGCTTTGAGTACTGGGATTCATTCTACACCCCAAAACAACCCACATTCTGGTTGGAAATGGGCCTGGCGCGCCAGGTAGCTTCTTACGACGGAAGTTTAGCAGTTGAATTATTTGGCGATTCAACTAATCCGGACGGTTTTGGCGGGGCTGTTATTCTGGGAATGGTTCAGAACAACGACATAGTCGGAGGAATTCCCATGCCGCAAAGGCCCGATAGTCTTACGTTTCATACCCGGTACAATATTGCCACCGGCGATACTGCTTTTGCATTGATTATCTGGAAAAAGAATGGAGTAAATCTCGATAGTATACTTTGGCCCATTACCGGTAATACAGTGGGGAGCTGGACAAAAGTTACCTTGCCTGTTCATTACAGTTTTTCATATTTGCCTGATTCTGTAATAGTAGGTTTCGTCAGTACGAACGTTTTTGCGCAACACCCGAATTTTAGAAGTATACTGGCCGTTGATGAAGTTTCCTTCATTGGAATCGATTCAGTTTTACCTAATTGGAATTTTGAGCTGTGGGATTCGCTTTTACTTTTTAAACCGATTAATTGGACGGCTGGTACCGGATTTAAAGTTTACAAAGCGGGTAATATTGTAAGGACTTCTGATGCATATTCTGGTAACTATGCTCTTTTGTTGAGCAATGGCGCCGGAATTGCTGTAGCACCACCTGCTTTACCGAACCTGGATTCAACTTATGGCCAGCACCCTTACTTTCCGATAGCAGGTCGCCACAACACTATAAATGCGTACGTCAAATTTCTGCAACAGGCCCACGATACCCTGAGTATCCGGCTTAGTTTATTTAATAACGGAGTTGTGATTGGCTCGGCAGTTTTGTTTGTGGACAGCATCTACCCAAATTATACACCGTTATCTGCGGTTATTTCCTATAATTCACTTTTGGTGCCCGATAGTGCAGCTCTATTTATAACTCTGCAAAGTGGACCTGTTCCGCATAATTCTATGGCCTATATTGACCTGCTTAGCTTTGACGGTTTCGCGGGTGAGGTTGCGGTCAACGAAATTCCGGAGGAGGAGGCAAATGTCTTTAAGATATATCCTAACCCTGCTTTTGACTACATAACGATAAAGTGGCGAGGTGATAATCAAAACCCGTTTCAGATATTCGATTTTGAAGGCAGAGTAGTTTTTGAAGGCCTAACTAATGTCAATAACACGATTAATCTGTCCGGTTTTTCTCAAGGTCTATACATGATCAAAATACTGAATGACAAACTGGTAACGACCGGAAAATTTGAGCTGCTGAGATAAGTCGTTTTCGTGACGCTTTTTTTAATCCTTGATAATTGTCGGATTAAATTAAACTTTTCGGTGTAATTAAATACAATGATACTTTTTCTGTTATTGTATAAAAAAATGACAATTACTGCCTAAAGATTGCTACATCTTCCGTGCTGCTCTGTCGGCATCTGAATCATAGTTTTTTAATTATCAACTATTTAGGTGTTCAGGTGGCAATAATGCAACCTAGGCATACTATTTGCGTATGACTACAGTGATATTTTGTGCGTTACAAGGATTGTTGTCGTATAATGCAAATCTGTTGCTAAAATTTCAAAAAAAGCCTATTTATTGTTTGTTTTTTATTAATTTGTGACAATAATGAATTGATATTTTAAGGAGAAGTGATAAATAATTGCTATAAAAAAACATGGTAGCCCGATGACAAGGGCGCTCCCCTCTTTGTTAAACAGATTTTAAGTTTTGATTATGAGGAATAAGATTTACCTGTTACTATTCCAACTCAGTTTGATGATTGGTTGCTGTTTTTCATGGCAGTTGATGGAGGGTCAGGGCGCTACCGCCGTTTCTCCTAGCGTACATCTTCCACCCGCTAGTTACAGTTTTTCGCAGGGGTCATCGAACACCGTTTTTACCATTACTTCTCCGTTCACCTTGACCGAAACAGAGACCTTTGCTGCGGGAACAGGCGGCAGCACTACTGCTGCTACTGTAGCCTATAATTATGGGGTTTCAGGTGGAAATACATCAACCTTTACGGCCAGCGGAGGCACCATCCCCAGCCCTACAACATTGGCCTGGGGTTTTGATTTTACCAAGTTTTTGCATGCCGATTTTGGTAATAATGCCAACAATTTTCTATCTACACTTTTAACTGAAAACCTTACAACCGGTGCTCCTTATATAACCAACCTTCAATGGGGGCAGGTAAGCCTGTACGGAACTTCTACCTGCAACTACTATAACACCAGTGGTACTGCTTTGGCTACTGCAATACCTATCAGCGCATTAATCAGTGTAACTGATGGTTCGGGTAATCCTTTAAAGTTGTACAGAAACGGAAATGTGATATACCTGCCGGTCACCGGAACATTTAAAGTGAATATCCAGGTGTGGATGAACGATAATTACCTCTCAGCGCCTATGGGTTCTTCGAACAACGGATGGCAACCTATTGAAACAGCAAATAACTTATTGCATCACAACGGGGGAACTTTATTAGTGGGCATCAACCCGGGAAGCAATCTTAATAACCCAACCAGCGGAACGCCGAGCTGGTTTTATAAATTGGATAACAATTTTACGTTAATCACAGCCTCTCCAACACCTGGAGCCTCGAGCACGAGTGTTACTAATAGCGGTGTTACTGTTTCCCAAACACCAACCTCGGTTACTAATACTACCAGTAACACTAACAGTGGTTTAGCGATAGCTGCGCAGAAAAGCAGTGCGGGAACAGATCAAACTGTTGTTTATAGTATTAACAATACCAATACTGCAGGTAGTTCATGTACTGGTTTCGGTATAGATGCGGCCCAGGGCGTGCGGTTTATGTATTTGAGCAATGCCTGCGTTCTGGCCAACGGTGGGGGATACTTATATAGTCCTTATGCTCAATATGGTGGTGTGTTAACGCTTGACGGATCCACCAATCTTTCAAATGGCTATGTTGAAATGTATGGCCAAACAACAATTGGTTATTATAACTCTTCTTATACATGGACCACCTGCAATGTCAGACTTTACGCCTCCATACAGTTTCAGTCAGGAGGTTCCAATACTGCAGCATACTTTCAGAATGGCTATGTGTATGTACCGGTAAAAGGGGGCACTACAATTACAGCAACGGTTGCTATCAGGGCTTATGCACCGGATGTGGCATCACCGGCCTGGATAAATTCCGGATTAGTGAACACCACTACCTGGACACCTGCCATCAATTTGTTTGACCAGTTGCACACCAACCCCTCCGATGCTTGCTGGGGAGAGTCACAAATGGACGATCAGATTTTCAGGTTGATTAACCTGCCGGATATTACTTCGCCGAACACTGTAAGCAGTTCTACAGGAAACGTTTGTAGTGCCGGTACTACTACTGTTAATATTACAGCTAATGGTAATAGTGGTTATGCCAGCTATTTTAACTGGTACACCGCCTCAGCTGGAGGTGGAACTAATCTCGGAAATTCCAATCCTTTAAGTGTGGGTGCAGGTACATATTACGCTTATATGCCCCCGGCTTCTGTAAATACCTGCAGCAATAATAATATTTCGGTAGTTGTAGGTACTACTACTGTAGCACTTAGTGCTACGCCAACATCAGAAAGCTGCTATGGTGGAACTACCGCTTCCGTTTCAGGAACTGCTTCGGCAGGAACCGCGAACTATCAGTTTAAGCTGGATGCCGGAAGTTATGTTACTGGTACTACCGGGGCCTATTCTTTTAGTAGTCTTTCAGCGGGAAGTCATACCGCATATACTATTGATGCCAATGGGTGTACGGCCAGTGCAGCGTTTACTGTAACGCAGCCAACTGCATTGAGCGAATCAGCCGGTAGCCAGGTGAATGTTCTATGTCATGGGGCAAGCACGGGAAGTGTGGTGATTACTCCATCAGGTGGTACCGCCAATTATTCATTCTCAAAAGATAACGGAGCTACTTACCCTGGGGGGCCACAAGCAGGCGCATATACTTTTAGTGGCCTTGCAGCAGGAACATACCAAATGGTGACTAAGGATGCGAATGGTTGTACCACCGCAGCGACCACAGTAACCATTACGCAACCCGCAGCAGTGGTCAGCGAATCGGCGGGTAGTCAGGTGAATGTTTTGTGTTACGGGGCGAGTACCGGCAGTGTTGTAATAACTCCTTCGGGAGGCACTGGTAATTATTCATTTTCAAAAGATAACGGAGTTACTTATCCGGGCGGCCCACAGGCAGGCGCATATACCTTTACAGGTTTAGCAGCAGGAACATATCAGATGGTAACGAAAGATGCCAATGGATGTACCACCGCAGCGACGGCGGTAACAATTACGCAGCCAGCCTCTTCAGTGAGTGAATCAGCCGGAAGCCAGGTAAATGTTTTATGCAGCGGATTAAGTACCGGTAGTGTGGTCATAACTCCATCCGGGGGCACGGCCAATTATTCATTCTCAAAAGATAATGGTTCTACTTATCCGGGCGGCCCGCAAGCCGGCGCTTATACTTTTACAGGTTTAGCAGCAGGTACTTACCAGATGGTAACAAAAGATGCCAACGGATGTACCACCGCAGCAACGGCGGTAACGATCACGCAACCGGCCTCGATGGTCAGCGAATCTGCGGGTAGCCAGGTGAATGTTTTATGTAACGGCGCAAGTACCGGTAGTGTGGTCATAACTCCATCGGGTGGCACAGCGAATTATTCATTCTCAAAAGATAATGGTTCCACTTATCCTGGCGGTCCGCAAGCAGGTGCATATACTTTTAGTGGTTTGGCGGCAGGCACTTATCAAATGGTTACGAAAGATGCTAATGGCTGTACCACCGCAGCCACCACGGTGATAATTACCCAGCCTGCGTCAGCCGTTAGCGAATCAGCCGGTAGTCAGGTAAATGTACTATGTAATGGAGCAAGCACAGGAAGTGTGGTCATTACTCCCTCAGGCGGCACAGCCAATTATTCATTCTCAAAAGATAACGGCGTTACTTATCCTGGAGGCCCGCAATTAGGTGCATACACATTTACAGGTTTAGCCGCAGGAACATACCAGATGGTAACGAAAGATGCCAATGGATGTACTACTGCGGCTACTACAGTTACCATTACTCAGCCCGCTTCGGTAGTCAGTGAGTCGGCTGGTAGCCAGGTAAACGTGTTATGTCGTGGAGCCAGTACCGGTAGTGTTGTCATTACTCCATCCGGTGGTACCGGTAATTATTCATTCTCAAAAGATAACGGCGTTACTTATCCGGGCGGACCGCAGGCCGGTGCATATACTTTTACGGGTTTAGCCGCAGGAACATACCAGATTGTAACTAAAGATGCCAACGGATGTACTACTGCAGCGACTACTGTGACCATTACTCAACCTGCAGCGGTAGTCAGCGAATCAGCAGGTAGCCAGGTGAATGTTTTATGTAATGGAGCAAGCACAGGTAGTGTAGTAATAACTCCATCAGGAGGTACTGCCAATTATTCATTCTCAAAAGATAACGGCACCACTTATCCCGGAGGCCCGCAATTAGGTGCTTATACATTTAGTGGTTTAGCCGCAGGAACATACCAGATGGTAACGAAAGACGCCAACGGATGTACAACGGCTGCCACGGCGGTAACAATTACGCAGCCTGCATCAGCGGTCAGTGAGTCAGCCGGCAGCCAGGTGAATGTTCTATGTAATGGAGCAAGCACAGGTAGTGTAGTAATAACTCCATCAGGAGGTACCGCCAATTATTCATTCTCAAAGGATAACGGAGTTACATATCCGGGAGGTCCACAATTAGGAGCCTATACGTTTAGTGGATTAGCGGCAGGAACATATCAGATGGTAACGAAAGATGCCAATGGATGTACCACAGCGGCCACGGCGGTTACCATCACCCAACCAACTACATTAACTGAATCAGCGGGTAGCCAGGTAAATGTGGGCTGTTATGGTGGTAGCACCGGTAGTGTTGTTATCACCCCATCCGGCGGCACCGCTAATTATTCATTCTCAAAAGATAACGGTGTAACTTATCCGGGAGGCCCGCAAGCGGGCGCATATACATTTAGTGGATTAGCGGCAGGAACTTACCAGATGGTAACGAAGGATGCTAATGGATGTACCACAACCGCAACAGCCGTAACGATAACCCAACCAACTGCGGCTTTGAGTGAATCGGCGGGTAGCCAGGTAAACGTAAGTTGTTATGGAGGCAGTAATGGCAGTGTAATAATCACTCCGGCAAACGGTACCGCCAATTATTCGTTCTCAAGTGACAATGGAGTTACCTATCCGGGCGGCCCTCAGTTAGGGGCCTATACCTTTTCGGGTCTGTCCGCCGGAACATACCAAATGGTAACCAGGGATGCTAATGGATGTGTCACTTCTCCAACCGCGGTTACGATCACGCAGCCCTCATTACTCACAGCGAGTATAACACCGGCAACGCCGACAACATGTATCAGCACAGGTATTGGTCTTACAGGCACTCCTTCGGGGGGAACAAGCCCTTACGTTACCTATGCATGGACCGGCGCAGGTTCCGGTTCGTTAAGTTCAACAACTGTAACCAACCCCACCTTTACTAATGGAACTGCTGCAAGTTATGCTTTGACATATACTGTAACTGATACAAAAGGATGTACCGCCACAGTAAGCACCAGTGTTACGGTCGATCCGGCGGTAACTATTGGTACGGTAGCGGCCAGTTCATCGCTTACCCAAAATATTTGCTCAAGTACTGTTCCTGCCGGTTATTTTAATGTTACCGGCGTTTCGGGAGGTTCTGGTAATTTTAATTATACCTGGTATCAATATGCCGCAGGGATTACTACGGCACCAACCGGCACCAACCCTGTTCAGTCGGGTTGGACAGCAGTTTCAGCCGGAACGAATTATAATACTAGTTCCACCAGCAGCCCATCGGCCAATTTTGTTCCTAATGGTACCACGAGCAGCATAACTTATGCCTGCTACGTTAGTCCGGTAAGTGCACCCGCATGTTCCGGTGTAGGTCAATGGGCGAATGGACAGGTACAAATTACTGTAAGTCCGCCAACGGCATTTGAAACCGGCGGTAACGTATCTATTTGCACCGGGCCTAGTGTAACACTGAACGCAACAACACCGATCACGGTGCCGGTTACCTGGCAGTGGTATGCTTCAAGTGCCGCCAACCTTACGGCCATGGAATCAACAACACCGCCGAATTCAAGTTACGCGATCAGTGGCGCTACGGGAACTTCGCTTACCGTCGCTAGTGGCAATTTGTACTATATCGCGGTAGCTACATACGCCGGTGGCTCCGGATGTTCCCCGGCAAATTCTAATCCTGAATATGTAACTGTCAATGCGCAACCATCTATTACCAGTACTACCGGTGCCAGTGTTTGTACATCCGGTTCTGCCAACCTGAGTGTTGCCATTGCAGGTGGAGTTAGTCCGTCATACCAATGGTCATACAGTTCAAGCAACGTGGTGAATGGTACGCCAACAGGTATCTCTTACACTTCAGGCACCGCCAACCCATTAGCAATTTCAGTTAGCAGCGGAACAGCACCCTCAAGCTATACCTATATAGTTTCAGTAACTGATGCGGGTACTGGTTGTACGGCAACTCCGGTAAGCACAGCAACTTTGGTGGTAGATGCACAGCCGACCATTACCAATTTAAGTGATGTAAATATTTGTACCGGAGGTACAGCCAATTTTACAACAACTGCCAGTGGAGGCATCAGCAATGCAACCGGCTTTACATGGCAGTACAATAATAGTGGCACCTGGATGAACGTAACGAACGGAACACCTGCCAATGTTAGTTATAGCATCAGCACAGTGGGCGAGGTTAGCACCATGACCGTAAGTACCACCTCTGGTGTGGGTACAGGAACCGCTTTTCCATACAGGGTCATCGCTACCTTTACCGGTTCAGGATGTGCTTCTTCTATTACCAGCAACACAGCTAACTTAACGCCGTATCCTCAACCAACCATCACTACTCAACCGGGCACTACTTCAATTTGCCAGGGCGGAACAGGAACATTTAATACGGTGATAACAGGTGGTGTTTCACCTACCTACCAATGGCAGTATAATGCAGGGATATACCATAATGTGGTTGATAACAGCCCGGCTACAGGTATTACCTATTCGGGTAGCGGCACATCAGATCCGTTGAATATCAGTGTAGGCGGTTCGGTGACTCCCGGAACTTATATTTATAAGCTGATAACGTCGTACACCGCCAGCGGATGCCCGACAACACTTCCATCCAGCACTGCTACTTTACAAATAGCCAGTAACCCTGTTGTCGGTACGCAACCGGCTGCAACCACTTCTATTTGTGATGGCACCTCTACCAGTCTTACTATAGCAGCAAGTGGTGGTTTTGGATTAACATACCAATGGCAATACTATAATAGTTCTACATCAACCTGGAATAACGTGGTTAATGGTACACCGGCAGGCGTAACTTATACGGGTGCCACTTCGGTTACTTTAGGAATAGGTACCAATGCAAGCACCACACCACCGGCCTCGTATCAATATCAATGCATCGTTAGTTCAGCCGGTAATAACTGTAACCCTGCAACTTCGGCTACCGGAACTATCGTTGTGAATACAGTGCCGGCAGCCTTTACTCCAACAGTAAGCACTAACCCGGTTTGTATCACTACCACCGGTGGCGGAACCAATATTCAGATAAGCAGTTCGGTAAGTGGTATTAACTATCAGTTGCAAACCAGTGGAGGAAGCAATATAGGTAGCCCGGTATCAGGAACCGGAGGAACCATTAATTTACCGACGGGAACAATCGCGACCAGCAGTACCTTCAAAGTACTAGCCACTGAAGTAAGCGGAGGCTGTACTTATACCTCACCGGCTACCACAACAGTGGTTGCTGTGAGCCCTGATGTGGCGTTCGGCGGATTGATAGGGACCAATCACTTTAACTTTGGCACTATCGGCAGCCCAACGGTTCCTACCGGCTGGACCAACCCCAATAACGTAAGCGGAGTGCACTGGATAACCAATACCGCTAATCCTGCACTGAGTACCAGTTATTCCTATTACAACAGTAGTGGTGGCACCAGCGCTGCTTCTACCGGTGCATATATTCAAACTCCAACTTATGCAACCAGTAATGCCAGGGTGGACCTGGTAACCAATGCTATTAGTACGGTGGGATATTCTAACGTAAGTATACAATGGGGGGTACAGGTATCTCCGGATTATACAGGTACGGATAGTCTTTACTATAGTCTTGATGGTGGCTCAACCTGGAGCAATGCCGTAATGTTTACGGATGCCCAAACCAATGTAACCGGTTCTCCGTGGAGCCTGGTGAATAATACTGTGCAGGTAAAACTGCCATCTGCCTGCGACAACCAGGCCAACCTGGCCTTGAAGTGGAGTGCGAATGCTGCAACAGATGGGTCATATTATAGCATGAACGACATTGGTATCTATGGTTTAGGGAAGATAACCAACTGCGCCGCCAGTTCTGTTAATCTTAAATATCTCAACACCAGTTGCAGCCTCAGTAAATACAGCGTTTATTCCGACCCGTCTAATCCATGGCCATCGGCTACACCTTTTGTTCCTGTTACCAATGCTACTTTACCCGGTTCGCCAATCAGCATCAATGTGCCGGCTACTACTGCTGCCGGTACTTATAATTTAAAGATCAGCGTTAACGATGGGGCGGGTGATAGCTCAGTGGCCATCAGTTTCCCGGTAACACAGGATCCTCCGATATCAGCCACGGCCAGCCTCAACAACTGTTCATGTAATAACTCGTCTGCCATATTCGGTAATGTAGTGGTGGTATACGCCAGTGGTGGTAATGGTACTTACAACTTCAATTCAGGCGCAGTGGTTGACTCACTTGTTACCACTATTGATGCCAGCGGCACCGGTTATGCAGGAACGCTGAATCATAGTGGTGTTAAAGCCGTGTTCTGGTCGAAAGCAGATGGGGCGGCACACTCCTATAGCATCAGTGACGGGCAGTGTGGAAACTCTGCAACTGCAACTGTTCAAAGCACGGTGCCAACTTCTATTCCATTTGGAAGTGCAACGCTCACTCCGTCGGGGTTACCTGGTGCAGGGGGGGGTAATGGCATCAGTGGCAGTTTTACAGATAGCCATTTTGCAGATGCGACAAGAACCGACGTGAACGGTGTTGCCCTGAAGTGCTTACAGACAGCGGACTTTGGCAACAACTGGGTGACCTACCAGGTTAACCACATCGGAGTAATGGGTGATACTACCAATAACACTGCGGTAGTAGAGATCAATAACCGCGGGCAGAACCTCGATTCGGTATCGGTCAGCGTTTACCGTGAACCATTATTGCCTGAGGTCAACAACTCGGCTACCCACACAACAGCCTGCGCAGGGTATCCGGAATATGGATTGGAAAGACACTTCCTGATCCAATCAACCAAATCAACAGGTACCAATGTTTTCAACGGAACAGGTATTGGTGTAAGATTATATTTCAGTGACGCGGAATTCCAGGATCTGACATACTGGACTATGTATAACGCAGCGCATGCCACCGGTCTTTCGGCAAGTTGTGCTTATGGCGATACGGTCACTAATATGAACTCTATCTATGTTACCAAATACACCGGTAGCAATGAGGATGGCAGTTACACCAATAACTCTCCATCTGGTTTGTACCGCCTATTCGGAAAAAACGCAGTGAGCACAGGCAATTCGGCATTAGCTGCGATTGATGCCCCGGGTGCCACCTTAACCACCGGTGGTGCCACTAACCTGCATTATGTGGAGATGAATGTTAAGGAGTTTTCGGAATTCTGGTTGGGGGGCTCACAATCTATTGAGGCGTTGCCAATACAAATGATCTACCTCGAGGCTGAGGCTATGAACAACGACTCTATACAGTTAAGATGGGCTACTGCCAGTGAGATCAATAACCAGCAGTTTAACATTGAAAGAAGTGTTGATGGTGCTACATGGTCGGTGATAGGTGTAACTCCGGGTCATGGAAACAGTGTTGTTGAGCAATATTATGTATACAATGACCCGAATGTTGTGCCGGGTACCCGTTATTATTATCGCCTTAAACAGATTGATAATAACGGAGATTTCCAGTATACCGATATCGTACAGGCGATGATAACTGCGGCAGGTACATTCCAGATCATGAACTTTGTACCGAATCCAACTCTGGGAAATACGCAATTAACAGTTGTAACCACCAGGGCTGAGGTGATAGAAGTAAGTTTCTATGATATGCTGGGCCAGAAAGTGATGTCGGCAAGTGAAGAGTTGGTAGCAGGCAACAACAGGCTTGATTTTGATCTGAAGCGTTTTGCCGCAGGAACTTACTCTGCAGTGGTTACATCTGATAACCAGATATACACTAAAAAATTAGTGATAACCCACTAATGGATATGGGGCTCAGGCCCGCTTTTGCTTGTGCTGTAAGGCTGACAAACATATGTTTGTACAACCTTACAGCATTTTTTTGTTTTCCGGCCAACACGGTGTCCTCTACCGTGTACTATGTTGTAGTTTATTCGTTAACATTGTTAAATTGTTCGTACATTTTAGCATTGTTAAATCCGGCGCTAGCAAAATTTATAGTAATATTGACTTAATATTCATTTGTTCAAAAAGCCTTAATATTGAGCAGAATATCCGGGTTATTCTTTCTGTTTCAACTGTAAATATTTTTTCACTTGTAATATAATTTTATATAATAAAAACCAATGTCTATGAATTACAAATTACTTACTTTTATTACACTTTTGGTGTGCGGGATGTCAGTCTCCGGACAGCGAAGCTTCCAGAAAGTTTACGGAACAGGCGGCGATAATTATGGAAACAAGGTCGTAACCAACGGCCAGGGATTCGTAATTGCCGGAAGTTCTACTTCAGGTGCAGGTGGTTATGATGCTATTTTACAAGGCTTCGATACTGCCGGTGTTCTGCAATGGACACACGAATACGGTGGTAGCTCTACCGAGTACGGTTCGGGTTTATCCAATGCAAACGGAGGTTATGCCGTAACCGGCCGTACCAAAAGTTTTTCCAGCAACAGTTCACAGGATGTTTATTTGCTTAAAACCGATTATAACGGAGCTCCTTCATGGGTACAAGCTTATCACACCGATAGCGTTGACCTTGGAGAAGCTGTTACTGCAACCCAGGATGGCGGCTATTACCTGACTGGTCAGACCAACGCAAGCAGCGCTGGTGGAAGCGATATGTTCGTTATCAAAACCGATAGCAATGGTATTATTCAATGGTCTAAAAATTATGGTGGAACAGGAAGCGAAGTTGGTAACCTGATACTTGAAATGAATGGTGGTGGTTTTGTTGCCTGTGGTACTAGCAGTTCGGTAGGTGCAGGGATGAACGATGTTTTACTGGTTATCGGTGATGCTACCGGAGCGCCTCAGTTACAGATCGCCATCGGTGGTTCCGGAGACGAAGAAGGACAAGGTATCGCCAATGGCTTTAATAACACTGCCTATATTCTTGGAACTTCCGGCTCACTTGGCCAGGACAAATGTTTTATTGCCTGTATCAATACCTCGAACTTTACTTTAAACTGGGCTAAGGTTTATGGTGGTTCAGGCGTTGAGCAGTTTTCAGGTGTTCAGCAATTCCAAAACGGCAATATGCTCATAACAGGAAGCACAACCAGTTTTGGTAATTCAAACGGCTCCAATGGTCTTGTTTTTGAAGTCGATACTGCCGGAACAGTTCTTTGGGCAACTGTTGTAGGTGATACAGGTGGAACTTATCTTAATAACTCACTTCCTTTGAATGACGGTTCAGCGATCATTGTTGGTTCTACTGACTCTTTCAGTCTTGCTAACCACAGTGATATTTATGCTGCCCGCATTTTAGCCAATGGCGCTCTGTGTTCAAATTCGCGTGCTGTAAGTTTAACAGTTACTCCATGGACTCCTACAGTAAGCATGATCACCAGCGGACTTTCTGTTGATACTGTAGCGTTCACTACTTACGTTCCTGGCTTTACTGAAAATTCAAATGCGGCAGGTACTGAAGACCTTTGCGCTTCGGTTGCTGCTTTGGTAGCTAACGCAGGGCACGATACTACAATATGCTCTAATGCAAACACAACTACCTTAGGAGGCACTCCTACCGCAGTTGGGGGTGTAGCTTCTTATTCATATCAGTGGTCTCCTTCAACAGGGTTAAGCAGTGCAACTGTATCAAATCCTACGGCTACTGTAACTACTCCAACTGCTTATACCGTTGTTGTAACCGATAACCTGGGAACCACAGCTTCTGCTACTGTGAACGTGAATGTTCAGATTTGTGGTGGAATCAATGACATCTCTGGTGCAAACTTCAGCATTGTTCCTAATCCATCTAACGGAAATTTTGTTTTGGATTTTGCTAACAGCAGTTTCAATGATGCACAGATAAATGTTTACGACGTTACCGGACGCATGATACTTGCTGACAAGGTAAACAACAGCTCCAGCATGAAACTGTCTTTGGGCAATGTTCCTGCAGGCGCTTACATCATTCAGATAACAAGTGCAGGACAAAGTGCTACCCGTAAACTGATCGTAGAATAATCAGTTGAAAGGCAAAACTCTTAAGTTTTCATTACTATGTGAACCGCCATCGCAAACTTTGCGATGGCGGTTTTTTTTACATTATTTGCATCGGATGGCACAATGAGGTTGGCTTGTCGGCCACCTGAACGGAATGGTAAATGAAGCAAATAGGCTAACTTTACTCCTCATCCGTTAAAAATATTGGCGGACAGATTCCGTTATTCGTTTTTCAATCATGCTTAAAATAATTCCCTACATAGTTCAATGTCTTTATGACAGACACACTGCAATGCGTTTGGGGCTGCTATTGGCCGTATTCGTTCTCGCCCCGGGTGTTGGCATTGCGCAGGACACGATGGCCTCTGTTTTTGCCAAGGACACCAATCTTATTGTTCCGCCTGACAATGGCAGTGGGATCGCTAAACGGGATACTGTTACCCAATCCATTACTGCGCTTGATACAACCAGCAACGATTCGGCGGCGCGGGCTCAACTGGCTAACAAACCTTTGCACAGTGCCCGAAAGGCAGCTTATTTATCGGCAGTGTTACCGGGACTGGGGCAGGTGTATAACAAGAGATACTGGAAGATACCTGTTATATACGCAGGCTTTGGGGGCCTGGGTTACGCCATGTATTATACTGCCAGCAATTTTGATGGGTATCGCAGTGCATACCGGCAACAGGTGGCTTATGTGCCCAATGTCAATGCCCAGTTTAACGGGGTAAGTGACGCCGCAACCCTGAAAGCCTACCGGGACTACTTTAAAAAATACCTGGACATATCTGCCATAGGAATCGGTGTATGGTACCTGCTCAATATCATTGATGCTACCGTTGATGCTCATTTAATGGGTTGGAATATGAAGGATGACCTCAGCGTTACCTGGAATCCTGCTTTGATCACTACGCCTAACTATAACTCGGCAGCTGTGGGAGTATCGTTTGCCATGCGTTTTTAGGCCTGCCCGAATTTGCGTTTACTTCAGTATTTTTTCATAGATCCATGAGGTGAATAGTTCATAATCATCGGGTGTGAACGCAGAAACAGGAATGGGTGTGCGCTTGCCGCTTTTGGTTTCCAGGTAAATGACCTGCTTGCCGATCGTTGCCTTTGAAAAGTCGCTCCATGGTAAAACAGCCTTGCTGTTATCATTGGTAATCCGGATGCCGGCATCATCTATCAACCACTTATACTTCTTACCCTCATATTGTTTAAATGTTTTGTCACCCCATCTGCGTGGCAGGTAGAACCTTGCAAACCAAAGCCCTGCGGGTATACCCAGCAAAGGCAGGTAGAACCACAAGTCGTTGGTGTGAAAGCCAGTGGTATAAATGCTGTATATAAAATAGATTATTAGTACGACAGCCACCCAGATAAAATTAGAAGGCTTTACCTTATCGTTGAACAGGTTGCGGTAGCTATCCCTGAAAAGTTCTTTTGAGAATGAGAATTCAATCGATATCTGTTGCCTGCTATTCGCCATGGGTGTCGAAATAAAGCAAAGTTTTGCATTTGGCAACAACCATTGTTGTGCGTCCGTGAAATCGTTGCCGGAATCGGCATTTTTAAATAATTGTGGGAAATCAAAATCAATACGGAATGGGATGAATACAGTTGCCCAATAAGGTAAAATAAGGCCGGCACTTTAAACTGACGGCCTTATTTTTTGTAAATGAGATGGCGGATTTTTGGAGCGGTATCTCGCTGCCCATTCATGGCTTTGGAGCTTTGTTCAACTCCCCGGGGCTAAGCAAAAGTTTATGCGCCCCGAAGTCTTCTGTGGCAAAATTGAACAGCCTTAGATGCAGTAATTCTCATAACAGGATGGATGCTGCAATAAGATGTGCGTTCATAATTTTTAGATTCATTTGTTTTGTAAATATTATTTTAGTGGACCATGAAGCAACCCAAGTACCTGATAATTGGTTTGATTTGGATATTTGCGTTAAGTGCTTTCGGGCAGGACCCAACCTTTTCGCAATACGATGCTAACCAGCTTTATTATAACCCGGCTTATGCGGGGTATAAGGAAAATGCGCGCATCGGTTTAACCTATCGCACTTTATGGCCAAATGTTCCGGGTAAAGAATTTCCGGGGCCTTTGTCGACCTACTCTGCCACCGGGGATGCTTTCTTTAATATCCAGAATAAATTTATGGGCGGGGCGGGTGCCTTTGTGATGCAGGATGTAGAGGGCCAGGGATACTTAACTACTACCACGGCGGGCGTAATGTATTCGCAGCATTTGCCATCTATCCGTGCGCTTCGTGATGACAGACGGCAGCCCGGCAGGTTTGATATTTATGTTGGTTTCAAGGTTTATTACAATCATATTCATATTGACTGGAGCCGTTTTGTTTTTTCTGATCAGCTAAATCCGTTGTATGGCATTACGGGGCCTACATCCTTTAACCAGGAAGGAATTTCTCAACGCAGCTATTTCGATTTTGATTTTGGAGTTTTGGTGCGCAATAATTTCAGGGCCAAGAGCAAGTGGATCAATGAGCTTGGTTTTGCTATGGCACATGTGTTGGTGCCATCTATTGCTATTACCGGGGCCAATAGTGATATTACCCGGCTTCCCCGCAAATACACTGCTACCTATCGTGCGGTGGTGGCACTCACCGAAAATAAGTTTTACCTGGGCCCTACTTTATTGTTCGAAAACCAGGGCAAATTCATTGAAACCAATGCGGGCCTGGAGTTCTTTTTCAGAATGAGCAGGAAAGTAGAAACTATCCCCCTGGCTATTGCCATTTCAAACCGTTTTTCGGAGGTGCTTAAAAATACGGAGACAGGGAAATCAAAGATCAACACCAGTGCCATGATCGTGGCCATCACCCATAAAGGTATCATCCCTAACGGGCATTACCCGGTAAGTTACTCCGCAGGCTTTTCAGTCGATTTCCCATATATGGGCTTAGGTATGCAAACCGCCGGGGCTTATGAACTAACCCTGGGCTGCATGATACCATACACTAAGGCAGATGTAATGAAATGTTTCTGGCAAATGTAGGGTGGTTGGTATTTCAAATTCTTCCTTACCTGTTGCCGGTGTTTTTTTATTTTCAGTCTGCGTTTAGTTCTTTCCTGTACCAATTAAAAAAAACAATAATGACCAGAGAAGATTGGATCCGTTTAAGTGCAATTTTTGGACTTGGCGCAATGGCGCCGGTAAATACCCTGAGTGCCTTTGTACCTTCAGAATTAAAGGCGAGCGATTTTGGCCGTGATTTTGTTTGGGGCACAGCTATGGCCTCATACCAGATAGAGGGTGGTTGGAATGAAGATGGCAAAGGAGAGAGCAACTGGGACCATTTTACACATTATCACAAAAACAAAATAAAGACCCACGAAAACGGGGATGTTGCCTGCGACTTTTATCACCGGTACGAAAGTGATATTGAGCTGATGCACAAAATGCATATTCCGGCATCGCGGTTTTCTATTGCCTGGAGTCGATTGCTTCCCAATGGCACCGGCCAGGTAAACGCAAAAGGGATTGATTTTTATAACCGCGTAATTGATAAAAGCCTGAAGGAAAATGTAGCTCCATGGGTTACCTGTTATCACTGGGATATACCTCAGGTACTGGAGGCTAAAGGGGGCTGGACCAACCGTGATTCTATCAAATGGTTTGAAGAATTTGTGGATCTCTGCGCACGAAGTTTTGGCGACAGGGTGAAGAACTGGATGGTTTTCAACGAACCGATGTCGTTTACCCTTGCCGGTTATATGCTGGGTGTACATGCTCCCGGTGGTGCCATCAGTTTCGATAAGTTCTATTCATCTACCCACCATGTGGTGATGAGTCATGGTGCAGGTGGCAGAGTGCTGCGTCAACAGGTTAAGAATGCCAATATAGGCACAACTTTTTCGTGTATACCCATCGATGGATGGAAGGACAAAGCCGCCAATAAGGAGGCCGCTAAACGTGTAGATGTGATGGCCAATCGGTTGTTCATTGAGCCGGTGTTGGGTATGGGTTACCCGGTGCATGATCTGCCTTCATTAAAGCATGTGGAGAAGTATATACTTGCCGGCGATGCCGGGAAAATGAAATTCGATTTTGACTTTATCGGGTTGCAGAATTATACCCGATGGGTGGTGAAGGACCTGGCGCTTGTACCATTGGTGCATGCAATCAACGTAAAACCGGCCAAAATGGGCCATGACCTGACTGAAATGGGTTGGGAAGTTTATCCTGACGGGATGTATCGTATCATCAAACAATTTGCGGCATACCCCGGGGTAAAAAAAATCTACCTGACTGAGAATGGTGCAGCGTTTAAAGATGAGGTAGTGAATGGTGAAATAAATGACGTAAAGCGCATTCAGTATCTGAAAGATTACCTGCAACAGGTGCTCAAAGCTAAGAACGAAGGTGTGGACATCGGAGGATATTTTATCTGGAGTTTCCTGGATAATTTTGAATGGGCCGAAGGTTATCGACCTAAGCTGGGCATTGTGGCTGTTGACTATAAAACTCAAAAACGAACCATCAAGGCCAGCGGTAAATGGTTCAGTGATTTTTTGAATACATAGCTGTATTTGAATCGATTAGACCGCGTTTTTTTTTCTTAAACGCAACCTCTAAAACTCGGATTTCATCTTATCCTAACCTAATCATAATCATAAGAAAGTACGACGGATGAGTTAAATTTGTGAGTCAAAGACATGCCCCCGTGTCCCTTCATAACTGAATTGATACGACCACGATGAAAAATTTATTAGTATTTATTGCCCTGTTCAGTTGTATGTCTGCGTTTGCCCAGCCTGCAAATGATGAATGCACAGCGGCCACATCTTTGGGCACCCTGGGGGCTCCTGCCAATTGCGGAAACGGTATAAAAAAAGGAGCAGTTACGAATGTGGCGGGAACGAACGTTGCCGCAACCCCCGGCAGTCCTTATGTTTACTTAACCGGTTGCAACCAGGCGCAACAGGCTAATGATGTTTGGTACAGTTTTGTGGCCCCGACTAATGGCTACGGTTTAACCATTAAAATTACAGGCGGAACTCTTGCTAACCCCAACATGGCACTGTATAGCGGAACAAATTGCGATTCCCTGACCGGGATTGATTGCGTGGTGGGGGTGAATGATACAGCTTCTATTACGGTGGGTAGCGGTGTTATTCCCGGACAAACTTACTATTTGCAGGTAAGTGGTAATGTGGGGCAGAGCGGTACTTTTAACCTGGCCATCAACGCTTTTCAAAACTGTGCCGATTGTTTAAACTCGGCTAGTCTTACTGTTACACCACTTCCGGTGAATGGAACTTATCAGGCAGGCCAGGTGGTTTCATTTTGTTTCCACATTACCAAATGGACTCAAACCGCCAATAACTGGCTGCATGGTGTGCAGATGGCTTTTGGCCCGGGCTGGAACCTGGCCTCGCTGACTACCTCACCACCTCCACCATATTTATCTACTGCCGCCATGGAAGGCGGTGGAACCCCGGCTACCTGTGGCAACTGGGCTTATTATCCGGCTGGTGAAACCAGTTCAGCTACCGGTACCTCGTATCCTGCAGGCTTTTACTTTAACGGCGGGTATACTTTTAGCGCCGTTACAGGATTACCAAGTGGCTGTACTTCTGCCGCTGATGGAAATCCGGGAAACAATTTTGGCGACGGGATAAGTAATCCGCTTACATCTACCAATGTTTATACACCGCCCGCTAACGAATGGAACTTTTGCTGGACCATTGCTGTAGAAACAGGATGTAACCCCGGAGTAAGTTTATCTGTACAGGTTACAACAACCGGTGATGGTGAGTCGGGGGCCTGGAGCAACCCGGGATGTGCGAATGACCCGGTTACCAATTTTACAGCACTGATTACGTGTTGTCCGCCCACCATGGCCAGTACACCTACCTGTTCAGGAACTAACAACGGCACGGTGACCGCTACCCCGGTAGGTAATGCCGGTCCTTATACATACACATGGTCATCCGGTGGTCAGACCACTGCCCAGGAGACCGGGGTGCCGACAGGTCCTTACACGGTTACTGTGGTTGATGCCAATCAGTGTTCATCCAGTGCTTCAGTAACTGTTGCTGCCGATGTAACGCCGGTGTCGAATGCAGGTAATGCTATTTCGTTTTGTTCGGGTGGCACCGGTAATATCGGAACTGCCGCTACCGGAGGTTATACCTATGCATGGTCGCCTACGAATGGTTTAAACAGTGCAACCGCATCTAATCCAACGGTTACTTTGACCAATGTTACCGCAAATCCGGTCACTACGGCTTATACGGTTACAACAACCAGTGCTGCGGGATGTACTGCCTCAGCTACTGTAAATGTAACAGTAGATCCTATACCGGTTCCTTTGGCAAGCAATACAGGCCCATACTGTTTGGGTAATACGATACAGCTGGGTGCAACGGGCGGAGGTACTTATTCATGGAGTGGCCCCGGTGGTTTTACCAGCGCCTCACAAACACCGACCCTTGCCGGTGCAACAGCTGCCATGGCAGGCGTATATACTGTAACTGTAACCAGTGCCAGCAACTGTACTGCGACTTCCTCAACAACGGTAGGTATCAATGCCTCGTTAGTACCTGTAGTTACCAATACAGGCCCTTATTGTTTAGGCGCCACAGTTCAATTAGGTGCGGCCGGAGGAACAACTTATCAATGGAGCGGCCCCAATGGATTTACCAGTGCCAGTCAGGCACCAACTATTAATGGAGCTACACTTGCGATGGCCGGCACTTACAATGTTACCGCAACCAATCCCAACGGATGCAGCGGCACAGGCACTACTACGGTAGTTGTAAACCCATCGCCGACACCGACTGCAAGCAATACGGGTCCATATTGTATCACTTCTACTATTCAGCTGGCGGCGACAGGTGGCAGCACGTATGCCTGGAGCGGCCCTAACGCCTATACAAGTGCGAATCAAAATCCATCGATCACTAACGCAACAGTTGCTATGACCGGTGCCTATAACGTTACTGTAACGGATGCGCATGGTTGTACCGCAACGGCTTCTACACAGGTATTGGTTACCAGTACGCTTACGCCAATCGTTTCGAACACCGGGCCATATTGTACCGGTAATACCATAACCTTAAATGTTCAGGGTGGCATCGTGTATACATGGAGCGGGCCTAATGCGTTTAGCAGTGCCAGTCAAAGTCCGACCATTACCGGGGCCAGCGCTACGGTTGCGGGGGCTTACAATGTTACTGCTACTGATGCCAATGGTTGTAGCGGAACCGGATCGACAACTGTAGTGGTTAACCCGTTGCCAACACCAACTGCTTCTAATACCGGTCCTTATTGTGGAGGCACCAGTATTCAACTAGGTGCTTTGGGTGGAACAACTTTTGCCTGGAGCGGTCCTTCGGCCTATACCAGCAGTTCACAAACCCCTGCCATTCCAAACGCGACGGTGGCTATGGCCGGAACCTATAATGTAACTGTTACTGATGCCAACAATTGCAGCGCCACGACCAGCACTACGGTGGTAGTTAACCCGGCCCCTGTGGTCAATGCCGGCCCTGCCGCTTTGATTACATGTACCACGGCGCAACCTTCGCTCAATGCTGCTGCCATACCAGCGGGCGATACGTACAACTGGGGCGGTCCGGGTATTGTTAGCGGTGGAACTACGGCAACACCGGTTGTAAACATAGTTGGAAATTATATACTTACAGTTACCGATGGCAACAACTGTTCTGCCACCGGCAGCGCTACAGTTACTGCCGATGTTACACCTCCGGGTGTTACTGCTGGCACCGGCGGAACTTTAACCTGCACGATACAGAGCATCACATTAACAGCTACGTCACCGGTTGCTAACGCAACTTTTGTTTGGAGTAACGGCATCAATGTAGCCGCCAATCCGGTAACTACGGCCAATACATATACCGTAACCGCTACTGACCCCGGTAACGGGTGCACGGCATCTTCCAGTTCAATTGTTACTACGAACACTGCTACACCTGATGTTAATGCCGGTCCTGCTGAAACTCTTGGATGCCTTTCTGGCATTAGGTTAGCGGGTTCATCATCTACCACCAACGCAGTATATAACTGGAGCGGTGGAAGCATTACCAGCGGAGCTACAACAGCAACACCTTTGGTAAGCATGACGGGAACTTATACGCTAACTGTTTCTGACCCGGCGAACGGATGTACTGCCAGTGCATCTACCCAGGTTAATCCTTCACCGGTTCCGGTTATAAGCGGGCAGGTGGTTGATAATCCATGCCCTAATGTATTCCTTGGACAAGTTTCGGCATTTGTTTCATCAGGTACGCCTCCTTATTCGTACTTATGGAGTAATGGTGCCAGAGTTGCAGAGATCGGCATGCTTGCCGGAGGTACCTATAATGTTACGGTAACGGATTCATTATCGTGCACGGCCAGCGCTACTTATACCATTTTTGACGGCAGTTATGCCGTAATTGCGGAACACAACGCCACTATCAATTTAGGCCAAAGTGTTGAATTGACAGGCACGGTAATTGGCGGAAGCGGCACTTACACTTATATCTGGAATCCTTCATACCATTTAAGCTGCCAGGAATGCCAGAACACTATTGCCACGCCTTATGTTACCCATTCATATGTTTTACAAGCCACTGATACCAATGGGTGCACCGGTTATGATACCGTTGTGGTTACGGTCATCCCGATTCACACGGTGTTTATTCCTAATGCATTTACACCGAACGGAGATGGAAATAACGACTACTTCAATGTCTTCGGAGACCTCAATCTTGTTCAATTGTTACAGACCAGGATCTTTGACCGGTGGGGAGAACTTGTGTTTGAATCAAACGATGTGAATTTTAAATGGGACGGTACCTATAAAGGGCAAAAGATGAATCCGCAAGTACTGGTATACGAGATACATGCGGTTTTCCTGGATGGCTTTACCGAGCTGTTTAAAGGAACGGTTACTCTGGTGCGATAAACATTGTTTTAAGCTGAAGAGCTTCATCCATTGATAAGAGAAAGACCGGAATAAAATATTCCGGTCTAAAAAGCAAAAGGCCGCATGTTAATGCGGCCTTTTGCTTTAAGTAATATGAGCGTTTAATTTCTAGTAATTAGCCTCTTTTTTCCATGCACTGAAATCCTTTTTCTCGATATTGGTCAGGATAGTGCGAAGAGCACCTGCCCAGGCTTTAGATGTATTACCACCGGCTGGTTTTGCAGTTACTTTTTTAGACCACAATACTTCGCGGCTGGCGATATCGAAAAATACCACATGCACAGTAGCCAGGTCGGCAGATTTATTAAAACTTTGTGCGATAAAAACTACTGCCAAACCCTTCTTTTGCTGGCTCGGAGGCAACAATTTTACCTCATCAGCTATTTGTTGTTTGCTTAATTCTGTCTCGGCATCGGCAAGCAGCGCATCAGTTTCGCGGGCGGCATTAATTTGAGTTACCCCTTTAATGTCGTTCGCCACGGTGTGCTTTTGAAATGTTTTAGCCAGGTCCATGCTAAGAGTAATACCATTCCAGTCTTTAAAATACTGGTCGCGGATGGTGTGAGGAGATTCCTCTTTCAAACCGATCATTTTCAATTTGGTAAAATCCATACCGTACCAAACCACGGTAGGGCTTCCGAAAACCAGTTTAGTGTCCTGCGCACTCAAGGTAAGTGTGCCAATAATTACAGCCAATAGAAGGGTGTATCTTTTCATAGTGTTTAAATTTTTGAATTAGTTGTTTGAAATAAAAATAGAAAAAAAAAGAAAACAGGAGTAGTGCATTCAGCAGCCTGCGATTTCGGAAACTTTAGGTAAGGGGGGATCATCCTGGGCAAAACACAACAGGTTTGATTATTTCAGTCTTTTAAAGCCGCGCAGTCTATGGTGAACTATCAGCTCATTGGCCTCCTCCACGATATTTCTGAACTTATGGCGCGGACCCAATGAGTAGATTCGTTCAAAAGGGTCTTTGTCCAGAATCATTTTATACATGTCATCTGTATTAGGTGCGCTGGCCAGGGCAGCATATTGTTCGTAGGTCAAACTCAAAAAGGCTGTATGCGGACCAATGCCCCTGTTATCCAACAAATATCCTTTGGCCAATGGGGTCGGATAAGCCAGATTACCATTTGTATAAAGGTCTTGCGGGGCGGGATATGAAATTATCCGACTCCCGTCTTCCGACAGTGTTACAGGAACATTTTTGGAATAATCGGCTTTGGTTTTGTAAATAACAGCTTGTGGTCCTGTAGACCTTAAGCGCTCACCGGATTGTGGCAGAGCACAACTAACTGTTGCAAAAAAGCCCAGCAAAGCAAGTAATGCAGTTTGCATATTTTTCATCTTCAAACGTTTTAACTCTGACTGATAGACAATTTAGGTGCCAGAAATGTATTAAAGCAAATATAGAAATATGCAGGAATTGAAATTTAGTGATGATTTATACCGGTTTTCCGCTCCTGGTAGTTCAAAAGTGGCCTAAAATTGTTGACAAAGCTGCATAATCCTGATCTTATAAGTTTAACCAGTGCTTCATTTTTCTTTTGGCGTCTGGTCTCCATGGGTGTTCGTTCTTGTCTTATTCAGGCTTTTGTATTGTATATAAAAGCACCTGATTTGTTGGCTTTTTTGTCATTGATTATTAAAAGAGAAGATTAATTTTACGGGAGAAGATTAAGGAGGTATAGCTGTAATTGGAGATGATCGCGCCCCTGTGGTTGACCCAATAGCTTTTTGAAGCTATACCGATGGATACTAACGTGGAAAATTGATTGGGTTTATTTTTTTTGTTTCATTTCAATAAGCACGGTATAGTATAACCTGTCTTTATTTTTTGTAATGAGGAAACTCTACATTTTTTTTGTTTTTGTTATTTTTCTAACCTCCGGAACCAAACTGCTTGCGCAGTGTCATGTTAACCTGGGGCCGGATGTTTCTATATGTACCGGGCAGAGCACTACGCTAACGGCTACTGCTACCGGTGGCACCCCTACCACATACACATGGACATCTATTCCTGCCGGTGGTTTGCCTTCTACATCTTCCATCAATGTTTCACCAACAGTAACAACAAAATACATCGTACACATTACGGGTGGCGGTTGTAACTCAAGCGATACCATCCAGGTAAATGTCAACCCACTGCCGACAGCGCCCTCCATTACTGCCAGCGCAACAACTACGTGTTCGGGGAGCCCGGTCACATTTTCATCAACTACCCAGGCAGGTGATACCTATACCTGGAGCTACGGAGACGGAACTACCGGTACGGGTACGCCTTCATCGCACACTTACACTTCATACGGAACCGGGACCAGCACTTATACCGTTACAGTTACAGCCACTACAGCTGCAGGATGTACGGCAACGGCCACGCAAACGATCACGATCAATCAGCAACCCCCCGCTGCTTTGAAACAAGGTTCAACGGTTGACACTGTTACTTTGAACGGGGTGCTTAATTTTTACAAATGCGTTAACACTGCCATTCAATCCACTAACTTTAATTTCACCAATCCGAATCCTGTAGCCGGAACCACAGCAACTATTATTTGGGGTGACACCGGTACCGCGGTAACACTTCCGGGAACATGGACAACCATTAGTCACATTTACGGACGTGGTCCTTTTACCATGACCTATATTACGGTGGGTGCCAATGGTTGCCCGGATACCACTCACTACATCGTGTTTTTCGGAAACAACCCGGCCGGGGGTATTGCTTCATTGGGTAGTACATCCATCTGTGGCCCCGACTCATTATTGTTTGCCATTAACAACTGGCAGAGCAATGCACCGGGAACGATATATACCGTTACGTTTAATGACGGCTCGCCTACGCTTACTTTCGGTCAACCCCCGCCGGATACTATTGCGCACTGGTTTGCTATCACCTCGTGCGGAACCAGCAGTTCGAACGGAAGTATCACTTTCAACAATGCATTCAAGGCCACACTAACGGTTCAAAACCCATGCGGTATTACCGCGGGTGCTGTTGTGCCTATATATGTTTCGTTTGCTCCAAAGGCTGCCTACACTGTTACCGGTGGAGATACGACCTGCGTTAACTCGGGCACTACTTTTGTCAATACTACACTGGATGGCCAGTCGGCTGATAATACCGGTTGTGATGTTAATAGCCCGATACTCTGGAATGTGTTACCTGCTACCGGTTGGTCTATTGCTTCGGGAAGCTTAGGCAGTGATAATGGTTTCACCGGTGTTAACTATGACCCTACCAGCTGGACACCGGGTTCGAACACGCTTAGCCTGAACTTCAATAGTTCAGGAAGCTATACTGTGCAGATCATTTCGGGTAATAGTTGCGGTATAGATACGTTCATACGGACGATATGTGTCACTCCTCCACCTGTTCCTTCGTTTACACTTGCTCCTACAACGGGTTGCGCTCCATTAACCGTTAACGTTAATAATACCACACCCCCAATCAATACCTGTGGACCAATAACTTATGTTTGGTCTGTAGTCCAAAATTCATTTACCTGTACGCAGGTATCAGGGACGCAGTATACATACACCGGCGGCACCGGTCCAAACTCTACCTCACCAAGTCTGATCTTTGCCGACCAGGGTATTTATGCTATTTCATTAATTGCCAGCAACGCTTGCGGCGCAGTTGCTGCCCCTGCACAAACCGTTACGGTTAAAACGCCTCCGCAGGCCAGTATTACGGCGCCGGCCCTGGTTTGCGCCGGAACCAATATTACACCGGTGGGTACGGTATTGCCTTGTGCCGGAACGGTTTCATCCTACCTGTGGAGCTTCCCGGGAGGAACACCGTCAAGCTCAACCAGCCTGGTGCCGGGTAACGTGGATTATACCGGTAGTGGAAGTCATACTATTTCACTGGCGGTTACCAACGAGTGCGGAACCACGACTTCTACAGCCGTTGTTGTGGTTGATACCATTCCCGTAGTTTTAGTGGGTACCCCGCAAACGGTATGTTCGGGAAGTACGGTGCAAATAGGCGGTGCTAATGTTCCGGGATTAACTTATGTATGGACACCGGCCGGGGGATTGAGCAGCACAACAGTTTCAAACCCTATTGTAACACTCACTAACAACGGAACTACTCCGGTTACTTATACTTATTACCTTACAGTTACCAATACATTAGGATGTAGTAATAACGATAGTGTGAAGGTAACGGTCTATCCACCTGCAACGGTGAATGCCGGTCCACCGCAATCGGTTTGCGGTGATGGTGCCAGTATCAATCTGAATGGTTCTTTTGGAGGCTCGGCTACTTCTGTTACCTGGTCTTCTAACAACGGCGGAAATTTTGGAAATGTCAATTCAGCGGTTACTACCTACACACCAACCATCACCAGCGGTACAGTTATTTTAACTTTAACCACAAATGACCCGGCGGGACCTTGTCCTGCTGCTACAAGTTCCCTAACGCTTACTGTCATTGCGCCACCGGTAGCTGTAACGGGACCGAACGATTCGATTTGTAGCGGAGGCAGCGCGCAATTGGGGGCGGCTTCGCAGGCGGGTTACACTTATTTATGGAGCCCGGCGACTGGTTTGAGTGCTACTAACGTTTCGAACCCCACGGCAACTTTAACCAATAACGGAACTACCGTTATCTCACAAACTTATACGCTTATTGTAACTGCCAACGGATGCAAGGACACGGCAGCGGTTACTGTGTATGTATTTCCGCCGGCAACCGTGAGTGCAGGTGCTCCTGTGAGCGTTTGTGCAGGAGGTACCGTTACCCTTACGGGGACCATCGGCGGCTCTGCAACTTCAGCGACGTGGAGTTCGCCTTCGGGTACATTCAATCCAACCAATGCGTTAACCACGATATTTACGCCCACTATCCCTTCTGGTTTTGCAGTAGTTACTTTGACTACGAACGTACCTTCAACCGTTTGTCCGGCAGCAAGTGCCTCGATCAACATTACGGTGAAGCCTATTCCCACAGTAACTACGAATCCGCTGCATCAAACTATTTGCAGCGGGTCTTCAACGCCGGGTATTGTTTTAACATCGGGAGTTGCAGGAACAACTTACACCTGGACCGGTTCATCGCCAAATGGTATCACCGGATTTGTTGCCAGTGGAAATACCAATGTTATACCCTCTCAGACTCTGACAGACCCGGCAACAACGCCCGGTATCGTGGTATACGTTATTACCCCTACAGCTGCAGGTTGCACCGGTCCACCGGTGAATGATACGATTACAGTTAATCCTTTGCCGAATGTAAATCCTATACCATCACAAACTATTTGCAGCGCGGGAACCAGTACGGCAGTAACACCGACTTCAACTACGGCCGGAACTACCTTTGCCTGGGTGGCTGCCAGCAGTGGTAACCTGACCGGCTATACGGCGAGTGGAACAGGCACTGTGCCTGCACAAACTATCACTAATACCGGTAACGTGGTTGACTCTATAGTTTATACAATCACACCGACGGCCAATGGTTGCCCCGGCACACCGGTAAGTTTTAGCGTGGTGGTTGATCCTACACCGCATGTGATATTACCAGCCGCTCAATCTATTTGCAGCGGAACTTCGAGTAGCATTGCAGTGATCACTTCAGCAGTTGCCGGTACCACTTTTAGCTGGACTGCGGTGGGCACCGCCGGTATCACCGGCTTTACACCCAGCGGAACCGGCAACATACCGGTTCAAACGCTCAACAATTCTGGTCTTACAGCCGGAACTGTTACTTATACTATTACACCTACTGCTGCGGGGTGCCCGGGGCCTCCGGCCAATTATGTAATTACGGTGAAGCCTATTCCGACAGTTACGGCAACGCCTTCTCCGGACACGATATGTAACAATGTACAGACTAACATTGCACTGACGAGTAATGTTGCCGGAACTACTTTTGCATGGACCGTGAATGAACCGGGCAGTGTAACCGGTGCATCTGCCGGAAGCGGAGCATCGATTCAGCAAACGTTAACTAATAGTAGCAGTAGTCCGCAGACCGTAAGTTATTTCATCACCCCAACTGCCAATGGTTGCAGTGGAAAGATCGACACAGTGAACGTGGTGGTGAACCCGACTGTGGTTATTTCATTCTCTACGGCTAATCAAACTATTTGCTCCGGTCAAACCAGTACGGTGGTGAATATTACCAGCACAACGGCCGGCGCTGTTTTTTCATGGACCTCTGCTGCCAACGGAATTACGGGTGTAACACCGAGTGGTACGACGACCATACCAGCGCAGATACTGACAAACAGCACGAACGGTTCGCTTACCGCCGTTTATACGGTGAGTGCCGGTTATGACGGATGTCCGGGTCCCACTGCTCCGTACGACATAACGGTGAATCCGATCCCGCACGTTATTCTGCCGGCCTTCCAAACCATTTGCAGCGGAACTTCTACAAGCGCCATATCGCTTACTTCGCTGGTCGCGGGAACCACTTATACCTGGACCGGTTCGAGCCCGAACGGTATAACCGGTTTTACTGCCAGCGGAGCAACCTCTGCTATACCCGCTCAAACATTAACCGACCCCAACCCAACACCGGGTATTGTTGTGTTTGTGATAATACCTACGGCAGCGGGTTGTGCGGGGCCTGCGGTAAACGATACGGTAACTGTTAATCCTTTGCCAAATGTAAATGCGGTACCTGCGCAAACTATTTGTAGTGCGGGAACCAGTACCGCTGTTACTTTAACTTCGGCAACTACAGGAACTACTTATACCTGGACCGCCAGCGGCGGCGGAAGTCTGAGCGGATTTACTGCCAGCGGAACAGGTAATATTCCGGTTCAAACTATTACTAATAGCGGAACAACGATCGATTCTGTAGTATACGTAATAACCCCTAAGGCTAACGGTTGTACCGGGCCTGCCATTCATTTCGATATCATTGTTGACCCCGTACCCAATGTTATCCTTCCGGGAGCGCAGACTATTTGTAGCGGTGCCACAAGTACTTTAGTAAGTATCTCCTCAAGCGTTGCCGGAACTACTTTTAGCTGGTCAGCCGTGGCCACTGCGGGTGTTACAGGGTTTACTGCCAGCGGTACGGGAAATATACCGGCACAAACTTTAAGTAATTCAACTAATACTGTTGGTTCAGTAACCTTTACAGTTACACCTACGGCCAACGGTTGCCCCGGTCCTCCTTCTAATTATGTAATATCGGTTAACCCGGTTCCGGTGGCTACAGCTACTCCATCACCTGATACCATTTGTACCGGCACCCAAACCAATATTGCGTTAACCAGTAATGTTGCGGGGGCAACTTTTACCTGGACCGCGACCGCACCGGGAAGTATAACCGGTGTGGCGAACGGTAGCGGCACTGCTATTCAGCAGGTGCTGACCAATACCAGTTCAACATCGCAAACGGTTACATACATTGTAACTCCGAAAGCACATGGCTGCAATGGTCCGCCTGATACGGTATATGTTGTCGTAGGCCCTAACGTAACCATCGTTCTGCCTGCTAATCAAACAATTTGTTCAGGGCAGAACACCACACTGGTGAATATAACCAGTCCTGCGGGCGGTGTTGTTTTTTCCTGGACCTCGCAGGCTAACGGTATTACCGGAGTTACAGCATCGGGCACCAGCGCCATTCCGGTGCAAACTTTGGTTAATCCGGGAAGTTCTGTCATCACCGTGGTGTATAATATCACTACCACTTATGCTAATTGCCCTGCGGTAACTGCCGCTTATGATATTACTGTTGACCCAACTCCACAAGTTATACTGCCGGCTTTTCAAACCATCTGTAGCGGTACTTCCACGAACAATATTAACCTTACTTCTAACGTTGCCGGAACTGCTTATAGCTGGACCGGTTCAAGTCCTAACGGCATTACTGGTTTTACGGCAAGCGGTACTGGTAATATTCCTGCTCAAATACTTACCGATCCCAACACGGCGCCGGGTATTGTGGTGTATGTAATTACCCCAACAGCCGCGGGTTGTGTGGGTCCGGCTGTGAATGATACAATTACGGTGAACCCTTTGCCGAATGTTAACAGCGTTCCGGCGCAAACTTTATGTAGTGCTGCTACAAGTACTGCGGTTACTTTGAGCTCAACCACTACCGGTACCACTTATACCTGGACCGCCTCCAACGGGGGAAGTCTTTCAGGATTTACAGCCAGCGGAAGCGGCAATATACCTGCTCAAACAATTACCAACGGAGGAACTACGATAGACTCAGTTGTATATGTTATTACTCCAAGATCCAATGGTTGCAATGGGGCACCGGTGCATTTTGATATCATTGTAGACCCGGTGCCGAATGTGATCTTGCCGGCTAATCAAACTATCTGTAGCGCTGCAACAAGCGCAGTGGTCAATGTTACTTCCAGCGTTGCCGGAACAACATTTACCTGGACAGCCGGTGCCACAGCGGGTATAACAGGATTTACTGCCAGCGGCACAGGTAACATACCCGCTCAAACCCTTGCTAATTCCACCAATACTCCGGGCAATGTTACCTATACAATAACACCTTCTGCCAACGGTTGTCCGGGGCCGCCATCTAATTATTCCATTACCGTAAATCCGGTAGCGATAGTAACTGCAACGCCATCTCCGGATACGATATGCACCGGAACCCAGACCAATATTGCATTGACCAGTAATGTAGCTGGCACCACATTTAGCTGGACCTTTAGTGAACCTGCCAGTGTTACGGGTGCGGCCAACGGTAGCGGAACGGCTATACAACAAGTATTGACCAATACCAGTGCCACATCGCAAACTGTTACTTATGTTGTAACACCGCGGGCACATGGATGTAACGGTATTCCCGATACGATCCATGTAGTGGTCGGTCCTTCAGTTACCATCGTTCTACCGGCCAATCAAACTATATGTTCCGGCCAAAATACAGTGGCGGTTGCTATTACCAGCCCTGCCGGCGGAGTTGTTTTTTCATGGACCTCACAAGCTAACGGAATAACCGGTGTCGCCGCATCCGGAACGGACTCTATACCGGTTCAGACTTTAGTGAATCCGGGCAACGGGGCTGTCACTGTTGTTTACAATATCACGGCGGCTTATGCTAACTGTGCCAGTCAGTCGGCTACGTATAATATCACTGTTGATCCAACGCCTCACGTTATCTTACCTGCGTTCCAGACTATCTGTAGCGGAACTTCCACCAACAATATCAATCTTACTTCGAATGTGGCGGGTGCTACATATACATGGACCGGTGCCAGCCCAAATGGCATCACCGGTTTTATTCCCACGGGAACGACTTCTACAATACCGGCGCAAACACTTACTGATCCAAATACAACACCTGGGATCGTTGTGTATATTATTACACCGACTGCGAACGGTTGTGTTGGTCCGGTTTCGAATGATACCGTCACTGTTAATCCTTTGCCGAATGTCAACCCGGTAGCACCTCAAACGATATGCAGCGCCGGCACCAGCACCGCGGTTACCTTAAGTTCTACAACTGCCGGAACCACTTTTAGCTGGACAGCTTCAAATGGCGGAAGCCTGAGCGGATACACTGGCAGTGGCACCGGCAATATACCAGTGCAAACGATAGTGAACAGCGGTACTACGATAGATTCGGTAGTATACGCAATCACGCCCAGAGCCAATGGTTGTAACGGACCGGTGGTTCATTTCGATATCATTGTAGACCCGGTTCCAAATGTTAATCTGCCGCTTAACCAAACAATATGTAGCGGGGTAACTAGCGCAGTGGCCAATATTACTTCAAATGTTGCAGGCACTACTTTTAGCTGGACGGCATCGGCTACTGCGAATATTACAGGATTTACTGCCAGCGGTAGCGGTAACATACCTGCGCAAACCCTGGTCAATACCGGTAACACACAAGGAAGTGTTACGTATACGGTAAGTCCTACAGCCAATGGCTGTCCTGGCCCTTCGGCTAATTATGTTATTTCGGTGAACCCGGTGGCTAAGGTTACTGCAACGCCATCTCCGGATACGATATGCACGGCAACTCAAACCAGTATCGCTCTTTCAAGCAACGTGGCCGGAACAACTTTTAGCTGGACAGTGACAGCTCCGGGCAGCATCACAGGTGCCGCGAACGGCAGCGGAAATAATATCCAGCAGGTGCTGACCAATAGTAGCGCGGTTTCGCAAACGGTTACTTATATAGTTACGCCAAGAGCTAATGGTTGTAATGGTCAGCCTGATACAGTTTACGTAGTGGTTGGTCCGGCCGTGACCATTGTATTGCCGGCTAACCAGACGATTTGTTCTGGTCAGAACACTGCGGCGGTGGCTATTACCAGCCCTGCCGGTGGGGTGGTCTTTTCATGGACCTCGCAGGCCAACGGCATTATCGGTGTGGCGGCTTCGGGTACCGATTCAATACCGGTACAAACGCTGGTCAATTCGGGAAGTGCGGTCATTACCGTGGTTTATAACATCACAGCTGCTTATGCCAACTGTGCCAGCCAAAGTGCCACTTATAATATAGTGGTAGACCCAACCCCGCATGTTGTTTTACCTGCTTTTCAAACGATTTGCAGCGGTGCTTCCACAACTAATATTAATCTTACATCTCCGGTGGCAGGTACTACTTACAGTTGGACTGGCTCAAGCCCGAATGGGGTAACCGGATTTATTGCCAACGGAACTACCGCAACGATACCTGCGCAGACATTGACCAATGCGGCGGTAACTCCGGGGATAGTTGTATATGTGATCACTCCAACTGCAGCGGGTTGTGTAGGGCCTGCAGTGCATGATACTATCATCGTGAATCCTTTGCCGAATGTGAATCCATTAACACCGCAAACGGTTTGTAGCGGAATCAGTACCATACCGGTTTCCTTGACTTCTACCACTAGCGGAACAACTTTTACCTGGACGGCGAGCACCGGTGGCAGCCTGAGCGGTTATTCGGCCAGCGGCAGTGGGGATATACCGGTGCAAACGATAACTAATAGTGGTAATACGATCGACTCAGTGGTCTATATTATCACACCCAATGCCAACGGATGTAATGGCCCGGCAGTGCATTATGCTATTACCGTTGATCCTGTTCCGCATGTTATTTTACCGGCTACGCAAAGCATTTGCGGAGGGACATCGACAGTTGTAGCCAATTTAACCAGTAACGTTACCGGCACTACTTTTAGCTGGACGGCAGCCGCTACCGGAGGCATCACCGGGTTTGCAGCAAGTGGAACCGGAAACATACCGGTGCAAACCTTAAATAACCCCGGCAATACTTCAGGAACTGTTACTTACACGATAACACCAACTGCGAATGGTTGCCCCGGTCCTAATTCGCTTTATGTGGTTACTGTGAAACCAATACCGGTGGTGAGTGCGACACCTGCCATCGATACTATCTGTCCTTCTGCTCAAACTAATATTTCTCTAACCTCAACGGTTGCGGGTACCACATTTGCATGGACCGCCAGCGCACCGGCCAGTATTACCGGTGAAGCAAACGGAACGGGTAACACAATACAACAGGTATTGGCTAACAGTAGTGTTAATCCGCAAACTGTAACATATATCATTACCCCAACGGCCAGCGGATGCCCGGGTTTACCTGAGACCGTGACAGTGGTTGTATTGCCGGGGGTGAATATTCAATTCTCGACCACTGCTCAAACTATTTGCACCGGGCAGAGCACAGTGGCAGTTGCTATTACCAGTCCTTCGCCAAATGTAATTTTCTCGTGGACCTCTATCGCTAACGGAATTCTTGGTGTTTCCCCATCGGGTACCGATTCTATTCCGGTTCAGGTGTTATTGAATAACGGAAATGCGGGGTTGACAGCAAACTACAACGTTACTGCAGGATATACAGGTTGCCCTGCGCAGACCGCTACTTATAGTATTACTGTAAACCCGGCACCGCATGTCATTCTTCCTCCGGCTCAAACTATTTGCAGCGGCGCTTCGACTACTGCAATTGCCATTGGTTCGAATGTGGCGGGAACCAATTTTAGCTGGACAGGTAGCAGCCCTGATGGTGTGACAGGTTTTATTGCGAGTGGAAATACCGCCACTATTCCTGCACAAATACTGACTAATCCTGCTACTACCGTTGGAATGGTGATATACGCTATCACCCCTAACGCGGCGGGCTGCCCTGGGTTATTTGTGTTTGATACTATCACAGTAAATCCTTTGCCTAATGTGAATCCTTTAACACCGCAAACTATTTGTAGCGGAGGAACTTCTACATCCCTGGCGTTGAGCTCCACCACTGCGGGCACAACTTTTGCCTGGACCGCTACCAGTGCATCGCTGAGTGGTTATAATACCAGTGGGGTAGGAGATATACCTGCTCAAACTATTACCAACAGCGGTACGGGAATTGACTCTGTTATATTCACTATCACTCCTACAGCCAACGGTTGCAACGGACCGAATGTTCATTATGACATTACGGTGGATCCTACTCCACATGTTATCCTTCCGGCTGCTCAAAGCATTTGCAGCAACACTTCAACTGTTGTGGCGGTGCTGACATCGGGCGTTGCCGGAACTACGTATAGCTGGTCGGCAGTAGGGTCGGCTGGTATTACAGGGTTTACTGCCAGCGGAACTGGTAATATACCGGTTCAAACGCTGGTGAATCCGGGTAACGTTTCGGGCACTGTAACTTATACGATTATACCAACGGCGAATGGTTGCCCCGGTCCTCCTTCGAATTATGTGGTGACTGTAAAACCATTGCCGGTCATTACTGCGACGCCTTCCGTCGATACGATTTGTCCTTCAACACAAACCAATATTTCATTAAGTTCAAGTGTTGCAGCTACTACGTTCAACTGGACGTTCACGGAGCCGGCAAGTGTTACAGGGGCGGCAAGCGGAACCGGCAACTCTATCCAGCAAACACTGAACAATACCAGCCAGAATCCGCAAACCGTATTGTATATCATTACCCCAACCGCTGCCGGTTGTAATGGCCCGTTAGATACTGTAACCATTGTGGTGCATCCGGGTGTGGCCATCAATTTCTCTCTGGCTAATCAAACCATTTGTTCGGGACAGAATACACAAGCTGTAGCAATTACCAGTCCTTCGCCGGGCGTTACGTTTGCCTGGACATCTGTGGCCAATGGCGTAACAGGAGTTGCTGCAAGCGGAACTGATTCTATCCCGGTACAAACTTTGGTCAACGGCGGTACCACGCCTTTGACGGTTACTTATAACGCTACTGCGGGATATCCCGGTTGCCCTTTGCAGGTTGGGGTATATAGTGTGTTGGTGAATCCAACCCCTGCGGTCATTCTGCCACCGGAGCAAACTATTTGCAGTGCTACTTCAACGCAAAGCATTGCTATTACGAGCAATGTTGCGGGAGCGACTTTTACATGGACCGGTTCAAGTCCGGATGGGGTAACCGGTTTTACCGCCAGCGGAAACACCCCAGCTATTCCGGCTCAAACGCTTACTAATTCATCTTCTGCGCCGGGATACGTGATCTTTGCTATTACACCTACTGCTTCTCTTTGTCCCGGGGCAACGGTTTATGACACGGTTACGGTCAATCCAAGGCCAGTGATCAATCCGTTGACGACTCAAACCATTTGTAGCCAAAACAGCAGCACGGCAGTTACACTGACGTCCGCAACTATAGGAACTACTTATAGCTGGACGGCCACAGGGGCAGGGCTTACGGGCTTTATTGCCAGCGGAAACGGCAACATACCTGCGCAAACCATTACCAATGCAGGCACTACTATAGATTCAGTTGTTTTTACGATAACCCCTACAGCAAATGGTTGTCCGGGGCCGCCAAGTACCTTTACCATTGTTGTTGACCCGCTTCCGAATGTGAACTTGCCTGCCGGGCAAATCATTTGTAGCAATCAAACAGATACGGCGGTTATACTGACTTCGAATGTATCAGGAACTACTTTTGCCTGGACTGCAAGCGCTGGTCCTAATATTTCCGGGTTCACGACTTCTGGTACCGGCAATATACCTGCGGAAGTGATAAGTAATTCAGGAAACATTTCGGGGATACTTACATATATCATTACTCCGACTGCCAACGGTTGTCCTGGTCCGAACGCGATCTATAATATCACCATAAAACCATTACCGGTAATATCAGCCCAACCGGCACCGGATACCATTTGCCCGAGCACCCAAACTAATATCACGCTTTCATCAACTATTCCGGGCACTGCTATTAACTGGGTGGTGAATGAGCCGCCTGCAATAACAGGTGCTACTAACGGCAGTGGTTACATCATTCAGCAGGTATTATCCAACAGCAGTTCGAATCCGCAAACTGTTCTTTATATCATTTCTTCTTCAGTGAACGGTTGTAGCGGATTGCCTGATACCGTGGATGTGCTGGTTCATCCGGGTGTGGCTTTACAACTTTCATCCGGGCCGCAGACGATTTGTAGCGGGCAGACCACTTTGCCGGTCGCGATTACGAGTAATTCGCCTGGTGTAACGTTTAGCTGGACCTCCCAATCTAACGGAGTTTTGGGTGTGGCATCTTCGGGCACCGACACCATTCCGGCTCAAACATTAACGAATACCGGCAACTTCGGTTTAACGGTAGATTACTATATCTCGGCAGGATACCCCGGTTGCCCTATCACCACAATTACCTATGGTATAGCAGTGAACCCTGCGCCACCGGCTATTCTGCCGCCGTTCCAAACCATTTGTAGTGGCACGCCATCGCAGGTGATTTCGATAACCTCTAATGTTCCCGGTACCGGTTTTGTTTGGAGCGGTGTAAGCCCGGATGGTGTGACCGGTTATCCGGTGAGTGGTAGTTCATCCGCTATTCCATCGCAGGTGCTGACCAACGCCAGCGATAGCGATGAGATAGTAGTGTATACCATCACGCCAAGCTCATCGGGTTGCCCGGGGGTGACGGTTAACGATACTATTACTGTTAAGCCGTTGCCAATTATTAATCCTCTAGTGGGACAGACCTTATGTAGTGGTGGCACCAGCGTGGTTGTTACGCCTTCTTCAACTACCCAGGGAACGACGTTTGCCTGGAGTGTGATCTATAACGGAAATATCAGTGGCTCTACAACCAGTGGAACCGGTGCTATACCTGCGCAGACTCTGACCAACAATGGCACTGCCATCGACTCGGTGGTGTTCATGATAACTCCAACTGCGAATGGATGTAACGGACCAACGGTTAATTACAGCATTGTCGTAAATCCATTGCCGGCTGTTATTTTACCAGCGTCTCAAAACATTTGTAGCGGTACTTCTACCAATGTGTCTCATTTGACTTCGTATGTTTTGGGAACAACGTATGCATGGTCTGCCACCGGTAGCGCAGGAGTTACAGGATTCACAACAAGCGGAACCGGTGATATACCTGCGCAGACACTTGTATATACCGGTGTAACATCAGGCTCGGTTACTTATGTTATAACACCTACAGCCAATGGTTGTGTGGGGGCGCCTGCCAGTTATGTAGTAGTAGTAAAACCGGTACCATTAGTAAGCGCTACGCCTGCTTTGGATACAATTTGTCCTTCAACGCAAACTAACATTGTCATAACCAGTAATGTGGCAGGAACTACTTTTGGCTGGACCGCTACAGAGCCGGGAAGTGTTACCGGTGCCTCGGCCGGTGCGGGAAATTCGATCTTACAGATATTATCAAACAGCAGCCAAACCATGCAAACGGTGCAATACATTATTACAGCTAATGCCAATGGATGTGTTGGATTACCGGATACGGTTATTGTAGTGGTTCGTCCGCAAGTGGCTATACAATTCTCTTTGGCGAATCAAACTATTTGTTCAGGGCAGAATACGCAAGCGGTGGCTATTACCAGCACTTCACCTAACGTGACTTTTACATGGACCTCACAGGCCAACGGAATCACTGGTGTAGCAGTTTCGGGAACTGACTCTATTCCGGTGCAAACACTGGTTAACCCAACCACTGGGGTGTTGGCCGTTACCTATAACATAACTGCCGGATACAACGGTTGCCCGGCGGTACCGGCCAGTTATGATATTGTAGTGAACCCTAATCCGGCAGTTATACTACCACCGGCGCAGATAATATGTAATGGCACGGCAAGTCAGACGATATCTGTCAGTTCCACAGTAAGTGGCACTACCTTTACCTGGACGGGCACAAGTCCGAATGGAATCACCGGCTTTGTAGCGAGTGGTAACACGGCTGTTATACCAAGTGAAGTAATGACGAACCCTGCTGCAACAGCAGGCTATGTCGTTTATGCAGTAACCCCAAGTTCAACCGGTTGCCCGGGAGTATCGGTGAACGATACCATCTTTGTTAATCCTTCGCCAATTATTGACCCGCTGACAGCACAAACTATATGCAGCGGAACGAGCAGCAGCATTGTCAATATCACATCGGCAACTGCGAATACTACATTCAACTGGAATGTGACCCATAGCGGAAGTCTGACCGGATACACGGGTAATGGTAACGGAAATATACCGGCACAAACTATCACGAACAACGGATTTACGATAGACTCTGTGGTGTTCACTATCACTCCATCAGCCAATAACTGTAACGGCCCACCGGTGAATTATGATATTATAGTAGACCCGCTTCCGAATGTGATATTGCCAACTTCGCAAACGATATGCAGCGGAGCAAGCACCATCATTGCACCGCTGACGAGCAATGTAACCGGAACTACCTTTAGCTGGACAGCTACCGGCACAGCGGGTATAACAGGATTTACAGCCAGCGGCACGGGCGATATCCCGACACAAACCATTACCAATCCGAACAACGTTGCGGGGACGGTAACATATACTATCACGCCAACTGCAAATAACTGTACCGGCCCAACGGCAAATTACACGGTAACAATCAACCCGACACCGATAGCGAGTGCGACGCCATCACCGGATACAATATGTCCATCGGCACAAACCAGTATTACTATTACTTCAACCGTAACGGGCACCACATTTAGCTGGACGGCCACGGCTCCTGCATCTATCACGGGAGAATCGAACGGAACGGGTAGCAGTATACAACAGGTGTTGTCGAACAATAGCCAGAATCCGCAGACGGTGGTGTATGTTATTACACCGGAAGCAAACGGATGCTTTGGTCCGACAGATACAGCATTGGTAGTCGTGAATCCCGGCGTAGCGATACAGTTCAGCCCTGCACCGCAAACAATCTGTTCGGGACAGAGCACACAGGAAGTTCAGATAACGAGCACCTCACCGGGTGTAAACTTTGCGTGGACCTCATCACCTAACGGTGTAACAGGAGTTGCAACGAGCGGAGCAGATTCTATCCCTGTTCAGACACTCACGAACAGCGGCATCTTCCCTGCAACGGTGAACTATAACGTAATAGCGAGTTACAGCGGATGTCCCGGCTATACTGCTACTTATAGCATAGTGGTCAATCCAAACCCTGCTGTTATTCTTCCACCGTCACAAACTATATGTAACGGCACGGCAAGTCAGACGATATCTATCAGCTCCACAGTAAGTGGCACCACCTTTACCTGGACAGGCACAAGCCCGAATGGTGTAACCGGCTTTGTAGCCAGCGGAAACAGTGCGGTCATTCCAAGTGAAGTAATGACGAACCCTGCTACAACCGCGGGCTATGTGGTTTATGCAGTAACGCCAAGTTCCACCGGTTGCCCGGGAGTAGCGGTGAACGATACCATTTTCGTTAACCCATCGCCAATTATCGACCCGCTGACAGCACAAACGATATGCAGCGGAACATCAAGCAGTATTGTCAATATTACTTCAGCTACTGCGAATACTACATTCAACTGGAATGTAACCCATAGCGGAAGCCTGACCGGATACACAGGCAATGGCAACGGAAATATACCTGCACAAACTATCACGAACAACGGCTTTACGATAGATTCTGTGGTGTTCACTATCACTCCATCAGCCAATAACTGCAACGGCCCACCGGTGAATTATGATATTATAGTAGACCCGCTTCCGAATGTGATACTGCCAACTTCACAAACCATATGCAGCGGAGCAAGCACGATCATTGCACCACTAACAAGCAATGTAGCCGGCACTACCTTTAGCTGGACAGCTACCGGCACAGCAGGTATAACGGGATTTACAGTCAGCGGTACGGGCGATATCCCGACACAAACCATTACCAATCCGAACAACGTTGCGGGGACGGTAACATATACCATTACGCCAACTGCCAACAACTGTACCGGCCCAACGGCAAATTACACAGTAACAATCAACCCTACGCCGATTGCGAGTGCAACTCCATCACCGGATACAATATGTCCATCGGCACAAACGAGCATTACAATCACTTCAACCGTAACAGGGACAACGTTTAGCTGGACGGCAACGGCTCCTGCATCTATCACGGGAGAATCGAACGGAACGGGTAGCAGTATACAACAGGTGTTGTCGAACAATAGCCAGAATCCGCAGACTGTAGTGTATGTGATCACACCGGAAGCAAACGGATGCTTTGGTCCAACCGATACAGCATTGGTGGTCGTGAATCCGGGCGTAGCGATACAGTTCAGCCCTGCACCGCAAACAATATGCTCGGGACAGAGCACACAGGAAGTTCAGATAACGAGCACCTCTCCGGGTGTTAACTTTGTTTGGACCTCATCACCTAACGGTGTAACAGGAGTTGCAACGAGCGGAACAGATTCTATCCCTGTTCAGACACTCACTAACAGCGGCATCTTCCCTGCAACGGTGAACTATAATGTAATAGCGAGTTACAGCGGATGTCCCGGCTATACTGCTACTTATAGTATAGTGGTCAATCCAAACCCTGCTGTTATTCTTCCACCATCACAAACTATTTGTAATGGCACTGCAAGCCAGACGATATCTATCAGCTCCACCGTAAGCGGTACCACCTTTACCTGGACAGGCACCAGCCCGAACGGGATCACCGGATTTGTAGCGGGTGGAACCAGTGCGGTCATTCCAAGTGAGGTTATGACGAACCCTGCTACTACCGCAGGCTATGTGGTTTATGCAGTAACCCCAAGTTCCACCGGTTGCCCGGGAGTAGCGGTGAATGATACCATCTTCGTTAATCCATCGCCAATTATCGACCCGCTGACGGCGCAAACTATATGCAGCGGAACGAGCAGCAGCATTGTCAATATCACATCGGCAACTGCGAATACTACATTCAACTGGAATGTAACCCATAGCGGAAGCCTGACCGGATACACAGGCAATGGTAACGGAAATATACCTGCACAAACTATCACGAACAATGGGTTTACGATAGACTCCGTGGTATTTACTATCACTCCATCAGCCAATAACTGTAACGGCCCACCGGTGAATTATGATATTATAGTAGACCCGCTTCCGAATGTGATACTACCGACTTCACAAACGATATGCAGCGGAGCAAGCACCATCATTGCACCACTAACAAGCAATGTAACCGGCACTACCTTTAGCTGGACAGCTACCGACACAGCAGGTATAACAGGATTTACAGTCAGCGGTACGGGCGATATCCCGACACAAACCATTACCAATCCGAACAACGTTGCGGGAACAGTGACATATACAGTTACCCCAACGGCTAATAACTGTACCGGCCCAACGGCAAATTACACAGTAACAATCAACCCGACGCCGATAGCGAGTGCAACTCCATCACCGGATACAATATGTCCATCGGCACAAACCAGTATTACTATTACGTCAACCGTAACAGGGACAACGTTTAGCTGGACGGCAACGGCTCCTGCATCTATCACGGGAGAATCGAACGGAACGGGTAGCAGTATACAACAGGTGTTGTCGAACAATAGCCAGAATCCGCAGACTGTAGTGTATGTGATCACACCGGAAGCAAACGGATGCTTTGGTCCAACCGATACAGCATTGGTGGTCGTGAATCCGGGCGTAGCGATACAGTTCAGCCCTGCACCGCAAACAATATGCTCGGGACAGAGCACACAGGAAGTTCAGATAACGAGCACCTCACCGGGTGTAAACTTTGCGTGGACCTCATCACCTAACGGTGTAACGGGAGTTGCAACGAGCGGAACAGATTCTATCCCTGTTCAGACACTGACGAACAGCGGCATCTTCCCTGCAACGGTGAACTATAACGTAATAGCGAGTTACAGCGGATGCCCCGGTTACACGGCTACTTATAGCATAGTAGTCAATCCAAACCCTGCTGTTATTCTTCCACCATCACAAACAATTTGTAACGGCACTGCAAGCCAGACGATATCTATCAGTTCCACAGTAAGTGGCACCACCTTTACCTGGACAGGCACAAGCCCGAACGGGATCACCGGATTTGTGGCGGGTGGAAACGGTGCAGTCATTCCAAGCGAAGTAATGACGAACCCAGCTACAACCGCAGGCTATGTTGTGTATGCAGTAACCCCAAGCTCCACCGGTTGCCCGGGAGTAGCGGTGAACGATACCATTTTCGTTAATCCGTCGCCAATTATCGACCCGCTGACAGCACAAACTATTTGCAGCGGAACATCAAGCAGCATTGTCAATATCACATCGGCAACTGCGAATACTACGTTCAACTGGAATGTAACCCATAGCGGAAGCCTGACCGGATACACAGGGAACGGCAACGGAAATATTCCGGCCCAAACTATTACGAACAACGGCTTTACGATAGACTCCGTGGTATTTACCATCACACCATCAGCCAATAACTGCAACGGCCCACCGGTGAATTATGATATTATAGTAGACCCGCTTCCGAATGTGATACTACCAACTTCACAAACGATATGCAGCGGAGCAAGCACCATCATTGCACCACTGACAAGCAATGTAACCGTCACTACCTTTAGCTGGACAGCTACCGGCACAGCGGGTATAACAGGATTTACGGCAAGTGGCACGGGAGATATACCGGCTCAGACCATTACCAATCCAAACAACGTGGCGGGCACAGTAACATATACCATTACGCCAACTGCCAACAACTGTACCGGCCCAACGGCAAATTACACAGTAACGATCAACCCGACACCGATAGCGAGTGCAACTCCATCACCGGATACCATTTGTCCATCGGCACAAACGAGCATTACAATCACTTCAACCGTAACGGGCACCACATTTAGCTGGACGGCCACGGCTCCTGCATCTATTACGGGAGAATCGAACGGAACGGGAAGCAGTATACAACAGGTGTTGTCGAACAACAGCCAGAATCCGCAGACGGTAGTGTATGTCATTACACCGGAAGCAAACGGATGCTTTGGTCCGACAGATACAGCATTGGTAGTCGTGAATCCGGGGGTAGCAATACAGTTCAGCCCTGCACCGCAAACAATCTGTTCGGGACAGAGCACACAGGAAGTTCAGATAACGAGCACCTCACCGGGTGTTAACTTTGCATGGACCTCATCACCAAACGGTGTATTGGGAGTTGCGGCAACTGGTACGGATTCGATACCTGTTCAAACGCTGATTAATACCGGCACTTTTGCGGCAACAGTGGATTATGTGGTAACGGCTTCGTACGCGTCATGTCCCGGTTACACTGCGACATATAGTATTGTCGTTAACCCAACGCCAGCTGTTATTCTGCCTCCATTCCAAACTGTTTGTAGCGGTGCGGCGTCGCAACCTATCTCTATCAGTTCGAATGTTAACGGCACTACCTTTACCTGGACCGGTTCGAGTCCGGATGGCATTACAGGGTTTACAACCAATGGAACTGGTTCAGTAATTCCGTCACAAATTCTGACTAACACCAGTGCACAGCCCGGTTATGTGGTGTTTGCTATTGTACCGAGTTCCACGGGCTGCCCGGGTGCTGCCGTAAATGATACTATCACCGTCAACCCATTGCCTGTTGTTGATCCTTTAACTGCTCAAACGATATGCAGCGCTACCAGTAGTGCGGTTGTTAATCTCACTTCTGCTACTACCGGCACTACGTTTAACTGGAATGTATTTTATAGTGGTAACCTGAGTGGTTACACCGGAAACCGTACGGGTAATATACCGGCACAGACCATCACCAATAACGGATTCACTATTGACTCTGTTGTGTATACCATTACTCCAATGGCTGCCGGTTGCAACGGCCCATCGGTAAACTATGACATTATTGTAGACCCTTCGCCGAATGTTATTCTGCCGGGTCCGCAGGTTATTTGTAGTGGTGCCAGTACTTCACCTGTGATATTGAATTCGTCGGTAACCGGTGCTACATTTAGCTGGAGTGCAACGGGCAGTGCGGGCATCAGTGGATTCAATACCAGCGGAACGGGAAATATTCCTGCGCAGATCATTACTAATTCGGGGAATACTTCGGTTACTGTAACCTATGTGGTAACTGCAACGGCAAATGGTTGCAGTGGTCCTCCGTTCAATTATACCGTTACCATCAAGCCGTTGCCGGTGGCGAGTGCTACTCCATCGCCTGATACTATTTGTACAGGCACGCAAACCAATATCGCACTTACTTCAACCGTTGCCGGAACTACCTTTAGCTGGATAGTGAGCACCTCTGCCGGAATTACAGGCGCGGCTAACGGTGCAGGAAATAGCATTCAGCAAACTTTAACGGATACCATGGTTTCCGCGCAAACCGCTACTTATGTTATTACTCCTGTGGCCGGTGGGTGTACCGGTCCTGTTGATTCGTTGAATGTAATAGTGAATCCTGTTCCGGATATTGAGTTCACACCGGCTCCTCAAACTATTTGTTCGGGCCAGAACACGCAGGCAGTTACTATCAGCAGCAGTACTACCGGTGCTACTTTCAACTGGACTTCACAAGCAAATGGAGTGACCGGAGTTGCTGCTTCTGGCACAAATACTATACCGGTGCAAACGCTGGTGAATAGTGGTAATGTTTTTGATACTGTAGTATATAACGTTGTATCCAGCTTCTTCGCTTGCCCGGGCACTACAGCGGCCTATACTATCGTGGTCAATCCGACTCCGCAGGTAATTCTTCCACCAGCACAAACCGTTTGTGCCGGCGTGGGTTCGGCGCCTGTTGCGCTGGGTTCAACCGTGAACAACACCACGTATGTATGGAGTGCATCCTCACCGGGGGGCATTACCGGGTTTATTCCGAATGGAACAACTGCGGTTATTCCAACGCAAACTTTTGCTAACCCGGCCGATACAGCCGGCATTGTGGTTTATGTTGTTACTCCAACGGCCAATAGTTGTCCGGG
>Ga0364859_10147_pt1 | contig 50798 bp, 50 predicted proteins | sample ExccelAu500001D3_FD_206911 | JGI IMG/M metagenome (GOLD analysis project Ga0364859, IMG submission 206911) | Enriched cells from Trout Bog Lake Hypolimnion, Wisconsin, USA - BchlTB.Aug20.5000.01 .D3 | ecosystem: Environmental > Aquatic > Freshwater > Lake > Hypolimnion/Profundal zone | place: USA... | reverse complement strand
CTGAAAAATATTTTAATTTTTGTAATTGTTCAGCCTGCCGGTGATATAGCTTATATTCTTCCAGTTGCTGGCTCAATACAAAACGGTGTTCCGGTAAAGCAAAGCCTTTCAGGCTTTGGCGTACCAACTCACCTTTACGGTTTTTGGTTCGCCCATGTACTTTCTCCAACAGTTTGTCAATATCTTTTTCTCCTTTAATAATCAGTTCGATAATATTGAGTACCGTCTTGCTTTCAATCTTAGAGGTCATGCTGGTGATACGGATATTAGCTGTTTCCAATATTCTATCCATACCTACTATAATACGGGTGATACTTTTCTGCCGCTTGACATACTCCCTGCTGAAAGCCCGCAGGGGACGAATGTGCCCGCAAGGTATTAAGCTGCTTTTCAGAAGGTCTTTTGCTAATAGTTGGGCAATCCACTGGCTGTCTTTTACATCGCTCTTCCGGCCCGGCATCTGTTTGATAAAATAGGGATTGACCAGAATTAAGCGGAAACCCTCCGCTTCTAAAATGTTCCAGACCGGTATCCAATAGATACCGGTACTTTCCATTGCAACATCGGTTACTCCATTCACTTTAAGCCATTAGCTTAGTGCTCTTAGTTGACAGGTTAAAGTACTATATTCCTTTACTTCTCCTGCTTTTCCATTTGCATTGATGACTTCAAATATCGTTTCTTTGTGTACGTCAAGTCCACAGCAAATCTTTGAAGTGTTCATAATCTTGTTTTTAGCAATTCAAATTTGAGCATTACCGTGGACTTGATTTTTATCCCGTCTGTGTATTTATATATAATTATGTAATTTTGCTGAACATATATTATAACTATGGAAAAATCAATACACCAGGGCCGTAACGTAAAGAGGTTTCGAGAAATGATGGGGGTCAAACAAGAGGCATTGGCATTTGAACTTGGGGATGAATGGAGCCAGCGTAAAATATCATTGCTGGAACAAAAAGAGGAAATTGACGATAAGTTATTGGCTGAAATTTCTAAAGTATTAAAAGTTCCCGTGGAAGCTTTTAAGAATTTTGATGAGGAGAAAGCGGTTTTGAATATTCAGAATAATTATGATGGATCGAATACAAGTGATTCCCCAGTTAGTATTAATCAACAAAATAATAACTGCTCTTTTAATCCACTAGATAAATTGATGGAACAGGTGGAAAAAAATGAAAGGTTATATGAGGCGTTGTTAAAGGAAAAGGATGAGAAGATTGCGTTGATGGAGAGGATGTTAGGAGGGAGGTAGTATTCCTGAAACGAGAACTTTAAAGGTAATAATTTAAAATAACATTTGTTTTTCTGTCAATATTATAATTGTCAGAATTGTTGGAAATCAAATCAGGGTAATTTTGACTATTTTCCAACTAGAGTAACTGTTGAACTGTTTGCCATTTGTTTATCACCTGAACGCATACATAAAATAAGTTTTTATAATGAAACAGTCTCCCCGAATATAAGTTAATGAAAGTAAAGTTTTATAAAAGGCCTCTAGTGAATAGTTCAATATTTCCTGTAAAATAATACTATGCAAAAATTTCCAATTCTAAATGAATCACAGGTTGTCGTTCTTCATGCTAAGGTTTCAACAGGCCATGTGCTTGACATAAATTTATCTCTTGCTATTTCTGATACACAAATTGTATTTCAAATTTTCGAATCACTTAATGAAGCTTTAGATCATATAAATCAAGTAAAAGGAAATAATTCGAATATTGAGTTTGTTATTTATGATTCAAATGAAAAAGTTATAAGGTATATAGGATAATGATGAAATATAGTTGTTGTTTGAATTATCAAGTGATAAAAATAAGCCTGATCTTGACCCAGTTGTAATTATAACTCATTCAAAGAAAAAAAATGAACATGTATTTATCCCAATATAGCAACAAGTGTTTCAATACATGTTGGTGGTATATATCCCAACTCTACTGGTAGTAATCACATGTACACTACTGGTTTGAAGGTTGTTTTACTGTTCCTGGTGGTGATTCTTAAATCAAAGCTTTAGGACAAGACTTAAATAGCTGATTAGATGTGAATAAAAAAACAGGGAACGGTACTAATATTATTATAGAAAAAGGAACAGATGTACAAAAAACTTTTCAAGCAACTACAAATAACTATATCGAATAAATATTTGAGTTTAGTTTTTGGCATAATTTTATTAGCATTTATGTAACTATTCAGGCTCAAAAGTCAAATGGCTGTCGGAAAATAAAAGATCTAACGCATGAAGGATCTGGAAGCCTTGTTTTTTCATAGTACTGATATAGCTTCTGATAGTGGCAAAAGTTTGTGCACCACGTTCACTTCTGAAGCACCCCGATATTTTTTGTTTCACTTTCATCATCCTTATGGATTGCTCTGCCATGGTATTACCAAAAGGAATAGTAAAATCCCTTGCAAAGGCTAATATGCATTGTTTGTAATCACCGAAGCGTTGCAGCAGGTTCTGTGTTTTGCTCTTTTTTACTGCGCCACACTTTCTCCTTTGTTTTGGAGAGGGTGGGTGCTCTATCCACCCTGCTGCCAGTAACTTGTCATACTTGCCAGACCAGTAGGAAAGTTGCCTGGGTGTCAATGCTTCTTTTTGCTCATCCCTGGCCTTGTTTACTTTTTCCAGAAGCTTCCATAATAATTGTTTCATCCCCGCAGCCCATTGGCTTTTTTCTATTTCTTCACAAAATGTCAAATCACGTTGGTTATGGATAATACACATTCCATGTTTACATTGATATTCATTGGAGGGCTTCCAAAAATCATGTATCAGTGTGATTTTATAGTCACCAAGTGCCCCCATGAATCCATGGCCTCATACCCTCTTTTGGGATGTGCATTTATAGCGGGTACGCTTCTGTTGCCAATACGTGTAGCCAGTTGCGTGCAATATTATAGTAATACTCGGTCTCATAGGAATGCACAACCAGTTGCCGGGATATAGCCCCTTTTAGTTGTGTTATGAAACCACTCAATTTATCAGCGCAACGTTGATTCATTGATACCAGGCTTGCTTCACTTATGCGATGGCCAACCAGGTCTTCGAACAACTGTGCGGCCCGTCCATAGGGGAGCAACTGGTAATTACTAAAATATACAGCAAACTTTTGTATCTCCCGCCCATACTGTACCGTCTGTGTCACCCCGGCAGGAAATTGTCCACGACTAATAACATTACAAAAAGGACAGCTCTTTATTTCACTGCGGTGCTCACTTACTTATAGGCGTATTGGTGGAATATCACACTCTTGACGAATTTCATAATCATACGTCTGTAACCGGCTTATATCCTTGCCACATCCAGTACATTTCCCTACACTGTGCACTTCCACAGAATCAGGTGTCGCGCTTATTTCTAATGTATGGCCTTTTTGGCCTGGCTGGCCTCCAACTTCCTTTCCACTGCCCACTCGAAGGCTCTTTGTTCGTTGAACTTTTCCTATATCGCTGCTGGGAGCTTTACTACTATTACTGCTGTTTTTCTTTTGGTTGTTCTCTAATTCCTCTACTCTTGCCATTAGTATTACTATCTGCCTTTTTAGCTCTTGTATCTGCTTTGATTGTAGTTGTATGATTAAATCTTTATTCAATTCCTCCTCAACTTCGTACTCATTAACCTTTTTTCAAAATACTTTTAATTCACATTTCCCTCATTTTGTGAATTATGACCTGAATAGTTACTAATTTTTTACTGATATCTAAAGGTGTTTATAAATTCTTATTTTCACTTTTAAAACCTGTAAATATGTCGGAAATAAAAATAAGAAAGGCAGCAGCAACAGATTGTACCCGTTTATTGGAATTGATTACAGAACTGGCTGTATATGAAAAAGCACCCCAGGAAGTTACCGTTAGCCTGGAACATTTTGTGGAAAGCGGATTCGGCAGTAGTCCTGTTTGGTGGGCTTTTGTGGCAGAAGTAAATAATAAAGTGGAAGGATTTGCATTGTATTATATCCGTTACAGTACCTGGAAAGGGCAGCGGATGTATTTGGAAGATATTCTGGTAACAGAAGCAATGCGTGGCCAAAAATTAGGGCAGTTATTATTTGACAGATTAATTGAAGAAGCAAAAGAAAAAAAACTGAATGGTATTGTATGGCAGGTGCTGGAATGGAATCAACCAGCCATAAATTTCTACAAAAAATATAAAGCTGCTTTTGATGCAGAGTGGGTAAACTGCAGTATAACGGTAGCCTGATTAAAAAATAAAAGCCCTCAGATAAAGGGCTTTTATTTTGTTAAAATATTAATTAATTCCTTCCACAACAGCTTCCTTAAATACTTTTTGTACCAATCCCTGCAGTACTTTCCCAGGCCCCACTTCGGTAAATAAAGTAGCATCTCCGGCAACCATTGCCCGGACACTTTGTGTCCATTTAACAGGACGGGTTAGCTGGTGCATCAGGTTTACTTTAATATCAGGTATTCTGATTACCGGCCAGGTTACCACATTTTGAAAAACGGGGCAAATCGGTTTATTAAAAGTGGCTGCTTCAATAGCACTATTTAATTGTTCTTCTGCATGTACCATTAAAGGACTATGAAAAGCACCACCTACGGGTAAGAGTAAGGCTCTTTTAGCACCCGCTGCTTTTAGTTTTTCACAGGCTTTCTGCACGCCTTCCAGTGAACCACTTATAACCAGTTGTCCCGGACAATTATAATTGGCTGGGACTACTTCTTCTTCAATTTCAGCACAAATTTTTTCTACAATAGCATCGTCCAGTCCTAATACTGCCGCCATTGTGCCCGGTTCTGATTCACAGGCATGCTGCATGGCATTAGCTCTTGCTTTTACTAATTTTAACCCATCTTCAAAACTCAGGCACTGATTGGCTACCAGTGCAGAAAACTCACCAAGAGAATGGCCTGCCACCATATCCGGGATTTGTGTAACCAGGGTTTTAAATGCAATGACAGAATGCAGGAAAATTGCAGGCTGTGTTACATTTGTCTGTTTCAACTGCTCATCAGTTCCTTCAAACATAATATCGCTGATCCTGAATCCCATGATTTCATTGGCCTGTTCAAATAACTCTTTTGCCAGGGTATTCGTTTCATATAAGTGCTTTCCCATTCCGCTGAATTGCGAACCTTGTCCGGGAAAAATAAATGCGTGTTTACTCATAAAACATTTTTAATGAAGCTTCAAAATTAAAAGAAAACCCGATAACCTGTTAGGTTATCGGGTTTTCCGTATTTTTTTGATTTCCTTAAAACTCCGTTTTCATTTCCACAAACCTCAGAAATTCATTCCTGGTTTTATCTTCTTTAAATTTACCACCATAAAATGCGGTAATTGTTGACGAAGTGTCATCTTCCACACCACGGCTGGCAACACATAAATGTTTTGCATCAATCACAATAGCCACGTCTTCTGTTTCCAGTACATTCTGCAAGTCCTTACCAATCTGCATGGTCATTCTTTCCTGTACCTGGGGCCTTTTAGCATAATATTCCACCAAACGGTTCAGTTTACTTAACCCGATAACCTTGCCACTGCTGATATAAGCCACATGTGCTTTCCCGATAATCGGAACAAAATGGTGCTCACAGTTACTATAAAAAGAAATATTTTTTTCCACCAGCATTTCCTGATACCTGTATTTGTTTTCAAATAAAGCAATCTCTGGTTTATTAGCAGGATTTATACCACTGAAAATTTCTTTGATATACATTTTAGCTACTCTGCGTGGAGTACCCTTCAGACTGTCATCATTCAGGTCTAATCCCATAATTTCCATGATGGACCTGAAATGTTTTTCTATTTCCACCATTTTTTCATCATCAGTCTTCTCAAAAGCATTTTCTCTTAAAGGAGTATCAATGGAAGTACTGATATGATTATCACCTATTTCGTCTATCATCATATCACTTAATTCAATCCTGTCGCCATTAACACGGATATTCAACAAAGTTTCTTTCTGTTTCATATAAAATCACTTTTAAGTCCAACACTTTATCCAGTTTCGGTTGCAATATGTCATATATAACAATTGCAATATTTTCAGCTGTTGGATTGATATTTTTAAATTCTGGAATATCCAGGTTTAGGTTTTTATGATCAAATCTTTTGATTACTTCCTTTTGAACCAATTCACTTAACCACTTCGTATCTAACACAAAACCAGTCTCCTGGTTCGGGATACCTGTAACTTTTACAATTATTTCATAATTATGCCCATGATAATTGGGATTATTACATAAACCAAAAACAGCAGCATTTTGTTCATCACTCCATTGAGGATTATGTAAACGATGTGCAGCACAAAAATGTTCTTTCCTGTAAACAGCCACTTTTTTCATTCAAAATTAGTTGGGTTCTTTCCTTTTAATTAAATGCCTGCTAAATCCTCACACGGAGATAAGTTATTCCAATTGAAAACTTATTCCATTAAATCATGAAAAAAATAAAATTTCTGCTATCATCTGCAGTTTCTGTGCCAGAAGTGTGCTGGTCAATGAATCTGCATACTGGAAGCCAATAAATGATAATCAGAGATCTCTTATCCTTGTCATCCTTACTATTGGACTGCAAAGCTACATATTAACCGCTTAAATCATTCCATTGTTCAGATTCCAGTTGTTTTTTCCCGAAAACACAAATTATAAAGGGTAAACCTGCTATTTTGTCGCTTCAATTAGTTTGCACGGTATTTGAAAGTTCAAATGACTTATCTTCATTCATAAATCATTACAGATGAACTTTGGAAAAGAATTTGAAAAATATGCTGTAAAAGACAGAGGCATCAGCAGTAATACCCTGCATAGTTACCAGACACATTTTAACCCGACCAACCTTACTCCATATATCATTGAAGAAAGGCATTTAAATGTTGCACAAATGGACGTTTTCAGCCGTTTAATGATGGACCGTATCATATTCTTGGGTCAGGGTATTGACGATTATGTGGCAAATATTATTACCGCTCAGCTGCTTTTTCTGGACAGTGTGGACAGGAGCCGTGATATTCAGATGTATATCAACAGCCCGGGAGGAAGTGTTTATGCGGGATTGGGTATTTATGATACCATGCAGTTTGTAAGTCCTGATGTTTCTACCATTTGTACCGGGATTGCTGCCAGTATGGGGCAAATTTTATTATGTGCAGGTGTTAAAGGGAAAAGGACAGCACTCAAACATAGCAGGATTATGATCCATCAGCCCAGCGGAGCGATTGGTGGTCAAGCAAGTGATATTGAAATAACTGCCAGAGAAATTAAAAAATTAAAAGGGGAATTGTACGAGATTACCGCTGCACATACCGGAAAATCAGTAGACCAAATAGCAAAAGACAGTGACCGTGATTTATGGATGACTGCACTGGAAGCGAAAGAATATGGTTTGGTGGATGAAGTATTAGTAACCAATCCCAGAAAAGAAAAGAAAGACTAGCATTTAATCCGTAAGGAATAAAGCATATACAAAATTCATTATTAAAAAATTCCCCTGTCAGGGGGTGTATTCATATGATACAATCAAAATATATCGTAAATCCATATTTAAGTGACGAAGAAGAAGAATCGCCCAAAGAAGAAAAACAGGAACAAATAGGCGGATTGACGCTTAAGAAAATGGAAAAACTGTTTTTTGAAAAAAGAGCAGTTTATTTGTGGGGGGTTGTAGATGATAAATCTGCAAAAGAAGTAGTAAGTAAATTATTACTACTGGATGCAGATAAGCCCGGCGAAGAAATTAAACTGTATATCAATAGCCCCGGCGGCGTGGTAACCAGCGGGATGGTGATGTATGATACCATTAAATTAATCCAGTCGCCAGTTAGTACCATTTGCATGGGACTTGCTGCAAGTATGGGCTCTTTGTTACTGAGTGTTGGTACTAAAGGCAAAAGGTATATTTACCCCCATGCCGAAGTAATGATACATCAGCCCAGCATTGGCGGGTATTTTCAGGCAAATTCTGCTGATATAGAAATTCAGGCCGAGCAAATCAGAAAAACAAAGGAAATAGGAGCTAAAATACTGGCGGATAATTGTGGTAAGACTGTAGAACAGATAATGAAAGATTTTGACCGTGATTACTGGATGAACGCAGAAGAAGCAGTAAATTATGGCATTGTTGATGCTGTTTTAACAAAAATTTAGAACATAATTCTGATGTACAGAATATTACAAAACTGCAATTTTCCTTTAGGTGTGGGGAAAATTGTAGCTTTGCAATACAAATTATACAATCAACCCAATTTTTTACATTAAAAAGATTGATTTTCTGTTCTTGTTGCATAAATAAAAAATCATGTCGAAACAAAGTCATTTACATTGTTCATTTTGTGGCCGCAACCGCGATGAAGTAAAAATTCTCATTGCAGGCCAGGAAGGCCATATATGTGAGAACTGTGTAGAAAATGCGCAGGAAATTATTGCGCAGGAATTAAATATCAGGCATGATAGTCACCTGGCTTCTAATCTGAAACTGAATGTTCGTAAGCCACAGGAAATTAAGAAATTTCTGGATGAATACGTGATTGGTCAAACAGATGCAAAAAAAGTGCTGGCAGTGGCCGTTTACAATCATTATAAAAGAATTACCAATAAACAAATGCCCGATGATATTGAAATTGAAAAAAGCAATATTATCATGGTAGGTGAAACAGGTACAGGTAAAACATTACTTGCTAAAACGATTGCTAAAATGCTGAATGTGCCATTTGCAATTGTGGATGCAACTGTGTTTACGGAAGCAGGTTATGTTGGTGAAGATGTGGAAAGTATGCTTACCCGCTTATTGCAGAACTGTAATTATGATGTTGCAGCAGCAGAAAGGGGAATCGTTTATGTGGATGAAATTGATAAAATTGCACGCAAAGGTGACAATCCTTCCATTACCCGTGATGTGAGTGGCGAAGGTGTACAGCAGGGTTTATTGAAAATGCTGGAAGGAACTGAAGTATTGGTTCCGCCTCAGGGTGGCAGAAAGCATCCGGAACAGAAAATGATCAAAATAGATACCCGAAATATATTATTTATATGTGGTGGTGCCTTTGACGGTATTGATAAAGTAATAGCCAGAAGGGTAAATACAAATGCAATTGGTTTTAATGTGGATAAGGAATTGCAGGATGCGCAACGAAAAAATTTATTGCAGTTTATTACCGCACAGGATTTAAAAGGATTTGGGCTTATTCCTGAATTATTGGGACGTTTACCGGTTGTAACACATCTGGAACCATTGGATAAGGAAACACTCAGAAGTATCTTAACCCAACCAAGAAATGCTCTAATTAAACAGTATACCCGTTTATTTGAGCTGGAAAATGTTAATTTAATAATTGATGATGCAGTGCTTGATTTCATGGTAGAAAAAGCATTGGAATATAAATTGGGAGCAAGAGGATTAAGAAGTATTTGTGAGAGCATCTTAACAGATGCGATGTATGAAATGCCCAGCAAAGATGAGAAAGAATTACATGTTACTATAGAGTATGCTGAAGGAAAATTCAACAAGAGTAAATTGAGTATTCTGAAAGTAGCTTAAGTTTTTGTTCAACTCAGTTTTAAAGCGATGGGAATAACTTCTCATCGCTTTTTATTTGATGAAAACTATCTTGCACCTTGTAAGAAAAATATAAAAATCTGTATTATGAATGAATTAATTGAACGCTTAACCAAAGAAGCAGGTATTACACCCGAACAGGCCAAAAAAGCAGTGGAAACAATTGCAGGTTTTGTTAAAGAAAAATTTCCGATGCTTGGTGGTGCAGTAGATAATATTTTTAAAACTGGGGATGATAATTAATTTAAATATTGATTAGAACCCTGTCTTACCAAAACCCATTTTGACTGCCATTCCTGCCAGTTCGGATCTGCTTTGTACTTTTAGTTTTTTAAAGAGACTGATCCTGTAATGGTCCAGTGTTTTAGGGCTTACCAGCATTCTGGCTGCAATCTGATCGTATGTCAGGTAAGTTGGGCAATATTTCAGAAATTCCATTTCCTTATTGGTAATTAATGCTGCATTATCTTCAGATTTTTCTGAAAAATCCCTGATACGTTTGGGTGCAGGAATAATACCTTCAAATACTTTATCTATTGTAGATAAAAATTCGCCTGCTTCAGTAGTTTTGGATATAAAGGCAGCATCTCCTCTTAGCAATAAATTATTCACTATAAATTCGTCCTGGATCATGGAAAGCATGATTACTTTTAATTCGGGGTAATGATCCTGTAAAACTGCCAGGGTTTCATAACCATCCATTTCCGGCATTTGAATATCCAATAAAACAACATCTGGTAAATGCTCATTATTTAATTCGTCTAAAAATATTTTCCCGTTTGCTGCTTCAATAATAACCTGAATATTTTTATTCAGATTCAGCACATTTTTAATACCCTGCCGCATTAAAGCATGATCATCCACTATTGCCACTTTTATCATAACTACATAAATTTACTCTTTTCTACAATATATCCTTTCTGCTTAATAATATGCAACCATAAACCTTTTTCCTGATTGAAAAAAGAGGAAAAAACCTCTTTTTTCATAGTATTTAATACAGCAATTTTGCTGAAAATATGGTTCATCCTATACTAAACAAAAAATTAGCCCTCTTTCCAGAGGGCTTCTTCTTGCAAATTATTCAAAGATCCTATTTACAGTTCTACATTTTTTATCTGTTACTCACCCTCTATACTGTAAAATTAAGGATAATACATGATGTAAATTTATATTTGTAAATAGTAAAATATATTTTTATTCAACAGTCAGATACGGTAATATTTTCCGGATAATTTCTTCAGAAATAAATCCAATTTTCCGGATTGCTTCAATATTGGTAAAATTCCCATGTTGTTCCCTGTACAGAATAATGGCTCTTGCAATTTCTCTTTTAAGATAGGGATGCGCATTTAATTCTGCATCTGATGCTAAATTGATATTGATTTTTTTAACTGCTGTCTGTTTAAAAGTGAGGTAATCTGCAATTTTCACATAGAGAGTATCTTGCAAGCCATAAGTTTCCTTAAGCTGTTCTACACTGAAAAAGCCTCCTAATTTGTCTCTGAAATGGACCATCCTGTATGCAAGTGCAGGTTCTATACCTGGTAATTGCATAAAATCTTTTGCTGAGGCAGTATTAATATCTACTGTTTGCACCTGTTTTTGCTGCCTGGAGGTAAATGCTAAGGATGTATTACCAATTGCATCACTAATTTCAGCCCAGGGTATGATACGGTCAGCCTCTTCTTTTTGTAATCCCCATATTTTTCGGATGTCTTCGGGTTTTCTGAATTTTCCGCCTTTATTGCGGTAATTCAGAATAGTTCTTACCGTTTTATCGCGAATACCAAGGCGCTTCCATCCCGTAGCATCTAATGTATTTGGATCAAAATGAAACAGTTTTACAGCGGAATCTTTGTTTACGAAAACTGCTTTATCGCTTACTAAAGGAAAGTTTTCTGCTAAGCGGCTACTATCTTTTTGATGTTTTTGCATGATTAGCGCCAAAGAATCCAGTAATGGGTCTTTAACAGCTACTCGCTTCTTAATTGAAAAAAATTCAGGTATTACCCACAGCATTCCAATTATTCCCAATAAAATGAAAATAGCAATCCTCTCCTTCCTGGAAAAGGAAAAATAATCTTTCAAAAATTTTTTCATTTGACCAGCATTAATTTAATAATTTCATGAAGGTTATATATGCATGTTGAGAACCAGTCCATCATATGCCAGCCGTATATTGTCTGGAAGAGATGAATTCACCTTTTCATGTAAGCCCAGCTGGTGGCTGATATGTGTAAAATATGCACGGGGTACTTTAAGCTCAGTTGCCAGCGCTACTGCCTCCTCTAAAGTAAAGTGAGAAATATGCTGTTCTCTGCGTAAAGCATTCACTACCAGGATTTCAGTACCGGCTATTTTTGCTTTTTCAGCTTCATCAATTCTGTTTGCATCAGTGATATAAGTAAAATTGCCAATCCTGTACCCAAAAACAGGCATATTCAAATGCCAGACCAATATTGGAGTAATTGGTATATCACCAATATAAAAAGAGGATTCGGTGATCAGGTGAATATTAATTTGTGGGATACCCGGGTATTTCTTTTCACTGAATACATATTCAAATTCACGTTGCAGCCCTTTTAAAGTAAGCGCATTTACATATACCTCCATGGGCTTTTTCTGAAAATAATTATAGGCCCTTACATCATCCAATCCGGCAATATGATCTTTATGCGGATGTGTAAACAAAACCGCATCCAGTTTTTTATTGTTTATCCTTAACATCTGGTATCTGAAATCAGGTGTAGTATCAATAATGAAAGTGGTGGTCTCAGATTCAATCAAAACACTGCTCCTCAGGCGATTATCTTTTGGGTTTAGAGATGCACATACCTCACAATCACAGGCAATCATCGGAACACCGCTGCTGGTTCCGGTTCCTAAAAATGTAATTTTAATGGAAGAAGTTTTTATCACATTTCAAAAATAATGAAACATTAATTATAAAAAAAAGATAAAATATTAAGCCACTGGTATCGGAGACTTTGATATAATTTCAAGATATAATTTCTGGCTTTCGTGTGTTAATTTATCTATATCAACAGATAATTTTGGAATTAATTCAAATAGCGTATTCATCCTGGCTTCCACGTCCAGGAATTTATTAAGCACTACTATTTTTTTGGTTTCCAGCAAACACCAGCCACTCTGGAAAGTACCACGTTCATAACGAACACTGTAATCACTTTCACCCAATATATCTTCCAGTTTATCTAAATTATGTTGTGTATACTTCATAGTGCTGCTTCCGATATAAAATCAGGATTCAAAATTAATTTGATATACGCTCTTTGTGCTTTCAAATTATCCACAATATTTTATAACTTTTTAATGCTTTTCTTCATATCCATTGCTATTTACTGATCATTTTAATAATCGGGATAATCATTTCTTCCAAACTCACACCACCATGCTGAAAAGTATTCTTATAAAAATTGGCATAATGGTTAAAGTTATTTGGATAACAGAGATAACCATCTTCTTTGGCAAAAATATAAGAAGAATTCACAGTGGGAACAGGCAATCCCGCATCTTTCGGTTCTTTGAAAGCCAGTACATCTTTCGGTTCATAATTCAGGTTTCTGCCATGTTTATAACGCAGATTGGCTGTTGTTTGTTTATCACCTACAACTTTAACTGCTGTATTTACCCTTACAGAACCATGATCTGTTGCTACAATCAGTTTTATCTTTTTATCTGCCACTTTTTTTAAAGCCTGGTGTAAAGGACTGTGCTCAAACCAGGATCTTGTAATGCTTCGGTAACTCGCTTCGTCGCTGGCAAGTTCTTTTAAGACCTCCAGTTCTGTTCTGGCATGACTGAGCATATCTACAAAATTATAAACAATGATATTCAAATCATTCCCCAGCAGATTATGGATATTGCTCACAAGATGCTGACCATCATTATGGTTCAGCACTTTCGTATAACTGAATTTTAAATCATTTTTTTTCAGTCTTTTTAATTGCTGGGTGAAAAACAATTCTTCAAAGAGGTTTTTTCCACCTTCCTCCTCATCATTTTTCCATTGCTCAGCAAAATTCTTTTCAATATCAAGAGGCGTTAATCCGGCAAATATGGCATTCCTGCTATATTGTGTAGCAGTTGGCAATATAGAATAGAAGGACTCTTCTTCCAGTATCCTGAAGCTTTCTGCAAAAATGGGCTGAATGGCTTTCCATTGATCAAACCGCAGATTATCAATTAATATAAAAAATACAGGTACCCCTTTTTCTAAATGCGGCAATACTTTAAACTGTAATAAATTATGGCTCATTATAGGCGCATCTGCTGTTTTAGGATGCATCCATTTGGTATAATTCTTCGAAATAAATTTAAAAAACTCCCTGTTAGCCTCTTCTTTCTGAGACACAAATATTTCCCTCATTTCTGGACTGTCACTTTTTTCCATCTCCAGTTCCCAGTACACCAGTTTTTTATAAATTTCCATCCAGTCATTATAGTCTGGGTTATTATTTAAGGCCATAAACAAATCCCTGAATTGCTGCTGATAAGCACTGGTGGTCTTTTCAGCCACCAACCTTTTATTGTCAATAATTTTTTTAAGGCTTAACCATACCTGATTAGGGTTTACCGGTTTTAATAAATAATCCGTTATCTGGCTTCCAATTGCCTCATCCATCAAACTTTCTGTTTCATTTTTAGTGATCAGTACCACCGGAATATGTTGCCTGATGGCTTTAATCTGCTGTAAAGTTTCCAGCCCGCTGATTCCAGGCATACTTTCATCCAGTAATACCACATCCACCATATTTTCTTTAATAAATTCAATAGCATCAAACCCGTTTGTAAAAGTCTGCACTTCATAGCCTTTAAGTTCCAGGAATATTTTCTGTGATTGCAAACTGTCTATTTCATCATCTATCCAGATAATTTTTGCTATTGCCATATTCTTATTTTTAAATGATTGCTGTGTAACCAATCAATATTATACAATTAATAACTGCTTCAGGCAGGTATTCCAATTTAATCCATAATAAAAGAGAGTAAAATTAATCTATAACGGAAAGATTAAAATAAGATGGCTAAATGTGCTGTTTCAGCTTTAAAATTATTTCATCTCTGCACAAATTGTACATTTGCCGGCTGGTTTAACAAAAATCCAACAAGAATGGGTACTAAACGAAAAATTATCAATGATCCGGTTTATGGTTTTATTACCATTGACCATCCATTGATTTTTGACATTATGGCCCACCCTTATTACCAGCGTTTACGGCGTATCCATCAAATGGCTCTGGCTTATTTGGTTTATCCTGGTGCGGTGCATACCCGCCTGCATCATTCCCTTGGTGCATATCATTTAATGTGCTGCGCGCTTACTGAGTTGAAAGCAAAAGGGACAATTATCTCAGAAGAAGAGGAAGTTGCAGCAAAAGCTGCTATTTTATTACATGATATAGGCCATGGCCCATTTTCTCATTCTCTTGAAAACAAACTGGTTACTGGTGTAAACCATGAAACACTGAGTTTACGGCTGATGAAAGAAATGAATGAGGATTTGAATGGCAGTCTTACAATGGCTATAGACATTTTTACCAATCAGTACCCTAAAAAGTTTTTACATCAGTTGGTTAGTGGGCAACTGGATGTGGACCGTATGGATTATTTAACACGTGACAGTTTTTTTACCGGTGTAAGTGAAGGCGTAATAGGATATGACCGGATCCTTAAAATGCTGGTGGAATTTAAGGGAGAACTGATGGTGGAGGAAAAAGGGATTTACAGTATTGAAAAATTTTTAGTGGCAAGACGTCAAATGTACTGGCAGGTGTATCTGCATAAAACAGTATTGGCTGCTGAAAAAATGCTGGTAAACGTTATAAAAAGAGTAAAAGAATTGTTTAATGCAGGAACCGGGGGATTAGAAACCGGCGCTGTACTTGATTTCTTTTTATTCGGCTTTAATGGTATGCTTGACAAACAGGCATTACAACAATTTGCCAGGTTGGATGATATGGATGTTTCCTTTGCAGTTAAAAAATGGAGTAACCACCCCGATTTTGTACTGAGTGAATTGTGTACCAGGCTTTTAAACCGACGTTTATTAAAAATTAAATTACAGTCCGAGCCTTTTAATAATGCAGAAGTTTTACTAAAAACAGCTGAAGCTTCAAAATCATTACATTTATCTAAGGCAGAGACCAAATATTTTGTTTTTACCGGTGAAGCACACAATACACTGTATAAAACAGCAGATGAAAGGATTAATATCCTTTTTAAAGACCAGTCAGTAAAGGATATAACGGCAATTGATGATCCATTAATTCATCAAACAATTTCTGTACCTGTTAAAAAATTTTACATTTGTTCATTAACATAATCCATATCAACTCATTTTATCTGCCTGGAAGCGCTTTTTTGGATTAAAATTTGATAAGGAATATGCACCAAATTACAAAGTATGCAATTCAGTGCTTCACAAATAGCCATTCTGATCAATGGCAAAGTGGAAGGGAAAGGAACTGATTCTGTTTCAGCTTTTGGAAAAATCGAGGAAGCTGTATCAGGAGAACTCTCTTTTCTGGCAAATCCAAAATATGAAGAATACCTATATACCACACAGGCTTCCATTGTAATTATTAATGAAGCTTTTGAACTCAAACATCAGGTTCAGGCAACCCTTATCAGGGTGCCGGATGCTTATTCTGCTTTTGCCACTTTACTTACCAAATACCAGGAATTAAGAACTCAGCAACTTTCTGGTATTCAGCAACCCAGTTATGTTGCTTCCTCTGCAATGCTTGGGGACAATATATATATTGGGGCATTTGCTTTTATTGGTGAAAATGTGCGGATTGGCAATCATGTGAAAATATTTCCGGGTACTTTTATAGGGGATAATGTTAAAATTGGTGACAATTCACTGATTTATCCGGGCGTAAAAATATATTTTGATTGTATTATCGGGAAAAATGTGACCATCCATGCTGGTACGATTATAGGAAGTGATGGTTTTGGATTTGCCCCCCAAACGGATGGCAGTTTTCAGAAAATTCCTCAGATTGGCAATGTGGTTATTGAAGATTATGTAGAAATCGGGGCCAATGTAACGGTAGACAGGGCTACCATGGGTTCTACCATTATCCATGCGGGTGCCAAACTGGATAACCTGATACAAATTGCACACAATGTTGAAGTGGGCAATAATACTGTTATTGCAGCCCAGGCAGGTATCAGTGGAAGTACTAAAGTGGGTAAAAATGTGATGATTGGCGGACAGGTAGGTACTGCAGGCCATATCAGTATTGCAGATGGAAGTAAAATAAATGGCCAGAGCGGTGTTTCAAAGTCTATAAAAAGGCCCAATACTGTTGTAACAGGTTCACCAGCTTTTGATTATACCAGTTCATTGCGCAGTCAGGCTCTTTTCAGAAACCTGCCGGAAATGGAGAAACGAATCCTGGAACTGGAAAAACTGGTTCAGCAGCTATTGTCTGAAAAAATTTCTAACCTGGGCTGACCTTTCATTAATTATTATAATATTACTTTTGCTGACTTTTAAAAAAAGCATTGAATGTCAGATATTTTAGTGAAATACCTGATATTTAAAGTATAAAATCATAAAGTGGAGCACTTTACAATTAATTTTATATAAATGGATAATAATTTCAATCCCGATTTTCAACACACATTAAACAGCCCCGTAAGTATTCATGGAACAGGTTTACATACCGGTGTTGTAGTAGATATGACCCTGAAACCTGCTAATCCGGGTTTTGGAATTCAATTCCAAAGGGTTGACTTACCCAATCAACCGGTTATTAAAGCAGATTGCGACCTGGTAACGGATACTTCCAGGGGTACCACTTTACAGGTGGGTGATGCAAAAATCAGTACAGTGGAACATGTACTGGCTGCTTTAGTGGGAATGGGCATTGATAATTGCCTGATTGAAGTAAATGGTCCTGAAATACCCATTATTGATGGGAGTTCCCAGCCTTTTACTGAATTAATAGAAACAGTAGGCGTTTTTGAACAGGAAGCTACTAAAGTATGGTACAGCATCGGGGAAAATATCTACCATTATGATGATGTGAAGCGCGTGGAAATGGTAGCATTACCTTCTGTTGACTATAAAATTACTACTTTAATTGATTTTAACAGCCCTGTACTGGGTACCCAGCATGCTGGTTTAAAAACAATCAAAGACTTTAATACCGAAATAGCTCCCTGCAGAACATTTTGTTTTCTCCATGAACTGGAAATGTTACTGGATAATGATCTGGTAAAAGGCGGAGATATCAATAATGCAATTGTGGTGGTGGACAAACCCCTTACCGAAGCTGAAATGACACGTTTGGCCAAAGCTTTTAAACGTGAAAAAATAGAAGTGAAAAATGAAGGGTACCTGAATAACCTGGAATTACGCTTCCCCAACGAACCTGCCCGGCATAAATTACTGGATGTGGTAGGCGACCTGGCTTTAATTGGTTATCCCATCAAAGCAAGGATTATTGCCAATCGCCCCGGACATAGTACCAATGTGGAATTTGCGAAAAAAATAAAGCAGTATATCCGCAAAAATAAACATATGAAGGGGGTTCCGGTATATGACCCTTCTTTACCACCCGTATTCAATTTAGAAAAAATTGAAAAAACACTGCCTCACCGTTTTCCTTTTCTGCTGGTGGATAAAATTGTGGAACTGACTGATAAACATATCATTGGTATTAAAAATGTAACCTTTAACGAATGGTTCTTTCAGGGTCATTTCCCTAATAACCCCGTTATGCCCGGCGTATTACAAATAGAAGCCCTGGCGCAAACCGGAGGAATCTTATGTATCAATTCTATGCCCGAAGGCGAATTTGATACCTATTTTTTAAAGATTGACAATTGTAAATTCAAACAAAAAGTTGTTCCCGGAGATACCATGATTTTAAAGATGGAATTAACAGCGCCAATACGCAGGGGTATTTGCGAAATGAGGGGGACTGTTTATGTTGGGGGAAAAGTGACTACCGAAGCTGATTTGGTTGCTCAGGTGATTAAAAGAGGATAATTCCTAAAATAATCCTAATAATTCTATTTTTGTGGAATTGCCATAATTTCTGGCATCTTTTTTACTGTTTCTATTGTCTATGAGAACAATAGCAGCTACTAAACCAAATAACAGGATGACACATCCATACACGTACATCGATCCAAACGCTAAACTGGCACCCAATGTTAAGATTGATCCTTTTACAGTAATACATGGTGATGTTCACATTGGTGAAGGAACCTGGATTGGAAGTAATGTTACCATCATGGAAGGGACCAGAATTGGCAAAAACTGTCGTATTTTTCCAGGAGCTGTATTAGGTGGTGTGCCACAGGACTTAAAATTTGCCGGAGAAAAAACTTTTGTAACTATTGGTGACAATACCACCATCCGTGAATTTGTAACGGTTAACCGGGGTACTTCAGACCGATGGAAAACCACCGTTGGCAGTAACTGCTTAATTATGGCATATAGCCATATTGCACACGACTGTATCATTGGAAATAACTGTATCATCAGTAACAGTGTTCAGATTGCAGGCCATGTAACCATGGGCGACTGGGCCTGGATTGCCGGTGTCAGTGCCGTTCACCAGTTTGTACAAATTGGCCAGCATGCTTATATTGCCGGGGGAAGCCTTGTTAGTAAAGATGTGCCACCCTATATAAAAGCAGTACGTAACCCGCTAAGCTATGGTGGCGTAAATAGTATTGGCCTGAAAAGAAGAGGGTTTGAACTGGAAAAAATTAACCATATCCTGGATATTTATCGTATCATATTCAATAAAGGGATGAATGTTTCCCAGGCCCTGGAATTTATAGAAGAAGAATTAACGGCCAGTGATGAAAGGGATGAGATTGTTACGTTTATCCGTGAAAGCGGCAGGGGTATTATTAAAAAATTCACCAAGGGCAGCGTTGATGACGAATAGCTCCCATTAGATCCTGCTTTCTCAAATATTTATGCAAAATACCCCGATTACAACTGTAACAAATCCGGATTCCACTATTGGGGATTTGTCTGTTCAGTTAACAGAAGCAGGCAAAAGATTCAACCGGGATTGGATCTTTAAAAAATTCAATTATACATTTAGCTCTGGCAATTCCTATGTTATTACCGGACCCAATGGCAGTGGAAAAAGCACTTTATTACAATGTATTGCCGGCAGCACCCAGCTCAGTAAAGGAGAAATAGGTTTTGAACTTCACCATGCAAAAATGGACCCCGAAAACACGTATCAGCAGATTGCCATTGTTGCGCCTTATCTGGAATTGATTGAAGAAATGACTGCAACTGAATTTCTTCAGTTCCATTTCTCCTTCAAACCATTGCAACAAAATATTACCATCCCGGAAATTCTTTCCCGGATCAGCCTGGAAAAAGCAGCCCATAAACAGATACGATACTTTTCTTCCGGAATGAAACAACGGATTAAACTGGCACAGGCCGTATTTGCAGATGCAGGCGTAATGCTGCTGGACGAGCCCTGCACCAATCTGGATAAAACCGGTTACGATTTATACCATAATTTGATTGAAAGTTTTTGCACAGATAAAATTGTAATCGTAAGCAGTAACGATATCAATGAATATGATTTTTGCAGGGAAAAGATTTCAATTATGGATTATAAGGACTAATCAGCAGCTGCTCTGTTTACCTTCTGCTGGCAATTAATAAATTGAGGTCTGTAAACTTCAGGTCAAATTTCTGACTGATATAAAAATCGGTTAGTGCCCCCTTAAAAATATAAATACCTTCCCGCAGATTAAATTTATGCCATACCATTTCTTCCATTCCGCCCTCATCACTGATCTCCAATATTAATGGCATCAGCACATTACTGATTGCCTGGCTGGCTGTTCTTGCAAAACCACTGGGTATATTGGGTACACAATAATGAATAACCCCATGCTTCACAAAGGTAGGTTTCTCATGTGTGGTCAATTCACTGGTTTCAAAGCAACCACCCCTGTCAATAGCTACATCAATAATAATACTGCCCTGTCGCATAGCGGCCACCATTTCTTCCGAAACCACAACCGGAGCTCTTCCATATTCATTGCTCAGTGCCCCAACAGCCACTTCACAGGTTTTTAATTGTTTGGCCAGAATCCTTGGCTCTAATACACTGGTCCATACCCTTTGCCCCAAATTATTCTGTAACTGCTTTAAGCGGTACACATTATTGTCAAATACTTTTACACTGGCACCCAATGCCAGTGCATTTCTGGTGGCATATTCACCCACAGTTCCTGCACCAATCACCACCACTTTTGTAGGTGGGATACCGCTGATACCTCCGAGCAATACCCCCTTTCCTTTATTAAAACTACTTAAATATTGTCCGGCAATCAGCATTAAGGCGCTGCCTGCAATTTCACTCATACTTCGTACAATCGGATAAGTACCGCTATCATCTTTCAGGTTTTCATAGCTTAAAGCAGTAATCCGTTTTTCCATCATCTTTTCTATAATACAGGCTTTCAGGGCAGAATGATGGATCGGAGAAACAACGGTCTGATTCATCTGCAGTAAAGCAAGGTCTTCTTCCACTACAGGTGCACTCTTTACCAGAAAAGGTGCTTTATAAACCTCTGCTTTATTATATACAATTTTGGCTCCGGCCTCACTGTAATCTTTATCTGTATAATTGCTCCCTTCACCTGCATTATGTTCTACCGTAACATGATGCCCGTTATTGATCAGCACATTCACTGCATCCGGTATTAATGCAATTCTGTTTTCCTGAAAAGCAAATTCTTTGGGAATTCCAATTTCAAGATTGGCTCCCTGGGGCTTTATATCTAAGGTTTCTTCTAAAGTTTCGTAATTAAAGGAAGTAGATATAACAGGTTTGGTTAAAGCCATCTTTATCGGAGTTTGAAATTGCTGATTATCGATTTGTGTTAAGTGAAGTTACTCTTTTTTTTAAAGCCAATTATGCTTCGTCAGGCACTGTTTTCACAAAAATGCGCCTGGTTTTTTCATCCAGCACTTCTATATAAATGTTCCAGGTAGTATCAGGAAGCAGTGCTGCAGCTTTTTCCGGCCATTCCACCAGGCAGAGGTCAGCACTGCTCAATGCATCTTCCACTCCCGCATTAATGGCTTCTTCCTCATCTTTTAACCGGTACCAATCCATATGACAGATATTTCCGGCTATAGCACTTTCATATTGATTAATGATTGAAAAAGTTGGACTGCTTACTTTTTGTGATACCTGTAATTCCGCACATAATGCATGTATAAAAGTAGTTTTACCTGCACCCATGGGTGCATAAAAAGCCCAGACTTTTTTTTGCTTTCCGGCCTTCCACATTGCGTTGGCCACCATTGCCACCTGGTTCAGTTCAAATATAAAATCCATGCGGCAAAGATAACCGGGCAGCTATATTTTTGAAACAATGATGAAGAAATAAATTGCAGCAATCGAAATGTATAGACACACTCATTTTGTAAATTTGTAGGAATCACACGATAATAAGAATTTAGTATGGAGAAAGTAAACTGGAAAGTGGAAGGTATGAGTTGTACCAATTGTGCTTTAAGCATTGATAAATATTTGCGCGGAGAGGGCATGCAGCAGGTGAAGGTAAATTTCATTGGCGGTGATGTAAGCTTTGAACATGAAACCCTTATACCTAAAGAAAAACTGGAAAAAGGTATTCGAAACCTGGGATATACCATAAAAAAAGAACAGGATGCTTCCGGACATGGTCATGACCATAATCATGACCACCATTTTACCGGATTATTTCCTTTCCGGAATCATTTACAGCGATTTTGGTTTTGTTTTGTCTTTACTGCCCCGTTGATGCTGCACATGATCCCGGGCATCCATATTCATATCCTGATGAACCCTTATGTTCAACTGGGTTTAACCATTCCGGTTTACCTGGTGGGTATGGATTTCTTTGGAAGATCGGCCATAAATAGCCTGTTTAAGGGTATTCCCAATATGAATGTGCTGATTGCACTGGGCTCTACATCTGCATTTATTTATAGTTTATATGGCTTGTTGTCTGGCAAAGCTGCAGAATACCTGTTTTTTGAAACGGCCTGTACCACCCTTACCCTTGTATTTCTGGGTAACTGGATGGAAGATGCTTCTATTGAAAAAACCCAAACAGCTTTAAAGCAATTAGCCGTTAGCCAGAAAGTAATGGCTAATATGATTGCATTTGATGAGCATCACCAGGAACAGGTGTTTCAGGTGGAGAGTACCTTATTGCATGTAGGTGACTTGCTCTTGATAAAAAACGGAGAGCATGTTCCCATGGACTGTAAAATATTATGGGGCGAAGCCAATGTAAATGAAGCCATCATTACCGGTGAAAGTGTACCTGTTGAAAAGAAAATGAAAGATACCCTGATTGGGGGAAGTATTCTGGAAAGTGGTACTGTGAAAGCTCAGGTTACAGCTGTGGGGGAAGATACCGTGCTGGCCAATATCTTAAAAATGGTAAAAAATGCACAAACTGAAAAACCTCCCATGCAACAATTGGCTGATAAAATCAGTGCCATTTTTGTACCGGCTGTTGTAAGCATTGCATTGGTTACACTGGCTGTCAATTATTTCTTTGGTAATCACACTTTCGGAGAAAGCCTTTTAAGAGGGATAGCAGTACTGGTTATTTCCTGTCCCTGCGCTATGGGCCTTGCCACTCCGGCAGCTATTGCCGTTGGTTTAGGCAGGGCAGCCAGGAACGGTGTTTTATTTAAAAATGCTAAAAGCCTGGAAACTTTTAAAGATATCAGACAAGTGGTTTTTGACAAAACAGGAACCCTTACCACAGGTACTTTTAAAATTGCAGGATTTGGCTCAGCAATAGAAGAAGATGAATTCCGTAAGATTGCCTATTCACTGGAAAAATATTCCAACCATCCCGTTGGTAAAGCCATTACACGTGATTGGAAAATAAACGATGAAATACGCTGGCAAACTATTGAAGAAATTAAAGGAATGGGCATGCAGGCAACTGATAAGGAAGGCAACACCTACACTGCGGGATCTTATAAAACAGTGGTGGGTGTGGCAGAAGACCATTCTCATAATATATATATTCTTCGCAATAACGAATTACTGGGATGGATTGATGTGGAAGATGAAATAAGACCAGAAGCACAACATATCATTACCGTTTTAAAATCCATGCATATTAAAACGATTTTGTTAAGCGGTGATAAAAAAGAAAAATGTGAAGCTGTTGCAAAGCAATTGGGTATTGATGATGTAATTGCAGAACAGACTCCCGAACAGAAACTGGAAAGGATTGCAGCATTTACCAGTCTGGTACCAACAGCCATGGTGGGAGATGGTATCAATGACGCACCAGCTTTGGCTAAAGCTACTGTAGGCATTTCTTTAAGCGAAGCTACCCAGGTAGCCATGCAGAGTGCACAGGTAGTCTTAATGAACCATGGGTTAAAGAATTTACCACTCGCACTGGGATTGGGGAAACATACTTATATCACCATAAAAGAAAACCTGTTCTGGGCATTTGCGTATAATATTGTAGCGATACCCATTGCAGCATTCGGTTATTTAAGTCCAACTTTCGGTGCCCTGGTTATGGGATTGAGTGATGTGGTACTGGCTATTAATTCTATCCGCCTGAGCTTTAAAAAAGTGATCAAATAGCTTTAAATGTTTGTAATAATCTATTGCATTCCCCGCAACAAATATTAACCCGGTACTGGGGGCATACAGCCTTCAGGGGTAAACAGGAAGCCATCATACAATCTGTACTGGACGGTAAGGATACGCTTGCCCTTTTACCAACAGGAGGGGGTAAATCTGTCTGCTTTCAAATACCAGCATTATTGCAGGAGGGACTTTGTCTGGTGATTACCCCATTAATTGCTTTAATGAAAGACCAGGTGGAAAGCCTGGTTAAAAAAGAGATCCCGGCACTGTATGTGCATAGCGGCATGACCAACTACGAAGTGGAGGAAACCATGCATGCCGCCAGTACCGGCCAGTTTAAATTCCTATACCTCTCACCGGAGAGACTGGAAACGGATTTGTTTAAAGAATATATTCCCATCCTGGATATTAGCCTGATTGCAGTGGATGAAGCCCATTGTATTTCCCAATGGGGTTACGATTTCAGGCCACCGTATCTGAGAATCGCTGCACTGCGGGAGGAATTACCGGATATACCGGTAATCGCCTTAACAGCCTCAGCCACCCCTGCCGTACAGGCAGATATTGTTACCCTACTCAAATTCGGGGAACATGAAATTTTCAGGCAATCTTTTGAAAGAAAAAACCTGTCATTTTCTATTTTTCATACCGATAGTAAAATCAATAAACTGATTGATATTTTAGATAAAGTACCCGGTTCTGCTATTGTCTATTGCCGGAACAGGAGACAGACAAAAAATGTATCAGACCTCCTGAACCTGCAAAAGATCAAGGCTGATTTTTATCATGCAGGAATAGATCAGGAATTAAGAAACAAAAAGCAACAGGAATGGATGGAAGGACTTACCCGGGTTATTGTTTGTACCAATGCCTTTGGTATGGGTATTGACAAAGCGGATGTAAGGTCTGTGATTCATTTTGATATTACGGATTGTATAGAAAACTATTATCAGGAAGCAGGAAGGGCCGGCAGGGATGAAAAAAAAGCCTATGCTGTTTTATTGTACCAGTCAGAAGACCTGCAAAACCTTCATGATTTACCCGATCAGCGTTTTCCTGAAATAATTGAGATCAGAAAAATATACCAGGCATTGGCCGACTTTCTGCAAATTCCTGTAGGCATTGGCCAGGGTAATTATTATGATTTTGACCTGATGAATTTTGCCCGGAGTTTTCAGCTGGACCTGATCCGGGTTATCAACTCCCTGAAAGTACTGGAACAGGAAGGACATTTGAGTTTTACGGAGAATATTTTCCTTCCGGCACAGGTGCAGTTTACCGCCAGTAAACAGGAATTAAATGATGTTGAAAATGCGCACCCACATTTAGACCTGGTGATGAAATGTTTACTCCGCACTTATTCCGGCATTTACGATAACCGGATATCTGTAAATGAAAAGCAGATAGCCAGGCTATGTAAAGTGCATTATGACAGGGTGTATGCAGATTTAAAACAGTTACAGGCATTTGGAATAATAGAATATCTACCCCAGAAAGAAACACCACAAATCCATTTCCTGGCCAACCGTGCCCCGGCTTCTTCACTCACCATTGACCATACCAGGTACCTCGAAAGAAAAAAAGTCTATGCGGAACGGGTGGAAAAAATGAGTACTTACCTGCAAACCAATCAATGCAGAAGCCAGTTTATTGCCAGATATTTTGGTGAAACAGATGCCGGAGCATGCGGAATCTGCGACAACTGCCTTTCCCAAAAAAGCAAGTCAGCTTCTGCTGAAGATATCCCTACCATCATTAAACTTTTACTAACCACCATTCCTGAAAATGGAATCCCTATTAAAGATTTTATTGCTATGCACAGTCAGATTAATCCTGTAGATTTCTGGAAAGCCCTTGAATTTCTGCAGGGAGAGGGGAAGGTAAAATTGGAAAGCCAATCACTACTTAAAGTTGCATATAAATAAATATTTATTGTTTATCGATAATTATTTATAATTTTAGAGATATTAATCTAAATTATATCCAGTAAACATGAAAAGATTAAAATTCAATCAGTTGGTTACAATACTTAAAATTTGCCTTCTGCTTTGTGTCGTTATAGCAATTTTTGAAGGAGCTGAAAAGGCAATATCAAGTTTTAAAGATGGATATGCACAAGCTAATGAAATTAAACCAGAATTATCTATTTCCAAAGAATCCATTTCCGTTCAACCCATTCATGACAGTATTATTTCTTTTGGAAAAGATTATGCCGTAACAGGAATCACTTCTTTTCAGATTCAGGAAAGGAATAATGTCCCACACACAATAGCATATGATGTGTATACCTCCCTTACAATGATTATTTCAGTTATTGCTTTAATATTTATTGTCCGGTTTTTAATAAATGCATTTAGTCTATTGAATCAACTTGAAGAGCGTAAAATTCTGGAAAAGGAAAATTTAGAATTACTGAATAAAGTAGCTTATAACCTTCTCTTTTTTGGAATAGTTTATAATGTATTTGCGGTTCTGAACAGTATCTATTTTAGTTACTTTTTTTCTATAGCAGGATATCATACACAATCAATTGATAACTATAATTTTAATATCATTATACTATCACTGATTTTACTGTTGATATCCAGAATCATCAGTTTTGCACAGGGATTAAAAGAAGAAAATGATTTAACTGTGTAAGTACCACAAAATTTCATCGGAAATATTGATTTTATGAAAAAACCTAACCTATTCAGATCAACCTTGATTATTACCGTAATAATAATCATAGGCAGTACTCTACTTTCATTATTTTCTTTTTTATCATTTTACTATATGGATAATGTTCAATTCAGTTACAATAATGGTAATCTGGAAAGTTGGTTCATAAGAGATACATCCTCTGTAAACACAGTTAAAATCAATGATTCACTCCCACATTATCAATACAAAATATTAATGGATAGTATTACTGATATGGATAATAAAAAGGAAGCTCAAAAAAATAATATCGGTTCTGGAATAATGGGAAATATTATTGGTTATACTGAATTTAGAGAATGCGATACCTGCCAGGAATCAGAGAAAAAAAAGACGTTGAAATTCAGAAATAAGTTTAAACCTTTAAGAGATAGCATGAACCAGATTTTGAGTAAGAAACAACATCCAACATCTCAGGATTCTGCTTTAACTGATAGTCTGTCTTTTAATTACTATGTTAAAGGAACTTCAAATGCCAGATTAAATCAGCCAGAAAAGTATTTTCTTTATTTCGCAGGGTACAGTTTAAATAACGATTGTACTTATTTAATAGACTCAGGTAATTACAAACTAAAATATCCGGTATGGGATATTATGGATGCAGGTAAAAAAAGGTTAAAAGAACATACCGGTTATTTAGCGATAAAACAAATTCCTTTCCGTTTTGTTGAAAAAAAGAATGCCATACTTCTCCCAATAAATGCATTAAATTTTAAAATAGCAAAAACAGTGATCCTGGTATTTTATATAAGCATCCTGATTTATAGTATCATAATCATGATAATTCTCCCTATAATAATATTACTCAGTATTTCAAAAGGAATTGTCTTTACATTAAATAATATAAAATATTTATACTTTATAGCTTACTCTTTTCTTGGATATTCCCTGTTTTCCTGCATCCTGACTGTTGCATTAAGATTTGTTTTCCAGTTGTACAAAGTATCTGAGTTCAGTTACAATTACTGGAATTTAGCAGAAGACTATTATATTTCATTTTTGATAGGATTGATCGTTTATGGAATAGCAAAAGCATTTGACAAAGGATACCAGATTCAAAAAGAAAATGATTTAATTGTATAATATGCCGATTGTTGTAAACCTAGATGTAATGCTTGCAAAACGTAAAATGAGTTTAACCGAACTGAGTGAACGTATGGGAATTACTATTGCCAATATGAGCATTTTGAAAAGCGGGAAAGCCAAAGCTATCCGATTCAGTACTTTGGAGGAAATATGTAAAATACTGGAATGCCAGCCCGGTGATATTCTGGAATACCTGAATGATCTGGACTATAAAAAACTAATGCGTTAAATTATTCATGGTTCAATCTTACAAATTCTCTTCCCGCTCCAGCATTAAAATAGCACTTTGGGGTATGATATAATATTTCTCCCCTTCATAAATCACTTCAGTGGCTGCATTCACCAGGAATATAGCCAGATCCCCTTCCTTTGCCTGCAATGGAATATATTTCACCTGTTCCTCCTCCCCTTTCCAGGATTCATTTTCTACCGGCAGGGGAATGGCGTAACCGGGGCCTGTTTTAATCACATAGCCCTGCTGCACTTTTTCCTTTTCCTGAACACCAGGTGGTAAATACAAACCACTGGCTGTTTTCTCATCCGGTTTGTTTAAACGTATCAATACCCTGTCCCCAATAATCACCAGGCGTTTTAATTTATTATCAGAAGTCAATAGCATATCCCTTTACATTTAAAATGCAAAATTAGTTATTCCTTCAGCAGCAATCCAAATATGGGCATGCTTTACTGCATAAGCACCTGTAACTGGTGCCACTAAAAGTAATTTGAGCCATGACCCACTCCCTGACAAAGTAGTTTGAATTGCCCCGGAAGATGCTTTAAACTCAAGCCACATATAGATTTCTTTAACAAAAAAGCCGGTTTTTAACAAAAGATTGCCACCGGAAATAATGTAGCTGCAATGTTTTACCTTTATTTCACATTTATAAATTTCAATGTATGGAAGACAAGAAAAAATATAAGATCCTTCTTTGTGAAGATGACACCAATCTGGGAATGGTTTTAAAGAACTATTTAGAGCTGAATGATTATGAGGTGATTCTGGAACGTGATGGCAGGCTGGGTCTTGCTGCGTTTCAAAGGGAAAAGTTTGATATCTGTTTACTGGATGTAATGATGCCGCATGTAGATGGATTTACCCTTGCTGAAGAGATCCGGGATGTGGATCCGGATATACCCCTTTTCTTTTTGAGTGCCAAAACCATGAAAGAAGACATTATTCAGGGATATAAACTGGGTGCAGATGATTTTATCACCAAACCATTTGACAGTGAAGTGCTGTTAATGAAAATCAAAGCGATCTTAAAACGTAATGAAGAGGAAAACAGGATCAGTGATAATATTGAGTTTGACCTGGGTGTATACCATTTCAACCCCAAACTGAGGGAATTAAGTCATCAGGGTAAAACACAGACCTTATCTCCCAAAGAAAATGAATTACTGAAAATGCTGGCAGAACATAAGAATGATTTATTGCCAAGAGAACGTGCATTAAAGAAAATCTGGGGCAGCGATACATATTTCAATGGCAGAAGCATGGATGTGTATATTGCCAAATTACGCAAGTACCTGAAAGAAGATGAACAAATTGAAATTGTAAATATCCACGGAAACGGTTTCCGTTTGGTTGCACCTTAGTAGAGATACAATTCAGCTAATTAATACAAAAGAGGTTGTCCCAGCATGTTGAGGCAACCTCTTTTATTATTAAATCAATTCTAAAAAGGTATTATCCTATATCCTAACTAAACAGGCCCGGCTGCCCCCCTAATGGTATTTCCCTGCCCATATGCTTATAAGCTTTGGCAGTTACCTCCCTGCCACGTGGTGTACGCTGTATAAAGCCCTCCTGGATAAGGAAGGGTTCATATACTTCTTCCAGAGTACCTGTTTCTTCCCCTACAGCGGTAGCAATGGTAGTGATCCCTACCGGGCCGCCTTTAAACTTATCAATAATGGTAGAGAGAATCCGGTTATCCATTTCATCCAGTCCGTGTTCATCCACATTCAACGCTTTTAATGCATGGCGGGTAATCCCCATATCAATAATCCCGTCATTCAATACCTGGGCAAAATCCCTTACACGCCTTAATAATCCATTGGCAATACGGGGTGTACCCCTGCTTCGCCGGGAGATTTCTGATGCAGCTTCTGAAGAAATTTCACTGTTCAGTATCTTTGCACTTCTTTCAATTATTTTCAAAAGCGTTTGTGCATTGTAATATTCCAGCCTGGATTTAATACCAAAGCGGGATAATAAAGGTGCCGTTAATAAACCACTCCGGGTAGTGGCCCCTATCAGGGTAAACTGGTTTAAATTAATCTGTATACTACGGGCATTGGGGCCGCTGTCAATCATAATATCTATCCGGTAATCTTCCATGGCAGAATAGAGGTACTCTTCCACCACGGTACTTAACCGGTGTATCTCATCAATAAACAGCACATCATTGGTTTCCAGGTTGGTGAGTAACCCCGCCAGGTCACTGGGTTTTTCTATTACCGGACCGCTGGTTTCCTTGATATTCACCCCCAGTTCATTCGCTACAATCCTGCTTAAGGTTGTTTTACCCAATCCCGGAGGGCCATGAAATAAAACATGGTCCAATGCCTCGCCCCTGATCTTTGCCGCTTTAATAAAGATCAGTAGGTTTTCAATCAGCTGGTTCTGGCCTGAAAATTCATCAATAATAGAGGGCCGTATGGTATTCTCAAACTCACGGTCGTTCAGGTTCAAATGCTCTTTATCATTATTCAGATTGGGATTTGCCATATATTTTCAAAACTACAAAAACTATTCATGCCGTAGCTTTGGTAAAAATACAGATAATGGCTACCAAAACTGCACTGCTGGCTGGTGCTACCGGATTAACAGGGAAAATACTTTTACAACTGTTGCTGGAAAGCAATTTCTATAGAAAAGTAACCGTACTGGCCAGAAAAAGCACGGGTATACAACATGATAAACTGACAGAAATTATTACCGATTTTGACAACTGGAATCAGGGTGTGGAAGCTGATGATGTTTTTATCTGCCTGGGTACTACCATTAAAAAAGCTAAGACAAAAGAAGCCTTTAAAAAAGTGGACCAGGATTATCCTGTTAAAATTGCAACCCTGCAGTTAGCAGCCGGTTCACAGCAATTGGCAGTAATCAGTGCCATGGGCGCAGCTGCCAACTCCCTGATTTTCTATAACCGCGTAAAAGGAAATATGGAAAAAGAGCTGCTACTTTTAAATTTTCCGCAGCTATTCATTTTCAGGCCATCCCTGATAACAGGCAACCGGGAAGAGAAAAGAACTGGAGAAAAAACAGCTGTTTTCCTGGCCCGTTTCATCAACCCATTACTCCTTGGGCCACTGAAAAAATACCGTTCAGTATCCGCTAAAGCCATTGCCAACTGCATGCTGCATTACACCAATTCAAATAAATCTCCAATGACAAAACTCATCTTATCAGACACAATTCAACAATACGAATGATTTAATTTTGCTTGTTGAAACCCGGCTTCATTATGGAAAGAAAGAATGTTCTGATAACCGGAGCGAATAAAGGTATTGGATTTGAGACCGCCCGGCAGTTGGGCAAAATGCATCACCAGATCATCATCACATCAAGAGATGTGGAGAAAGGGGTGGAGTCTGCCCTGAAATTACAGGGTATGGGCCTGCATGCACATTATGTGGAAATGGATGTAAGGGATGAAGCCAGTATTAAAGAAGCAGAAACTGAAGTATCAAAAATCTTTGGTAAACTGGATGTATTGATTAATAATGCTGCTATCCTGAACGACAGAAGCTTTTCCACCAACGTAAGTAAAGAAGCGGTGCAACAGCATATGGATACCAATTTTTATGGCCCTTTGCTGGTTAGCCAGATATTTCTGCCCATGCTCATGAAAAGTAAGGATGGAAGAATTATAAATATTACCAGCCAGATGGGTATATTAAATGAAATGGGCAGTGGTGCTGCCGCTTATCGTTTCAGTAAAGCTGCTATTAATAGCTTAACCACTGTTATGGCCGCCGACCTGGCACATACATCCATTAAAGTAAACAGTATGTATCCCGGTTGGGTAAAAACAGAAATGGGTGGAGATGGTGCACCCAAAACCATTGAAGAAGGTGCAGATACTATTGTATGGCTGGCCACAACTCCCGAAATTCCCACAGGTAAAATATTCTTCGAAAGAAAAGAAACCAATTGGTAGAATTTACTACTTCTAAAAATTTATTTGTACATACAAATAATATTGTTTTACCTTTGCCCTGTCATGAAAACATCAGAAAGTAAATATTGCCAATGCCTTTATTTTACAGCCAATGCTTTGGCACGTAAAGTGGAGAAGCTGGCTATCGAAAGCTGGAAGAAGCTGCACCTCTCTCCCAGTCACGGTTATTTACTAAAACTGGTTATCGAAGAACCGGGTATGCAACCGGGTGAATTATCAGACCAGCTCCAGCTTACACCCAGTACCATTACCCGTTTAATAGAAAAACTGGAAGAAAAGAAACTGGTGGTAAGAACTACCGATGGCCGGGTTACCAATGTATATCCCACCCCCGCCGGTAAAAATCTCCTGCCTGAAATAAAAACCTGTATCAAAGATTTTTATGAATCTTATGCTGCTGTTTTAGGTAAGGAAGAGAGTTCAAAACTGGTAAATACCATGCACCGCTTATCTGATAAACTGGAAGCTTAAATTTTTTTATGCAAATACTTGTATATACAAATAAACAATCATTATGAAAATAATACTAATCGGCGCAACAGGCTTTGTTGGCTCTAAAATTCTGGAAGAATTATTAAACAGGAATCATACAGTTACCGCAGTATTGAGGAACCCTGAAAAACTACAGAACAAAAACCCATTGCTTTCTGTTGTTAAGGGGGATGTCTTTGACGAACCTCAATTGGAAGGCATCTTTAAAGGGCAGGACCTGGTAATCAGTGCTTATAACCCGGGCTGGAGCAATCCGGATATTTATGCAGAATTTATAAAAGGGAGTACCGCCATCCTGCAGGCAACAAAATCAGCAGGTGTAGCCCGACTGATTTTAATTGGTGGTGCAGGCAGCCTCTACATAGCACCCGGCGTTCAACTGATAGATACACCGGAATTTCCTGCTGCTATTAAACCCGGGGCTCAGGCAGCACGTGATTTACTGGAAACTATTAAAACAGAAAAGGAATTGGACTGGACTTATTTTAGTCCGGCTATAGAAATGCACCAGGGTACTGCTGGTATCAGAAGAGGTACTTACAGAACCGGACTGGAAAACCCGGTATTTGATGAAAACGGCAGAAGCATTCTTTCTGTAGAAGATGTTGCCGTTGTTATTGCCGATGAATCAGAACATCCCAAACACAGCAGGCAAAGATTTACTGCTGCTTATTAACTTAAAAACTACAATTTTATGAAAGTTGGTATCATTGGTTCGGGTATTGTTGGCCGTGTTCTGGCAAAGGCTTTTGCCACTGAAGGCCACGAAGTATTAATTGGCACCAGGGGCAGTGCCAAATCTGAACTACTTCAGTTAGTAAATGAAAATCCTGCAATAACTATTGGTGGATTTTCAGAAACAGCTGCACAATCAGAACTGATTGTTTTGGCTGTAGGAGGGTCAGTGGCTATAGATGCAATACGACTTGCGGGTAAAGAATATTTCACAGGTAAAATACTTATTGATGTAAATAATCCCATTGCTGATGGGGCTCCTGTAAATGGGGTGCTTCCCTACTTTACAGATTTCACTGAAAGCCTGATGGAAAAAATTCAAAAGGAATTACCTGATGCCCGCGTGGTGAAAGCTTTCAGTTGTGTGGGCAATACCTTTTTCTATAAACCACAATTTCCGGGTGGTATCCCTACTATGTTTATAGCCGGAAATAATCCTTCCGCTAAACAAATTGTTACTGATATTCTGACTGCATTTGGCTGGGAAACCGAAGATATGGGAATGGCCGAAGCGGCCCGTGCTATTGAACCCTTATGTATTTTATGGTGCCTGCCCGGTTTTACCAAAAACCAATGGGGACATGCCTTTAAATTACTCAAACGCTGATTCTTCAAATAAACCTCCGTTTTACTTTTAAAATAATACTTAAAGAAACAAAAACACATGTCAAAGAAAATTGCATTAATTACCGGTGCCAATAAAGGCATCGGATTTGAAACCGCTAAACAATTAGGACAAAAAGGCATTACCGTAATTGTTACTGCCCGTAATGCAGCCAATGGAAATGCTGCCGTAACCGATTTACAAAAAGAAGGAGTAGATGCGGAATTCCTCCAGCTGGATGTAACCAATGCAGCCGATATTCAGCATACATTTGATTATATCAATAACAAATACGGCAAACTGGATATCCTGGTTAACAATGCCGGTATTCAGGTAGAAGATGGCGATTGGGGTACCAATACCGCTGCCACCGTTACAGCAGAAGCGCTTCACAAAACTTTTGAGACTAACTTTTTCAGTGTGGTATTACTGACTAACAAACTACTCCCACTCCTTAAGAAAAGTGATGCCGGAAGGATTGTAAACCTGAGTAGTATCCTGGGTTCTCAGGCTTTACACAGCAATCCAAATTCTCCCATCTATGCTTCTAAATTATTCGCTTATGATGCTTCCAAAACAGCATTGAATGCCTATACTATTCACCTGGCAGCAGCTTTGGCAGGCACTTCAGTAAAAGTGAATTCAGCTCATCCGGGATGGGTGAAAACAGACCTCGGTTCCGATGCCGCTCCGATGGAAGTGGTGGATGGGGCTAAGACCTCTGTTGCACTGGCTTTACTGGATGCTGACGGACCATCCGGAAAATATATTCATGCAGGACAGGAACTGCCCTGGTAAACAAAAAAGGCTGCCCCTGATAAAAGGGCAGCCTTTTTTATTTCTTTCATTTCATCAGTCTGATATAAATGTGTATTCATCTTACGGATGAACAATTTCAATTCATCAGCGGATCAAAGCCAGGTAAGTCAGGCAAACACAAGACTGATGTTTATCCTTCCCTGTATCAGTAGTGTATTCAACTTTTGTTGCACAACTGTATAACTTACTTACCCGCAGGAGCTTCTGTTTCAGCTTTCTCCGGATTGATCTTATAATCTCCGTGGCAACGGGACATGAGTACGAATAAAACCAATACTATGGCAAAGGACAATATTGCGGTTCCGGTAAATTTGGTATGTACTTCTTCGTTATTGTGTGACATGCTTTTGGGTTTTGTTGCGGCAAATTAACAAAAAAAACTATTTGGCATATTGCATTAGTTGTAAAATAATATCCGGGTCAGGGCAATTATCGGCATATTTATCTTTTTCACTTACCCGGCAAACTCCGGGATAATCTCCCCGGTGCCCCTGCAGGTCCTCAATCACCTGAAAATGCAGGTGTGGAGGCCAATGACCATTTTCCACAGGAGCCCCAAAATGAGCCAGTAATTCGCCCTGGGATATAAAGGCTCTTTCCTGTAATACCTGTGTATCCCTGATACTAACATGGCCGTATAAAGTATAAAAAACATAAGCATCAAACTGATGCTGCAAAATAATGGTACCACCATAATCTCCCTTCTGCTCATGATAACCCACACTATGCACAATACCACCCAACGGGGCATACACTTTAGTACCTGCCTTACCCCAGATATCAATTCCCAGATGTAAACGGCGGGGTTCTGTACCGCCAAACAATGCACTCCTGGCATACAGGTCCCGCTGTTCTAAATATCCCCCTATCCCAAAAGCTGCCCCGGCTGCTGCTAATCTTTCCTGTATATAGGCAGAAAATTTTTCAGTATCGGTAAACAGTTCTTCCTTTAAAGCGGTATTGGCAGCCGTAAAATCCATCCGCAGTAATTGCTCCTTAGCCGGATTAAAATCAAACAGCTTTGAAAATTGCTGCTGGTATTTTACCAATAAATTACTCATAAAACTTGCCCCTTATTTAATCTGTTTCAAGATTTCCTCAATGGCTTTATCCAGTTGCGGGTCTCTTCCGTTTATTTTGTCTTCAAAACTGTTCACCACTTTAATATCCGGTTGCACGCCATTCAATTCAAGGTCTTTCCCCTCCAAAGTATAACAACCCCAGGAAGGTAAACGTACAAAAGAACCATCCACCAGCCTCGCACCACTGGTAAAGATAATCCAGTGGTAAGTGTCATTGCCGATAATCTTTCCCAGCTTCAGTGCTTTAAATCCGGCTGCTGTCATTTCCGCATCACTGAGTGATTGTTCATTGGTGAGTAAAACTATAGGCTTATCGTTCGGGTAAAAATTGCTCTGGGTACTTATTTTTCCTTCCCGGTATTTCCATTGCAGGTAAGACCGCTGCTCCAGGAACCTTAATACCTCATCATGTACATTGCCACCGGTATTATAACGCAGGTCCAGGATCAGGGCATCCCGGTTAACCAGCTGCTTTGTCATATCAATCAGAAAATGCTCCAACTCTCCCTGTCCCATATTTTTCATACAGGAATAGGCAATTCTTTTACCTGATTTTTCATCCACCCTTTTCTGGTTGGCATCAATCCAGGCATCATATAAATTGGTGGATATTTCATTTTGCGGATGAACTTTTACCTCTATCAGCTGATCGCCTCTTTTAAAGCTCAGCTTTAATTCCTTATCCATGGATGGTCTGGTAAAATACGCATAGCGGTCGGCCTGCTCATCCACGGCCTCTCCGTTTACTTTTACCAAAACATCTCCTTTCTGAACAGTAACTTCTTTATTATCAGCGGCAGACTTGCTGAGTACCAGCTTTACCTTATAAGGGGATTTATCCTCAAACAGAATCCCGGTTTCCATGGTAGCTGCTTTCAGCTGGGTAGTTTCTTCTTCTCCAAAGGAGGAGAAGCCCTGGTGGGAGGAATTCAGCTCTCCCAACATATCATTTAACAGCATTCGGAGGTCCGACCGGTAGTTGATATACGGCAGAAACTGCGCATAATGTTCTTTTACCTGCTGCCAGTTGGCACCATGAAAATGAGGGTCATAATAATTCTGCTCTACCTGTGCCCATGCTTCATAAAACATCTGGGAAAACTCGGCACTCAGGTTTCTTCTGAACGTATAACTGATACTAATAGGTTCTGTTTTAGAAGCTTCAATATTCAGTTTGTTAATGGTGCCATTAACCAGTGCAAAGTATTTATTGTTTACAGCCACTATATCCGGACTTGAACCATCTGTTCCGGCAATTTTTTCTGTTTTGGGTGCTTCAAAAGGATCCAGTACGGTTTTATACAAAGCAGGCCTGCCTTCCCCATGGGTACTGGTATACAACACAATGGTTTTATCTCCATCCTGATATACACCAGACAGAAACTGCGAACCAAAAGATGGGCCGATATGTTCCAGCCTGTCCATTATATCAACCGTATCTATCTTCACCAGGTTCTGAACAGAATCTTTCTTTTTGGTACTGTCTTTTTTCTCTTCTTTAAACAGGTCGTTGAATTTATCAGACCTATATGGGGCATCATATTTCTGCAACGGCATCCGGTAAATACGGGAATCATCCATTCCCATCGGGTAAGTTGGCTTTAGGCGATTGGAAATAAAATAAATATATTTCCCGTCCGGCGACCATAACGGATCTGATTCCGAAACAGCGGTATTGGTGAGGTTGACAATCGTTTTCTCTTTAATGTTATACACCAATATATCCTGTTCAAAATTCCTGTGTGTGGTAAACACTATATAATTATCATCCGGAGAAAAGTCGGGAGAAGAACTTTGAAATGCCCAGATCTCTTCTTTGGCAATGACAGATACTTCCAGTGTTTTTGTATTCAGCACTTTCACTTCATCCCGGCCACTTAAAAATACAGCCAGTGTTCTCTTTTTATTCAGTACTAACTGGCGGTTATACTTTTTATCGCTGGTAATTTGTTTCACAGCAGCACTGCCATCTGCAGCTACGGTAAACAAATTCTCATATCCATCTTCGGTTTGTGTAAACAATAAAGTTTTATTATCGCTTAACCATTTCACCTCGGCAGCACGTTCTGCCACTCCCCGCTGCACCTGTTCTACAAACTTCCCTTCTATATCACTGACAAACAACTCCCCGCGGGAAATAAAAGCAATCTTTTTCCCATCCCCGGATATATCAAAACTTTCAATTTTACCCCTTACATCAAAATCTTTATCCTGGGTTAAAGTATTATTACGAATAATGTTTACCGGCAGTTTTTCTGCTTTTTTAGCAACCACATCATAGATCCACAACTGGTAATCTTTTTCAAATACCACTTTGCTGCCACCAGCATTTACAAACGCATTTTTGATGGAAGTCTTAAAACTGGTCAGGGCAGTTTTCTTGCCATTTTCAAAAGTGTAGAGATTGTATTCGCCATTGGCTTCATCAGATATAAAGAAAATATTTCCTTTTTTATCAATGGTTGCTCCAAAATCCTTCCCTATCCAGTCGGTATATCTTTTGTACTGTTTGGTAACCGGATTATAGGATTGGATATCCGGGTTAAAGGGGCCTTTGTATTTTTTTCGCTGCACCTGGTTGCTACTTTCCCAGGTATCATTAAAAAACAATTCCCCTGTTGAGGGATGTTCAAATACATTATGATCGTACAGGAAATAGTAATAATTAAATACACGCCGGGCTGTTCCACCGTTGATGGATACTTTATAGCTGGATTGCCTCCCCTCCCGGGTACTGGTAAAATAAATACTTTTAGAATCCCAGCTCCAGGAACTCACATTATCTGAGCCTGAAAAATAGGTAAGCCTTTTTACATCCCCACCTTCTACCGGCATGATAAAAACATCTGCATTACCATACTGCCTGCCGGTAAAAGCAATCCATTTACCGTCGGGTGATACCTTTGCATCTGTTTCACTACCCTGCATAGCAGTCAGCCGCACTGCATTGCCATCTTTCAGGTTCATTTTCCATAGATCTTCTTCAAAACTAAAGATTACGGTTTGCCCATCGGGTGTTAAACAGGGTTGGGACAAGAAATAAGGTTCCTGCTTTTGTGCAACAGCACAAAAACCGATCAGTAAAAATGAAAACAGGGGTACCAGTTTTAATTGCATATCAGTGTTTTTATGGATTGAAGATAACCGAAAAACCGTTTTTCTCCCAAGCATTTCCATGTGTGGTAGTATCCTGATGGTGGACTGGTTCATACCAGCTTTTGGGTTATCGCACAGTTATCCCACAGTTATCCCACATATTTCCCGCATTTTATGTGGAATAACTGTGGTTTAACTGCGCCTTTTCTGCGCTTTAACTCAGAATCAGGGGTTAATCAGGTAGGTAGCAGTTAGACAGCTTGTATTTGTATGTATGCATATATATAGAAATGCTCAGCATGGGTTATGCTGAGCATTTATTTAAAAGGGGAAATACTGTCTGTTACTTTATTTTTTGCTTAAAATTAAAATCAGCTAATAAAACATTTCTGGGGTCAATCACTATAAAGGCAGGTTGATCACTATTGGGGATGGTAAAACCAGCTTCTTTATCGTGTACATTAAATCGTTTTATGATGGGTGTATTATTACCGGATGCATAAATTGCCACCTCAAGAGGTACATCAAATACATAATTGGAGGTTTGCGTTTGGCGAAGGTTGACTTTTATTTCCTTCGTTTTTGTATCATAGGCCCAATCACCGCCAATTTTTAATATATAAGGATTATTAAGCCATTGCTTAAAAAAGGGTTTCAGGTTTTCATTGACCACGGCTTCCATTTCCGCTATAAAATTATCGGTGGTGGCATTACTGTTCATATATTTTGCATAATAGGCCTGAATAGCTTTTTTAAAATTTTCAGTACCCATCCTGTCTCTTAACATATGTAATACCCATGCACCTTTTTGATAAGTAATTCCACTGGTAACAGGGCCGGTTTCGGCAGTTCTGTTGTCCACAATACTAAAAGTTGAATCCTTTGCATAATTGTCGATCACATATTTTCTGGCTTTTTTAATTCCATCGATATATTCGTCATGGCCATATTGGCTTTCCTGAAAAAGCAAGGTAAAATAAGTAGCGAAGCCCTCACTTAACCAGGCATCATCCCAACTGGTTTCCGTAACAGCATTACCAAACCACTGGTGCGCTATTTCATGAATCACCACATTCCTTAACCGATCGCTCTTTTCACCTGTTACTAAATTTTCTGCATAAAAAATAGCCGATGCGGTTTCCATACCGCCACTTACACTGGGGGATTGAATATTTGCCAGTTTTTCATAGGCAAAGGGCCCTATATAATTGCTGTAAAATTCCAATACGCTTTTAGTTGGAGAAGAAAAATCTTTAAATCCGGCTTCCCGGTCTTTTGGATATACCCAGGTTTGAATAGACTTGCCTTTAAATTGATCCACTTCCTGAACTGCAAATTCAGCAACTCCCAACACAAATAACCAACTGGCAATGGGGACTGATTGTTTCCAATGCGTGAGTGTATTTACTGCATCTATTTGGGATTCCTCCATCAGCAGGCCATTGGAAACAACTTTATATTTGGAAGGAGCTGTTACTATAAATTCACAGGTGGCTTTATCATAGGGATGATCAATCGTGGGCAACCAATGCCGGGTATTATTAGGCCAGTTCTCATTAAAAAAACATCTTTCACCATATTTGTTTGGCCCTATTTTTAATCCACCTGCAGGTATTCCTTTATATTTAATAATAAAATCAACCAGTTTATCTTTTTCGCTTGCTGTATTCAGGTAAATGAGTAAAGCATCATTTTCGTGTTTAAAGGGAGTTTTTAATCCATTGCTATATACCGATTCCACTTCCATACCCTTGCCTTTATTTGCAAGGGACTTATTTACCAGATCTAAACGGAATTCGGTAATACCGTCTTTTTTAAATTTAACGGTTATGGTTGTAGTTCCATTAATCTGATCAGAAGAATCGGAAAGCTTCAATTCAAATTTATAATGCTGAACATCAATATTATAATTACGCGGATAGTTATCAGCAAAAACATTTACAGAAAGCAGGCTTGCAAAAAAGAAAGCCATACAAATTTTATACTTCATGTTATTTTCTGTTAATTATTGAATGGTTACTTTTTTTAAATAAAAACCGTAAGGATCAATCATAGGAGGTAAAACACTCTTTACTTTTACAGGCTCTTTACCAAGAATCATCTTTTCTATTTTCCCATTTATTAAAATGTCTACTGGTAAATCCATAAAGCAATTGCTGAAAGTAATTTTATATTGCTGATAGCCTATTTCTTTAACACTAAATTCAAACACATTTGTAGTACGTAAATAGAAGTCAAAAAAAGGTTTTAAAGAATGGCCGGCAGCACTGCTGAATAATTTTTCCACATCATCAGAAGTCACAAAATTATCATAGGTATAGGCAGGGTCAGTAGCTAATTTTTTTAAAGTGGGGAAGAAAATGGCATCTCCAATCAGGTAACGTAAACTATGCATAAAAAAAGAACCCTTTGAATAAATGTCAGTCCCTGCATAGGTTTCATCTTCTGAAAGCTCCTCACCTCCCACCATTGGTTTTTTGAATTTAATGCTTGTCCTGTGCCTGGCAATAATTTCATTGTATGCATCCTGTCCGCCTAATTCATAATAAGCCAATGCTTCTGCATAAGTGGCAATACCTTCCTGAATCCACATATGTGCCCAATCTTTATTGGTTACCTTATTGGCCCACCATTCATGCGCATATTCATGAAATAAATTGGCAGAATATTCACTTCCCCCAATAGTTATATAGTCAAATTTGTTATTAAATGTAATCATGGTTTGATGCTCCATTCCGGAATTGGGCACTTCGGCAATACCAATTTTTTCTTTATACCAGGGATATTCTCCAAAGTATTTTTCCAGTATTTTAGTATCCCTGATTTTTGTAGCTATAACCTTTCTGGCCTGTGCACTATCTTCTTCCAATACATAATATTCTATAGGAACAGTATGACCATTAATGGTGGTATAAGTATCTTTTGCCACAACATATTTACCAATATTAAATACGATACAATAATTACTGATGGTATAATTGGTTTTCCAGGAAAAAGTAGCTTTATTTTTCTTTACAGTTACTTTTTGCAAAAGACCTGGGCCCGCTACGGATAATCCCTTGGGTACTGTTATATTCAGTTCTGCCCCTTCATTGGGTTCATCACTGGGATGGTCTTTGCAGGGGTAATATAAACGTCCTCCTTCTTTCTGACAGTTAATGGAAACCCAATCATTTCCACTACGGTCTTTAGACCAGGTAAACCCACCAAACCAGGGCGGCCTTACTGCAATAGGCGGATGCCCTCCATAAGCAATATCCACTACCTGCTTCCCTTCTTTAAACCCTGTATTACTGGTAATATAAATTTTATCATCTTTCTGCTCAAAAGCCACCGGTTTATCGTTCACTTTAATTTTACTGACTGTTAACAAATGCACTAAATCCAGTAAAATGGTATCGGTATTTTTTGACAAAATCATGGTAACAATGGCGTTACCCTCAATGGTTTTATCCTGAATATTCACCTCTAAATTTATGGTGTAATGCCTGATATCCATAATGGCCTGTAAGGGTTTCAACTTACCACCAGAAGACAAATAACTGATATCAGTATTTTGGGCATTTGCCAGAGGGGTAAAATACAGGAAACAAATAATGGGGATCAATATTTTTTTCATCATGTTTTAATTAAATTATCTGATGCATTTGAATAAAATAAATTCTTAGGAAAATACGAGAATGAATACAGTATCATTTATTTAATAATTGATTTCTTTTTTAAGGGTGTTTACTTCCAAAGACTGTTCTGATATACCGTACGTTCAATAAAAAAAGTACTGACAAATTAGTCAATACCTTTCATACAACAAAATTAAAAGTGAAGTTAAACTGGTAGTTTCAACCTTGTTTTTTATTCTGTTTAAACCTGACTAAAAAAGCGCTATAGTCAATGAAACACTATTTATCAGAAGAGTTCCTAATGCTTTGATCACTGATAATATACTTCCAATCCCTGGCAGGTTTACAGAGGGTATGATACAAAGAGGATATGAATAGTGCTAAATTTCTTACGGGTAATAAAAAAGCTGATGCAATTCCCCTATTTTTCAGGTAAATGCATCAGCTTTATAGGAATATATCCGGAATTAGATAACCAGATTAATCATTTTATTTTTAACGAAAATAAATTTCTTAACGGGCTTATTTTCAATCCATTTCTGAACAGTTTCATTAGCCAGTACAATCTGTTCTACTGCTGCTGCTTCTGCATCCAGCGCAATGACAATAGTGGTTCGTAATTTTCCATTAATGCTTACCGGGTATTCTTTGTTGGATTCTACCAGGTACTGTGGTTTCAGTTCCGGATAAGCAGCATCTAAAACAGAACCGGTATTACCCAGTGCATGGTATAATTCCTCCGCAATATGCGGTGCATAGGGGGTTAACATAATCAGTAAGGGCTCCAGTATCTCTCTTTTATTGCACTTGGCATCACTGATTTCATTAACACAAACCATAAATGCTGAAACCGCAGTATTGAAGGAAAACCTTTCGGTATCTTCCTCAATCTTTTTAATGGCTTTATGTAATATTTTTAATTCCGCGTCTGTTGCTTTTTCTTCATTCCAAACTTTACCTTTCAGTTCATCAAAGAATAAACGCCATAATTTTTTAAGGAACCGATGAACCCCTTCAATTCCCTTGGTATCCCAGGGTTTACTCTGTTCTACCGGCCCCAGGAACATTTCATACATCCTGAAAGTATCCGCACCATAACGGGTAACCAGATCGTCCGGGTTAACCGTATTGAATTTGGACTTAGACATTTTTTCCACTTCGGCACTGCAGATGTACTTACCATCTTCTAAAATAAATTCAGCATCTGCATATTCTCCATTTCTCCATTGCTTAAAGGCTTCAGTATTTAACTCATAGCCATCTACAAAGTTTACATCTACGTGCAGGTCGTTGGTTTCATATTGAGCTTTTAAGCCGGAAGAAACAAAGGTATTGGTACCCTGAATCCTATGTACAAAACGGCTGCTGCCCTGAATCATCCCCTGGTTTACCAGTTTCTTATAAGGTTCATCATAACCAATATGTCCCAGATCGTAAAGCGCCTTGGTCCACATTCTGCTGTACAATAAATGGCCTACTGCATGTTCAGTACCCCCAATATAAAGATCCACCTGATTCCAGTAATCACTCACGGAGCGGTCACAAAAGCTTTCCGTATTTTCCGGATCCATATACCGCAAAAAATACCAGGAAGAGCCTGCATAACCGGGCATGGTATTGGTCTCCAGTTGCTGACTTACCCAGGATGGGATATTTGCCAACGGACCTTCACCTTCCGGCCCCGGGGAATAGGATTCCACTTCCGGCAATAATAAGGGTAGTTCTGATTCAGTTAATGGGATAGCAGTACCATTCACCCATTTCACCGGGAAGGGTTCTCCCCAATAGCGTTGCCTGCTAAAAGCGGCATCACGCATCCTGAAATTGGTTTTACGTTTGCCTATTTTTAAAGCTTCTATTTTCTGTAAAACGATATCAATCGCATCTTTCATCACCATACCATTCAGGAAATCACTGTTTTCCAGTATGGCTTCCTTGGTAGGGTTAGCGTCTGTACCATTAAAATATGATCCAATAATATTGGTAATGGGAATATTAAAATGTTCTGCAAATTTAAAATCACGTTCATCTCCACAGGGAACAGCCATGATGGCACCGGTACCATAACCCGCCAACACGTATTCACTGATCCAGATAGGAATAAATTTACCATTAAAAGGGTTTACGGCAAAAGAGCCGGTAAAGCAGCCTGTAATTTTCTTTTCTGCCTGCCGTTCACGGTCGCTCCTGCTTTTAACATAAGTCAGATAGGATTCCACTGCAACAGATTGGGCAGAAGATTTTAAATCCTTTACTATTTCCAGTTCAGGGGCAATCACCATAAAGTCCACCCCGAAAATAGTATCAGGCCGGGTGGTATATACTTTTAATACCTCCACTTTACCCCTTTCACTTTTTACTTTAAAATCAATTTCAGCGCCATAGCTTTTACCAATCCAGTTGGTCTGCATTTCCTTCATCGCCTCACTGAAATCTACGGTCTGCAGTCCATCCAGCAAACGGTCGGCATATTCTGTAATCCTTAAATACCACTGGCGAAGTTTCTTCTTTACTACCGGATGCCCGCCACGTTCACTTACCCCATTCACTACTTCGTCATTAGCTAAAACAGTACCCAATGCTTCGCACCAGTTAACTTCTCCATATCCGCAGAAAGCCAGGCGGTAATGCATTAAAACTTCCTGCTGGTATTTATCGGTAAAGCTTTTCCATTCATCCCGGCCAAATTCAATGGAAGGATCTCCCGGGCAGGGGAAATTAATATTACCTTCTATATGAAAAACAGCATTTAAGCTTTCAATACTTTCGGCTTTTTGGGTTTGACGGTTAAAATAGGAATTGAATAATTGCAGGAATATCCATTGGGTCCATTTATAATACTGAGGGTCGCAGGTTTTCACTTCCCGGTCCCAGTCAAAACAAAACCCAATCTTATCCAGCTGTTTTCTGAAATTATTGATATTGTTTTCAGTAGAAACAGCCGGGTGAATCCCATGTTCAATAGCATATTGCTCCGCAGGAAGGCCAAATGCGTCATACCCCATAGGGTGCAGTACATTAAAACCCTTCAGACGTTTATATCTGGCAAAAATATCACTGGCAATATAACCCAGGGGATGGCCCACATGCAACCCTGCACCACTTGGATAGGGAAACATATCCAGCACATAATATTTAGGCTTATCACTAACATTGGAAACTTTATAGGCCTTACTATCGTTCCATTGTTTTTGCCATTTCTGTTCTAGTTCTCGAAAATTATATTCCATTCTGCAAATATTTTCTAACAAAACTTTAAAAAACAAAACCATCAAATGCCATACTTTACAAATAGTTTCACTCGTTAAAGGTGTGCAAATGTACGTGTTTGCGCTACATTTGTGCCTGATTGAACCGCATAATTGATTACTATGGCAAAAGAAGGATCTTCATCGTTAAAGCGCAGTAAACCAAATTATATCTACAGTATTGTAGGCGTATCACTGGTTTTACTGATAATGGGTATTATGGGCTGGATATTTCTCAATTTTCAGCGTGCAGGCAATGCATTTAAGGAAGATATTCAGTTACAGGCATTTTTACGTACTGCCAATAAAGATTCTATTGGCCAGATTCAGCAATACCTGGCTTCGCAACCCTTTGCCAAAGATGTGCAGTATGTTAATAAAGAAAATGCAAAACTGATCTGGAATAAGGATAACAATGAAGACTGGGCTAAAATACTGGATGCCAACCCTTTACCGGAAAGTATTGACTTCTATGCAAAAGCACAGTATGTAAATAAAGACAGCCTGCAGAAGATAGATAACCAGTTAATGAGCTTATATGGCAACCAGATTACAGAATTAAAGTATCCGAAAGACCTGGTGACCAATCTGAATGAAAAAGCTGCCAATTTTGGCTTAGGATTTTTAGTGGTGGCCATTATACTATGCCTGATTGTGATTATCAGTATTGACAATACCATCCGTTTAGCCATGTTCAGTAACCGTTTTTTAATTAAAACTATGCAAATGGTGGGAGCTACCCGGCAGTTTATTACCAAACCCATGGATGTTAAAGCCATTGTAAACGGACTGATCAGTGCAGGAATTGCAATTATATTGCTCTTTATTATGATAACCTGGCTGGAAAATCAGGTACCACAGCTTAAAATAATCAGGGATACACGTTTAAATTTAATTTTATTTGGTGGTATGATACTGGTGGGAGTAGGTATTTCAGTATTCAGCACCCACCGGAGTGTAAGGAAATACCTGAAAATGAAGCTGGACGATTTGTATTAAACCCTTCTAAAATCAATTGTTTTATAAATTTTAGGATTTTTTTCTACTAACAACTTGTACCGGATAAGCTGGTTTTACTATATTGCAGCATTCAAACAACGAATTATGAGCGATAAAGCAAAAAAAGAGATAGCTCCTTTATTTAACAAGGATAATTATATCTGGATGGCTATCGGCGGCTTTTTAATTGCCCTTGGCATGTTTTTAATGAGTGGTGGTAAAAACCAGGATCCCCATGTTTTTGATTATAATGTGGTATACAGTACCACCAGGGTTACGGTGGCCCCTATTTTAATATTGCTGGGACTGATGGTGGAAGTGTATGCGCTTTTCAAAAAATCGAAAAAATCAGCATAAATTATTGTATCAAATTATAGTTAAGCAGTGAAAACATCACTGCTTTTTTGTTTCTTTACCTAACGAATCAAAACAACATCTAATGGACATTTTTCAAACAATCGTACTGGCAATTGTTGAAGGACTAACCGAATTCTTACCTGTTTCTTCTACCGGACATATGATTTTAGCAAGTTCTGTAATGGGAATTGAAAAAGATGAATTTGTAAAGCTTTTTGAAATTGCCATACAATTAGGTGCTATCCTTTCTGTTGTGGTATTATACTGGAAAAAGTTTTTCGACTTCTCCCGCCTGCAGTTTTATGTAAAGTTGTTTGTTGCAGTAATTCCTGCCCTGATACTGGGGAAATTATTATCAGAAAAGATTGATGATTTACAAGAAAACCCAACTACCGTAGCCATCAGTTTATTGGTGGGTGGTATTGTACTGTTGTTTATTGATAAGATTTTTTCAAAACATACCATTACTGAAGAAAAAGATATTACCTATAAAACAGGATTTATCATTGGTATCTGGCAATGCCTGGCCATGATTCCCGGAGTTAGCCGCAGTGCCGCCAGCATTATTGGTGGTATGCAGCAAAAGCTAAGCAGGAGTGTTGCAGCTGAATTCTCCTTTTTTCTGGCAGTGCCTACCATGGCTGCAGCAACCGGATATAAATTACTGAAAACCTATCAAGCCCATCCTGAAATTTTAAAGGACAAACACAACCTGATTGCTTTGGGTTTGGGAAATATCATTGCATTTGTTGTGGCATTGATTGCTATTAAGTTTTTTATTGGTTTTCTGCAAAAACACGGGTTTAAAGTTTTTGGCTGGTACAGAATTGTAATTGGCATAACCGTACTGGCATTAATTCATTTTAACCATATTTAGAATTGTGGATTTTCGTATAAGAAAAGGCCCTTTCTTTTGAATAATATTGCTTTTTAAAAATATATCCATCAGATAAGTAAGTTCCGCACTGCTTTCTGATGGATATATTTTTTTATGCTGTTTTACTTTTATTTATTTATTTTCAGTTTTCAACCATAACCTTCAGCTATGCCAACTGCCTCCAAAAAAGTAATTAATGCCTGGGCAATGTACGATTGGGCAAACAGTGCTTATTCCCTCATCATTACTTCTGCCATCTTTCCGGCTTATTATACTGCTATTGCGCCACCGCAGGTAGTATTTTTTGGAAGAACTTTTGAAAGGGCCGCACTTGCTTCCTATGCTATTTCCTTTTCTTTTCTGGTCATTGCATTTTTATCCCCAATATTATCTTCTATAGCAGATTATAAGGGCAATAAGAAGTCGTTTATGAAATTCTTTTGTTACCTGGGTTCAATAGCCTGCTGCAGTATGTTTTTCCTGAACAGGGATAATGTAAGCTGGGGTATTATTGCTTCTGTGATTGCCTCTATCGGATTTTGCGGCAGTATTGTATTCTATAATGCCTATTTACCTGAAATAGCGGATGAGAAGGACCAGGATGATGTGAGTGCCAAAGGCTTTGCCATGGGTTATATAGGTAGCGTATTGCTGATGATCGTTTGCCTGGTGATTATTAAGATGAATGATATGATGAACCTGGGCTGGGGTGCCATGCCTGTTAAATTATCCTTTTTATCAGTAGGGGTATGGTGGGCCGGATTTGCACAAATAACTTTTAAATGGATGCCGCCATCCAAACCATCGCCTCAGAATCTGGAACATAGTATCCTTACCAATGGTTTTTATGAATTGAAAAAAGTGTGGAACCAATTGCAGCACCATTCCCGGTTAAGCAGATTCCTGACCAGCTTTTTCTTTTATAATATGGGCGTACAGACTGTGATGTACCTGGCTACTTATTTTGCAGCTGATGAACTGAAAATGGAATCTTTTCAATTGATTGTTACCATTCTGATTATTCAGCTGGTAGCGATTGCAGGGGCTACTTTATTTGCCAAGTTATCTGATTTTACCAATAATATTTTTACACTGGGGGTGCTGATTTTTATATGGATTGGCATTTGCTTTTTTGCATCCCGTGTAAATACGGTGAATGAATTTTATATGGTTGCATTTGCTGTGGGGATGGTGATGGGGGGTATTCAATCCATGAGCCGTTCTACTTATTCCAAATTATTGCCCGAAACAAAAGACACGGCTTCTTTTTTCAGCTTTTACGATGTATGCGATAAAATGGGTACTGTAATTGGCACTTTAACATTTGGATATGTGGGTGAATTTTTAGGCGGAATGAGAAACTCTGTTTTAGCTTTGATGGTGTTTTTTATTATCGGACTGGTACTTTTGTTATTTGTTAAAATGAAACCTAATAAAACTGCTGCTGCATGAAACTCTATAGTGTAGAAACTGAGTATTTTAAACTGGATGGGGGTGCTATGTTTGGCGTGGTACCTAAATCTATCTGGAATAAATTAAACCCAGCAGATGAGCATAATCTTTGTCCCTGGGCAATGCGTTGCTTACTGATTGAAGAGGGGAATAAACTGATTCTAATTGATAACGGTGTGGGGGATAAACAGGATGCTAAATTTTTCGGTCATTATTATCTGCATGGGCCACATACATTAAATTCCTCCCTTAAACAACTGGGGTTCAGTAAAGAAGATATTACAGATGTTATTCTTACGCACCTTCACTTTGACCATTGCGGTGGCAGTATTGACAGAATTGGAGACAAGCTGGTTCCGGCTTTTAAGAATGCCACTTACTGGAGCAATGAAGACCACTGGCAATGGGCAACCGTACCCAATGCAAGGGAAAAAGCTTCTTTTCTGAAAGAAAACATTCTGCCCATTAAAGAAAGTGGTCAATTAAAATTTGTGACCAGACAGTACCCTGTTCCGGGAGACAGGCTGGAAGAAGTTGTTTCGGAAATTTTACCTTCTATTTCTTTTCGTTTTGTAAACGGGCATACCAATGCGATGATGCTTCCGCAGATAGAGGTAAACGGAAAGACTTTAGTGTATATGGCAGACCTTCTGCCTTCTGTGCACCATATTCCTTTACCTTATGTAATGGGTTATGATATGTTTCCTTTAACCACTTTAAATGAAAAGGAAGTATTTCTGAAGGAAGCTTTAGCTGGCAATTATACTTTGTTTTTTGAACATGACCCTGTAAATGAGTGCTGCAGTATTCACCAAACAGACAGAGGCATCAGGCAAAAAGATGTATTTAAACTGAATGAATTATTTACTTAATACGGGAAGATAAGGGGTAGCGCAGGTTTTTAAAGTCCATCATATCCACTTTAATGGTACCCACTACTATGGGGCTTTCCACACGAACGGGAATATGATTAGGATCATCACTAACCCAAACACTCATCTTTTCACCGCCGGCAAAGATGGTTCCTTTAACCAGTAAAGGCCTGAATTTAATGGCATTAAAAGTGCCAAACCTGGTTTTGATTTTCTCCTTACCCAGGTAACGGATATAAAGATGGTAAATCTCATTATCCAGGAACATATCAAAAGGAATTTTATCGTCGGGCTTATACTGATTGAAATCGATATTGCGCGCATAATAAATAGCACTCATTACATCCTGAATACAACCCGGAACTTTATATGTACCATTT
>Ga0364859_10146_pt1 | contig 50919 bp, 41 predicted proteins | sample ExccelAu500001D3_FD_206911 | JGI IMG/M metagenome (GOLD analysis project Ga0364859, IMG submission 206911) | Enriched cells from Trout Bog Lake Hypolimnion, Wisconsin, USA - BchlTB.Aug20.5000.01 .D3 | ecosystem: Environmental > Aquatic > Freshwater > Lake > Hypolimnion/Profundal zone | place: USA... | reverse complement strand
GAAATCATTTTTTTAACTGCTCCTAACTCGTGGTATGGAAAATTCATATCCTGGATTTTTGGGAACTATAAGGATATTGCCGACGAGCTACGCATTCAGCTTGGTGAAGGTATCATTACACAAGAGCTACACCAACAGATCTGCAAAGAGGGTATTACTGTAGAGAAGTTAAAAAAACTTTATACGACAAAGGGTTCAGACGATACGGCTACACTCTCTGGTGAACCTGATAATAATGATGATACTGCTTCAACAACTCGTTCTCGCAGCGGTAGTATCTCTTCAGTGACAAGCACTGAGCGCCTTTCATCGCCTGGCACTTCTAGCGCCTCATTGAGCAGCGATAGCAGCCACGTGACTCCTCTTGCAACTCCTTCTTCAATTCCTAGTGCACGGCCTCCGAGCAGCAGTATTTCTTTAAGAAGTTCTAGTGGAGCTAATGCGTCAGATGCTACAGGTCTTTCCGGTGCGAGTATACTACCGGATCATCCTCAGCACAACCAAACTGGTGCAGCTCGTATACATGTTGATACGTTTCCACCTGTTGCTAACAACACAAATCCAGTCGTCAATTCTCCGATTGCAGAAAATAAGAACAACTCTAAGGTTCCGGGACAGGAAGCACTCTTGAGTGCATTAAGTAATGTTATCACCACTGCTAATCCTTCAGATCCAGTAAGGTTCAATTCGCTCAAGGATCTCAATACATTTTATCAAGAAAGAATGCAGGCATTAAAAAACCGAACGAACAATCAAGGAAATATAGCAGATGCTAACCATTTGTATCTCTCTGAAGATATCTTGAATCAAATCACTAACATCATTGCCGAAAACGGCTATCAGCTAGTTAATACAGAGAGTGGTAAATTCGAATTTACGCCTACAGGATAATACGTGAGACACACCTGTCATCTCTCTCAAACAGGGGAAGAGCTGAGGTTGCGGTTTTCTCTACATGCACCCTTTCTTAACCCGGATATTTCATACTGATCGTGACGAGGAGGCTGCGAAGCCTGATGGAGTACCACCGGCGTTCGGGAGACCGCAGGGTAGACTGCCTTTAGTGGCAGCCCTGAAAGAGCGAGACGAGCGGGCTACCCCTAACCTAACGGTTACGACATTCTACCTCAGGCTCTCCCAAGCACTGGTGTTGCCCAAGTCACAATGTGAGTCTAACGCAGGATCCACTCTAGCTTCCCGGTCTCCGCAGTAGATCGGTGTGAAATATTCGGGTTAACATTACGAGCAGCTTGATGATTGTCTTGCCTCCTTTAAAACTAGGCTAAGTGGCTTTGCTATAATATTTTTGCCTAATGAAAACATCTCCTCTCCAGGATAGATCACATCGAGCTGATCAAGTTTTAAGGATTCCATCGCCATCTGCATCGATTTGGTGAGTTGAGGTGTCTCTGTGTATTTGATTTCAAATCCATAGCGCTTGCCTTCCTTGACAAGGAGCAGATCAAGCTCAGCCTCACTGTGTGTGGCCCAAAAATAAGCATTCCGCTCTCCTGTGATACTCAACAATTGCTCGATACAAAAACCTTCCCAGGAGGCACCACACTTAGGATGGCCTCTTAAGATTGTCGAGGTAGCAATATCGAGTAATCCGTGAAGAAGGCCAGTATCTCGAATGTAGACTTTTGGATGGCGAACGATACGTTTCCCAAGATTTTCGAACCAAGGTGGCAGAACACGCACCATAAAAAGACCACTCAAAATATCGAGATGACGTCGTGTTGTTTTGTAGGACTCTCCAAGCGAACGTCCAAACTCCGATGCATTCCAGACCCCTCCATGATAGTGAGCGAGCATTTGCCAAAGACGCCTCAAGGCTTCAGGGGAGGTTTCCAGTCCAAAGGTGCGAATATCTCGTTCTAAAAAGGTCCTAATAAATCCAAGACGCCAAGCCATACTATCACTATCATTCTTTGCTAACCAAGAGAGCGGAAATCCCCCTCGCAACCATAAGCGTGACTGATGCTCTAATCCGACTTCAGAAAGTTGAAAACCACTCACATCAATAAACTCAATTCTCCCTGCAAGACTTTCAGAAGCATTACGAATCAAATTGAGAGATGCACTTCCTAAAATCAGAAATCGAGCGGGAGTACTAGGCCTATCGGCTAACACTCGCAAAATCGGCAAGAGATCAGGACGGAGTTGAATTTCATCTAAAACGATGAGTCCTTGCAGCCCTTCGAGCGTTTGCTTAGGCAATGAAAGTCGAGCTTGATGCACGGGATCTTCGAGATCAAAAATAACCCCTTTTTTTTTCATAGCAATCTCTCGTGCCAAGGTTGTCTTTCCAACCTGACGTGGTCCTAACAAGGCAACAATACGACTCCGCTTGAGCGCTATTTCTACTGACTTTAAGAAATGGGAACGAATAAGCATTCTTGAAATATAGACACTAAGAGTCTATATTTCAAGGAAAAATTAACCAGAATATTTCATGTTGATCACCTGCGCAGACCAGTAAGGGAGGATGGATCTTGCGTTAACCCGCATATTTCATACTGATTAACCTCACTCACATCGCAGTGCCTTGACCGGATCGAGTCTAGAGGCTAGCCATGCAGGGACAAGAGCCGCTAGAGAGCAGATCGCAAAAGCACTCAGGCAGATCACGAAGACGTCGCTTGGGACGACTTCGGCAGGAATTTCGGAAAATTGATAAATCGTGCGCGAAAAGATTTCTACACCTAGAAGGGAGGAGAGACCTTGGCTCACTTCATTACGAAAGCGAATGAGTGTCATCCCAAGAGCCAAACCAGAGGCCACACCAATGATTCCCACAATCATTCCTTGGACTAAAAAGATCATGATGATTTGTCCCGTACGTGCTCCTAGGGCTTTGAGAATACCAATTTCCCGTGTTTTTTGAACGGTTACTGTAATGAGTGTGTTCATGATTCCAAAGGCGGCAACAAGCACAATGAACATGAGCAAGAAAAACATGACATGGCGTTCCATCGCAATGGCATCAAAGAGTTGCTTATTAGAATCCATCCAGGTAGCGACCATAAGATCACCAGGAAACTGCTTGCGGATGATTTTTTGAACGACATCGGCCCCTTGCGCATCATCAATAAAGAGGGCAAGACCATGAACACTATCGCCCAGTCCATAAAGCTCTTGTCCGATGTGCAAAGGGACAAGCAAAAATTCACTATCGTAATAATAGCGTCCTGTTTCAAAAATACCGCTTACAGTTAGCTCTGTAGGTAGGACCAATTGCCGTAACTCATCAACACTGGCTTTCCCCTCTTTTTCTTGCATCCTACTGAGCTCTTCTAAAATTTGATTCAAGTTATGGGAAGAATAGACTGTCATCTTATCCCCCACTCGCAGGCCAAGCAATGAAGCCATTTCTGAGCCAATGATTGCGTTTTCTCCGCTCAGGTCAAAGGAACCTTCTTTGATGAATTTTTTTAGTTCGGTTTCTTTATCAGGATCAATGCCGCGGATATTGGGTGTGAGACGTCTGTGTTGAAACTCAACAATCACCGGGCCCTGGACAAAAGGAGCGATGCTACGGACTTGCGGGAGATCAGAAATTTTTTTAGAAAGCTCCTGCCAATGATCTAAGATCCCTTCTTTAGAAATGACTAGATGAGCATCAAAGCCAATGACTTTGCGTTGCAATTCACGCTGAAATCCTGTCATCACCGAGATCACTAAAATAAGAACCGTGATGCCCAGGGTGACACCTAAGACTGAAATGAGCGTGATGACGGAGAGAAAAGTACGCTTAGGTTTCAAATAGCGACGGGCTAAAAAAAGAGAGGCAGATAAAAAATTCACAGTGATGGATAATAATAAAAAACAAGGTATATCTCTTATTGTGTTTTTTCTCTGCCATTTTTTTGAATTTTTTTTAAGCTCTATCTTTCACACATGAATTTTAGGATTCATCAGAAACAAGCACACACGAACTCATTTTTTTGTCCTCACATCTTGATCATTCTATTTTCGCTGATCCTCGTGGACGGCGCCGACGTTTACTGCATATCGCCATTGCAGGCATCACACTGTTTTTACTCAGTGCATCGGCATACTTTATTGCAAGCCTACTTGTAGCCCCAGAGTTACGTCTCCCTCAAGAGGTACGCGGCTTTCGCACACCACTCAAAGCATTCAAAGATCCAGGATTGCTCGAGAGCACGGATGATTGGCGTCATTTCTTAGTGACTACGGATCCTCTCCCCTTCCCAAAAAATAATACTCATGAAAATCTGAACACTTCGGTAACCACTCCTAAACAGCCTTACGAGATGCCTCTTAAGAAGACTCCCTTTGCTATTCGTCTTGGATACGCGGTAGATTGGGATCCTCAAAGTATTTTTTCTCTTAAACATCATGCCGATCTTTTAACTCATGTGGCTGCAGATTGGTTTCATATGGTTGGAGTGGAAAGCAATCTTGTCGAATTACCCAATGATGAGATTTATTCTTGTGCACTTCATAAAAATCTTGGACTCCTTCCTATCTTGCGAAACATCGATGGAAAGGTATGGCAGCCAGAGGCGATCGAAGGTCTTTTTAAATCATCCCCCGAAGAACAAAATGACTTTTTTAATAAGCTCCTTAAGCGTCTGCCAAAAGGATCCATCGGCCTCTTAATTGATTGGAACGAATTGGATCCCTCGTATCGCAGTGAGTTAAATCATTTGCTCCTTGAATTAGGCAATAAGCTTCATGAGTCTCATTATGAGTTTTGGATGACGATCTCCAGCGAGAAAGCTGAAACCATTTATGACCTGGAGGCCCTGAGCGCTGTGGTAGATCATTTTGTGCTCACCTTGTATGATGAAAACTCAGAGCCGGGTGAACCTGGCCCTCTTGCAGAACAAGATTGGGTCGAGGAAGAGCTTCAAGAAATGATGCATTATGGACGACCCGAACAATGGGTCGCAGCCTTAGGTGCTTATGGTCTCGATTGGAATGAAACCAATGAACAGGTGGAGAACTTGAGCTTTGTCGATGTGATGGCAAGGGCTAATTTATCGATTGCAGAAAATGTGACACTTGAAGCCCCTCATTTCTCACCCTCCTTTCATTACCTTTCTGGACTCGATAAAAAAGAGGAACATGAAATTTGGTTCTTAGATGCCATTACCTTCTTTAATCAATTAAAAATTATCGCCCCGCACGCTCTTGGGGGCATCGCACTAGATCGTCTTGGGGAAGAGGATCCGGGGGTATGGAAAGCACTCAAAATAATTTCAAAAATGACCGTAGAAGGTCGAGATGAGCCTTCCATAGAGGAGTTAGACGGACTAGAAACCTTAAGTCTTAAAAATGAAGTTGCTTCCATTGGTACAGGAGATTTCCTCTCTCTAGGAGATGAACCGAGCCAAGGCTGGCGTTCTATGCATCTGGAATCTAACGGGTTGATGAGTTCTTGTTATGAAGACTTTCCTCGTCCTGCCTGTGTCTATCATCAAGGAGCCGCCCCACCCCATCAAGTAGCCCTCACCTTTGATGATGGACCAGATCCTACATGGACGCCACGCATCCTGCGTATTTTGAAAGACAAAAAAGCCCCAGCAGCGTTTTTTATCGTTGGTTCTCAAGCACAGCAATTTCCTGACCTTGTCGTCAAAATCTTAGATCAAGGACACGAATTAGGAAATCATACGTACACGCATCAAAATCTTGCCACGGCAAGTGATGAACAAATTTCCCTCGAACTCAATGCCACCACCCGACTCATTGAAAGCATCACAGGTCATTCCAGCTCACTCTTTCGTCCTCCCTACAATAGCGATGCCAATCCATCCACCCCAGGGGAACTCCGTGCACTCAAAATCGCCTCAGATCATGGATACCTCACCGTTGGAGAATCCATTGATACAACTGATTGGGAGTGCCCAGGAGTCGAGATGATTTTAAACAAAGTGAAAGAAGAACGCTCTCAAGGAGGGAGTGTCATTCTCATGCATGATGCCGGTGGCAACCGTTCACAAACCGTTGCTGCACTACCCTTGATCATTGATTACCTTCGTGCTCGAGGTGATGAAATCGTTCCGCTTGGTCAATTTATTGGCTTATCACGTGATGTGCTCATGCCCCCACTGCGCCATGGCGATGTGACGGTCGCAATGCATTACATTTATGGAAGTTTTGCAACACTTCGGTTTATCGAGATCACTGCCTGGACGCTTTTAATCATTACCACAATCCTCTCTCTACTCTTTATCCTATTTTTTATTTTCTGTGCATTACGTCATCGTTACTTAGAAAAAAGAAGATTGAAAAGTTCATGCTCTTTCCAGGCACAAGATTCTATATCGGTCGCTTCCAGAAAGCCTCAAGGAATAGAATTTCACGAAGCCTTGATGACCGTAACATCACCATTCCCTCCACTCAGCGTCATTATTGCTGCCTACAACGAAGAACGTGTTATTGATTCGACCATTGAGCATCTTTTAGCAAGTCAATACGAGGGGCTCCTAGAAATCATTATTGTCGATGATGGTTCCCATGATTCCACAGCGAAAAAAGTCATGGAATGGGTCAACAAGACCTCATCCACTGAACGCACCATCATTTTACACAAGCAGGCTAATGCTGGAAAAGCTGCGGCACTCAATCATGCCATTAAATCTTCCTCCCATGATTATATTGTGACCCTTGATGCTGATACCATGGTCTCCGCACAAGCATTACGTTTCTTGATCGAACCTCTTCATAATCCTAGAGTCGCAGCAGTCTCAGGGCATATACGTGTTGGAAATTTTCGTCATTGGTTAGGACGCTTTCAACAAATCGAATATGAATTTGCCTTTGAAATTAATCGACGTGCACAAGATCTCTTAAATTGTATCACTGTTGTGCCCGGTGCCTTAAGTGCCTTTCGACGTTCTGCACTACTAGCAGCAGGTCCACTCAACAAGGAAACGCTCGCAGAAGATACCGACTTAACCCTACAACTCCATCGCTTAGGCTGGAAGGTAAGTTACGCACCATCTGCGATTGCTGACACAGAAGCCCCTCAAAATATCAAAGCACTTTTTTCTCAACGTTTTCGTTGGGCCTTTGGAACCTTGCAGTGTGTTTGGAAACATCGCTCTTTAATGATGAGTCCGGGCTCCGGGTGGCTGGGATGGTTGGCACTCCCTTCAGTTTGGGTGTTTCAACTTGGCGTCATTGCGATAACTCCGCTGCTCGATGTGCTAGTGCTTTTTTCTATTAGCATGGGTCGAGGACAAGCGATCTATCCCTATTTTTTATTATCGATATTCATTGATTGCGCTATTGCAGGACTCTCAGCTCACTGGGCCAAACGCTCATTCTGGTCTGCTTGGAGAGCTATTCCCATGCGCTTTGTCTACCGTCCTGTTTTAGGATATGTCGTCTGGAAATCTATTTTTAAAGCAGCTGAGGGGAGCTGGGTACGGTGGAAAAAATTAGAACGCACGGCAGCCGCCATTAAAGAAAAGCAAATAAGTTCGACTCTATAGCCCTCATATTTCACACGGATCTATTGCGAAAGCAGGGAAGTCAGATGGATACTTTGCTCAACTCACATTGTGACTTGTGCGGTATGTATAGTGTATTAACCCAGATGTTTCGTACTGATTGTGAAGAGGAGACTGCGAAGGCTGATGGGGTAAGGTGAGTGATGAAGTCTGACGACGGCTGTATGAGTCCATACTGCCCGAGGAAGATTGCGAGCTTGGGCGAAGCATCCACCCTAGTTTCCCGGTCTCCGCAGTAGATGAGTATGAAATATCCGGGTTAAATGCTCGAGAAGGTGAACACACCGGAGTTCGCAGGCACAAACGCCCCTATAACTCTTTTTATAATGTTCTAGTAACTAGTTTCAGTGAGTCGTGTCTTCCCACGAAAGATCCAGTAGACGCTTGTCGTATAACTCACAATCATTGGAAGACCCATGAGAAGAATAATGCAAAGGACGCCTAAGGTTTTATTCGTGGAAGCAGCATTATAAATCGTAAGGCTATTTTCGGAATTAGGATAGGAAAGGACCATATTGGGATAGTAGGTCAGCCCAAAAGTGGCGAGCAACAAAGCCATCATCACACACGAACAAAGAAAGGCCATCAGTTCCTTACCTTTTTTGATTAAAGACCAAACCTTCCAGAGAAAAAACATATCTAAGGCCAAGACTCCCACAATCCATGGCCGAGCAAAGACAATCTTCGCAAGATGAGGGGCCACAAAGAGCGTTGAAAAATTAAATATAAAATAACACCCCACAAAGAGAAGAATAAGGATAGGGACCCAAGATTTCACACGTTGCTGCAAGGCTCCCTCGGTCTTCATGACAAGGTAAATAGATCCATGCATGGCAAAGAGGGTCACCACCGTAATTCCCATAAAAAGACTATAGGGATTGAGCAAATCCCAAAATGTTCCGACAAATTCCCCTTCGGAATCTAAGGGAATACCACGTGTGAGATTACCCAGGGTAATTCCGAGCATTAAGGAGGAGAAAATACTTCCAAGCGCAAAGAGAACATCCCATGTATTTCTCCAGAGAGGACTTGGCTCCTTACTACGAAATTCAATGGCCACAGCACGAAAAATAAGGAAAACTAAAAGGAAAATAAACGGTATATAAAATCCTGAAAAAACGGTCGCGTATGCTCGAGGAAAAGCGGCAAAGAGAGCACCTCCTCCCACAACAAGCCATACCTCATTTCCATCCCAAACGGGACCAATGGCATTGAGAAAAATACGTCGATCTTCATCCTTGGAAACTAAAAGATGCAAGACGCCAACCCCTAAATCAAATCCATCAAGCATTGAAAAGCCCGTAAAAAGTGCTCCCACGAGTCCAAACCAAATGATTTTATAATAAGGGGTAAGAATATCTAAAAAGTGGTTGAAAAAATCGACGGTCATACATTACATAATAGTTATTTTTCTCGCTGATCTCTGATGGCTTGATTGAGGAAAAACAGCGGAAGCTTACAATCAATACTCCTTAATAATAAAAGCACGCACTCATTGACAGTACTCATAACGAAGCACGCGATGAGTCAGTGCCAACGACAAGTTGGTAGAGAAAATCATGTCCTTGATCCACGGGAGGTTCAGGATCTTCCTCGGGATCATCAGGACCATGTTGAATTTTCCGATTTAACAGGTAAAGAAACGCAAAAAAGAGAAGACTATAAATGGCAAAAAAGAGAAAAAGAGAGGCGAGTACTTGATCGGAGGAAACTTTTTTCGAGAGAGCTTCTGATGTTTTTAAAATATTATAAACGATCCATGGCTGACGCCCCATTTCTGCTGTGAACCATCCTGCTTGATTGCAAATTTGTGGAAATAAAACAGAAAAAACTAACACGAGCATCCACAACCGAATCAAGAATGAGTCAGTCCTAAAGAGCCATCCCTTCCACCATAAGAAGAGAGAGAAAAAAGCAATCCCAAAAACCATCGATCCAAAGATAATCATGATATGATATGTTTGGAAGACCCCTTGGACTTTCGGCCAATATTGAGGACGCAGAGCTGCGAGTTCGGCTTGTGATTTACCAGGATGTCTTGCAGCAAGAAATTCATCGGAAGGAAGTTGATCCAAACCCAAAACTGGTTTTTTAGGATCATGAAAGGCAAGCAAACTGAGTAGTCCTGGCACTTGTATGGAGTAGACTTTTTGCTGCGCGGCATCGACAAAGCCAAAGAGATTCATCGGTGTGTAGGGAACTGTGTGATACACTCCTTCCATCGACGCGAGCTTGATAGGTTGATGTTGCACAACGCCACGGGCAGTAATATCAGCACTAATGGATTGAAAAATACTCGTTGTGGCAGCCAGAAGAATGGCAACTTTCATCGAAGCTTCTGCAAAACGACGATGCCTACCTCGAATGAGATAATAAGCACTCACACTCATGACAAGAAAAGATCCCGCCAGCCATGTTCCAAAAATAACATGACACAGACGTTGCATTGCTGAGGGATTCAAGATCATTGCCCAAAAATGATCCACCACCGCACGCACATGACCAATATCAGCCACGCGTAAAATATAGTCGGAAGGCAAAATAGAACTCACACCATTTTGAAATAATTCCAAGTGATATCCCGCTGGCGTCTGCATCCAAGAGTTCACAATGACAATCCAAATGGCGCTAAAATGGGACCCCAAACAAACCATACACGTTGCAAAGAAGTGTGTTTTTTTGCCAACTTTATCCCATCCAAAGAGCAGTAGAGAGAGAAACCCAGCCTCTAACATAAAAGCAAAGATTCCTTCGGCAGCTAAAGCACTTCCGAAAATATCTCCTACAAAACGAGAATACGTCGCCCAGTTCGTTCCAAATTCAAACTCCATGACAATTCCCGTTGCCGTACCAATGGAAAAAATCACGGCAAAAATCCGCGTCCAAAAATGTGCGAGACGATGATAAAGACGATCTCCGGTGAACAGATAGGTTCCCTCCATGAGAACAAGCATCAAACCTAAGCCCATGGTTAACGGCGGATAGATGTAATGAAAGGCAACCGTGAAAGCAAATTGTATTCTAGCTAAGATTTCAACATCCATAGATCGTAAAGCTAACAGAAGTGGATTTGTTTTGAATCTTTTTTTAAACAATTGAAATCGATAACACTTCTTTAGCCCGAATATATTTCATACTGAATCGTAATAAGGCGCTGTGCAAAGCTTATTATTACAAGGCGAGTGAAGGATTGTGATTGGGGCTGTATGTGTCCATACCACCACAATCACAATTCGAGACCAACGTTGTAACAATGAGCTTTACACACGCCGTAATAGATTTAATGTGAAATATTCGGATTAGATAGTACGTAAGTATTCATGACATCTTCTGTGTCTAATACCGATTTATCAATGAGCGATGAGCTCAATTACTTACCTATATGAACACTAGCCTGCCTAAAATCTACCTTGCACGTCATGGAGAAACAGCATGGAGTTTATCCGGCCAGCATACCGGTCGTACGGATATCCCGCTGACCGCACAAGGAGAAAAAAATGCACAACAACTAGGGATACGTCTTAAGAGGGAATCCTTCACGCATGTTTTCGCCAGTCCTCTCAAGCGTGCAATAAAGACTGCAGCGCTCGCAGGTTTTGAAAAAAGCGTCAAACCAGAACCACTTTTACTCGAATGGAATTATGGTGATTATGAGGGATTAACCACTAAGGAAATTCATCAAGATAATCCGAAATGGTTGATCTTTAAAGATGGTGCTCCTCAAGGAGAATCGCCTTTTGAGATCGCAGAAAGGTGCGATGCGTTGATTAAAAAAATTCTTTCCTTGCAACAAGCAGAGCCAGGTCATTGTTTACTCTTTGCCCATGCCCATATCCTCCGTATGCTCGCCACACGCTGGTTAGGTCAACCACCTGAGAACGGAGCTCTCTATGTGCTAAGCACTGCGAGCGTGAGCATCCTTGGTTATGAACATAATATTACTGAACATGTCATGCACCTTTGGAATGATACAAGCCATGTTTTATAAGCATCAAGAAACGTGAAGCAGAGTCTTGCATCGATCAATGTCGGTTCTTCGAGCATTAAGTTTGCGCTCTATGAGCACCCAGGACTGCTGCTTTTACTTCACGGTCAGATTGAATTCATTGGCCAGAGCAATCCACGTTTTCTGTTTCAAAAAGCAAGTCAAGAGGCTCAGACCGTCTCTTCCATTCCCGCAAGCAACCATCAAGAAGCTTCGACCTTTTTACTAGATTGGTTAGCCTTACAGGAGGAATTTCAAATACTTCGTGCCATCGGTCATCGCCTTGTGCATGGAGGCAAGTACGATAAGCCTCAACGCATTGACCGCTCGCTACTCGCCGAGCTCCATGCCTTAGAGCACTATGCCCCCAATCATCTGCCAGAGGAACTCGCGCTCATTAAAAGATGTTTAGAACGTTATCCTATGCTTGATCAAGTAGCCTGCTTTGACACATCGTTTCATCACACGATGCCAAGAGTTGCTACTCTCCTTCCACTCCCACGACACTACATGTCAATGGGCCTAAAGCGTTATGGCTTTCATGGACTATCCTATGAATACCTCCTAGAAGAGCTCTGCCTAAGATCTGGACCTCAAGCTGCTCAGGGCAAAGTGATTCTTGCCCATCTTGGCAATGGCGCAAGTATGAGTGCCCTCTATCAGGGAAAAAGTAGAGATACTAGCATGGGCTTTACTCCGGCCTCAGGACTCGTGATGGGATCACGGACTGGTGACTTAGATCCTGGCATTATTGATTTCCTAACGCACAAAGAGCACATAACGACCGCAGAGTTTACGCATATGGTGCATCACGAATCTGGCTTACTTGGGATTTCAGAAACAAGTGCTAACATGAATGATTTACTTGCAATAGAGGCAAGAGATATCCGTGCAGCCGAGGCCATCGAGCTTTTTTGTTACCAGGCAAAAAAATGGATTGGCGCCTATGCAACTGTCCTTGAAGGCCTTGAAACAGTTGTCTTTAGCGGTGGTATTGGTGAGAATGCTCCTGTGATTCGCGAGCGTATTTGTGAGGGACTAGAATTTTTAGGAATTCACCTCAATAGACAAGCAAACCAAAATAATGCTTTCTTGATCTCTTCTCACGAAAGTCGTGTTGCCGTGCATGTGATTGCCACAAATGAAGAGCTTATGATTGCTCGCTCAACCTGCCGCATTTTAAATTTATGAAAAAAAATATCCTCTCCAAAGAACTTCTCCACAATCTCGATGCCTATTGGAGAGCGGCTAATTACCTCTCTGTTGGCCAAATTTACCTTGCAAGTAATCCTCTATTAAAACGCTCCCTACTGCCAACCGATATCAAGAAAATGCTTCTTGGTCATTGGGGCACCACTCCAGGACAAAATTTTATTTACGTCCACCTCAACCGTATTATCAGAGAATATGATCTTAATATGATCTATATTTCTGGCCCTGGTCATGGCGGACCAGCCCTTGTTGGCAACACCTATCTTGAAGGAACCTACAGTGAAATATATCCAGAGATCACGCAAGATGAGGCAGGATTACAAAAACTCTTTCTTCAATTTTCCTTTCCTGGAGGCATTCCAAGTCATGTCTCACCCGAGTGTCCTGGATCCATCCATGAAGGTGGTGAGCTTGGCTATTCCTTAAGCCATGCCTTTGGGGCCGCTCTAGATAATCCTAGCCTGATCATTGCGTGCGTTATTGGAGATGGAGAGGCAGAGACAGGAGCGCTCGCAACAGCATGGCATTCCAATAAATTTCTTCATCCCACAAGCGATGGTGTTGTCCTACCCATCCTACATCTCAATGGTTATAAAATTGCCAATCCAACAGTTTTAGCTCGTATTCCTAAGGAGGAATTAAGACAGCTCTTTTATGGATATGGCTGGAATCCTTACTTTGTTGAGGGAGAAGACCCTTCACTCATGCATGAAGCCATGGCCTCTACACTTAATTGTGTCATTGAAGATATCGAAAAAATCAAACACGAAGCATCCTTACAAAAAAACATCACACGCCCTCGCTGGCCAATGATTATCTTAAAGTCGCCTAAGGGATGGACAGGTCCCAAAGAGATTGAAGGGGTGCGCAACGAAGGAACTTTTCATGCACATCAGGTTCCTATCACCGATCCGGCAACTAATCCCAAACATCTTAAACTTCTAGAGGACTGGCTAAGAAGCTATCATCCCGAGGAGCTTTTTGATTCCAAAGGGCGTCTCCATCCCCACATTGCTACACTTGCTCCTAAGGGAGAACGACGTATGGGTGCTAATCCTCATGCCAATGGGGGAATATTACTCAGTGATCTAGCAATGCCTGATTTTCGTAATTATGCCTTCAAGGTTCCAGAGCCAGGAATCATCGGTATTGGCGACACCCGCATTCTTGGGCCTTTTCTCCGTGATGTCATTGTGCTTAATGAGAAAAAGAAGAATTTCCGTATTTTTGCTCCTGACGAAACACTCTCTAATGGACTTGGAGCAGCCTTTGAGGCAACAAAGCGCCAATGGATGGGAGAATATCTTTCGGGTGATGAAGTTCTCGCACCTACAGGACGAGTGATGGAAATGCTTAGCGAGCATCAATGTGAAGGATGGCTCGAAGGTTACTTACTCACAGGTAGACATGGACTTTTCAACTGTTATGAAGCCTTTATTCATATCATTGATTCGATGTTTAATCAGCATGCCAAGTGGCTCAAAGTCACTTCAGAGATACCCTGGCGCCGTCACATTGCCTCACTCAACTATCTCCTCTCCTCTCATGTCTGGCGCCAGGATCACAATGGCTTTACGCATCAAGATCCTGGTTTCATTGATCATGTGATCAATAAAAAAGCAGAAATCGTACGCGTCTATCTTCCTCCTGATGGCAACTGCCTTCTCTCAGTCATGGATCACTGCTTAAAAAGCCGTCACTATGTTAATGTGGTGATTGCCGGCAAGCATCCCTCACCACAATGGCTGTCGATCGAAGCAGCCATCATACACTGCACTCAGGGAATCGGCATATGGGATTGGGCAAGTAACGATCAGGAAGAGGAAACCGATCTTGTTATGGCATGTTGCGGAGATGTCCCCACTCTCGAAACATTAGCTGCAGTCTGCATTTTACGAGAACACCTACCGCAACTAAAAATTCGTCTCCTCAATGTCGTCGATCTCATGAAACTTCAACCGCAATTAGAGCATCCTCACGGGCTTAACGACCGTGATTTTGATGATCTCTTTACACAAGACAAACCCGTGATCTTCGCCTTTCATGGCTATCCATGGCTCATTCATCGCTTGACCTACCGTCGCACCAACCACAACAATATCCACGTTCGTGGCTACAAAGAAGAAGGAACCATCACGACTCCATTTAATATGACCGTGCTCAACGAACTGGATCGTTTTCATCTCGTAATCGATGCCATCAATCGCCTTCCACAAAGCAGCAGCGAGGGAATCTACCTAAAAAAAGAGATGCAGGAAAAATTAATCGCCCATCATCATTACATCAATCTGCACGGAGAAGATATGCCCGAGATTCGCAACTGGAAGTGGCATCAGCCAAAAACAACTAACATCCGTTAGACTGTTTTTATAAAATAACACTTTAAGGTCTAATCTGCGTGCTGCTTGGCGGCTAACCGGTATCAAATATCCCGATTATCCACAAACGACAAGATACATATCTTCGGGAATCATTTTTGAAAGCGTACTCACCATATCGCCTCGCAGCATCGTGATGAGTGTTCCGCGTTGTGATGCTCCAATAATAACGCGTTCGGCACCAATTGTGGACGCCAGATCGGCAATAGCATTGGGAGGAGAATCACTAATGGTATAACAGGGTAAAATTTTCTCACCCAAACCCTTTGTTTGTAAGCTTTCAAAGATTTCTTTTGCCTCTAAATCATCATACCATTTTTTCTTGCGATCACCGGGAGCAATGACTGGTTGTTCACGCACAAACATCACGTAAAGAGGACGTCCTGTTTCTAAAGCTTCACTAACTGCAAAATCAAGGGTTTTACCCAGTCCGCGTACTGCGGCCAAAATAGGACCTCCGTGATGTTGAGTGGGGTGTTGGAATGCATGTTTTTCAGTAAAATTATGTCTCGCTACGGAAACACCAAGATCATGTGAGGTAATGGAGACATGAGCAACTTTATGATGATGCAAGGAGTGTCCTTTTGCCTTAGCTCTCGCATCTTTACGGGCAGAGTGTTCCCTCGCAAGACCACGCATAATGAGCCCCACAGCTAAAATCGTCACCGCAAAAACGCGTGCCCCTGGCTTTTCTACAAAGAGGGTAATTTCAATGACTACTAAAATAGTAAAGGTCACAAACATTAAAATCCGTTCCCCCCATTTTAATGCAAGCTTGCGATCCGTCGAGGTCGCACCAAGATTCGTCGCAATGGCTCCTACGACTCCGACCGCATATAACTCTGCTAAGCCAGAGATATCACCAACGAGTACCACGAGTGCTGCTGGAATGAGTACCATCACAATGAGCGAAAAATAAGGAACGCCAAATTGATTGAGCTTAGCAAAAATCGGCGGCAACTCATGATCCTTGGACATTAAAAAACTAATAGAAATCAATCCAAGAATAGCTGTATTGACGGCTGATAATAAGAGTAGCCCAAAGGTAATACTCACTGCCCAAGCGGCAATCGTTCCAAAGAGTGGCCCAAAAGCATCACCGACAAAAACCTGAGCCATATAGCGCAGCATATAATCTCGCACCCCTTGAGCCCCAGGAGCATTCACCTCTCCACCAGCTAGAATAAGTCCTGGTAAGGCCATCATACCAAGACCAAGAAGCGCTGTAAGCCCAACAACCTCGCTTAGGACTACGAGCAAGGCTTTAGTAGATGTCTTCGTCACAACAGGTGCATGCAGAGAGCTTCCCAGGTTGAGTTTCATGACTCCAGTTGCATTGGCAATAGCCTCGACTCCAGAAAGAGCAAGGACAATACTCACAAAACCAGTCCAATTATGAATAATACCACTGTGCAAGGGTTTGATATGAGTGATTGCTGTGCCTAGATGAGGTAATGCAAAGAGTCCGAGAATGATAACAACAATAGCTGTTGGAATAGAAACCATGACCGCAAAAGCGCCGCTATGTTTAGGTCCAAACAAATTTAAAGCCCCTATTACTATAATTGCTGCTCCTGCAAAATAAATCGGATGCTCAACTCCCAGGTAAGTAAAAGCAGCGAGGGCACTCAAAGAGGCTGTTACGATATAATCAGCGACCATCAAAAAAGCACCAACAATAGAAATCACCTCAGAACGGTGTCGAACACTTGCATAGACGCCTCCTCCATTGGGATAAAGACGACAAATCGTAATATAATTGATACCAACGAGTGCGGTGAGCAGGCACATAGGGAGAATGAGCCAGAAGGAACTATAACCTGAAACAGCAAATGCTAAACCAATCACATAAGCTTTACTCGTTCCCCAATCTCCATAGAGAATTCCAGCCGCTCTCTTCCAATCAATATCACGAGGGCGTGATGTTCCATTGTCTAGCATAAAAGTAGTGTTTAGCAGGTGATTGGAAGTGATTTCTTAGGGGACTGACAACAAGTATCTGATGTTGAAGAGCAACACATATCTAATTGCTCTTCTAGGTGGACAACCTGTAAATCGATTTGCTGATAGGAGAGTTGTTGACGCGCTCGCGAGATAAAACCAAGTGCCTCTTCTGATGGTTGATAGCGAGTACGGAGTTCAATACAAACTGGTTTTGATTTAAGATGAGGGAATGCTTCCTCCATTTCTCCATCTAGGACAAAAGAGAGGTAGGCATTCAATTTTTCCTGAAGTTGAAAAAGCTGTATGTCTCCCAAATTCCATGGCCGACTCTCAAACATCGCTAGGATAAGTAGATCCTTTAACTTATCGTGGACAAAGGCATCTAAGTTTCCCGTTTTTTCAAGACCAGAGAGCGGATGAGAGCAACAATCTGAAGGATTCTTGGTCGAAGCACAACAGCTAGAATGAGAGTTTTCTTGCGACATAAGGTCAAACTGCAGGATAAAATACGTAGAGCATGAGGTAAACACAGACTCCCGTAATTGAAACATAGAGCCAGATTGGAAGCGTCCATCTGGCAATTTTTTTATGTTGATCAAACTTTTTTTGTAGAGCAGGGGTCAAAGTCATAAGCACAAGAGGAACTACTGCTAAGGCCAATGGAAGATGTGTAAAAAGAATCAAAAAATAAATAATCCGAGGCCATCCGCTTTCTGTAAAGGGCATGTGGTGTCCAGGAATATTAAAATGGTAGATCAAATAACAGCCAAGAAAAACACAGGACATCACAAATGCGCTCATCATACAGCAGGCATGTGCACGTCGAAAATTTTTCTTAATACAAATCCATCCAGCAACAATGAAAAGAGCACTCAAGCTATTGAGCAGAGCATTGATAAGGGGTAATTGTGAAATATGCATGAATTTAAAATAGTGATTACTTAAGTAAAAATAACATTTAGCGAACACCTAGCCTGAATATTTCAGGCTGATTGTGACGAGGTAAACGAGATGCCTGATGTACTTGCTCAGCTTCAAGACAAGCGGTACGGATTGCCAAACCCAAAATCCCAAGAAGTAAAAAAACAACCGCAAGCAAAAAAAGAACACTCCATGAGAAAGCAATACCAGCCTGAAGAGTTTGCGTTTCTTTGATTCCACTGGTGGCGGCAAGCTTGCATCCCTCACATCCGAAGGCAAGTGGAAAACAAGGAGCAAGGATCACAAAACTCATGAGTAAGGAGAGTCGATAGAAGAATCGTGTCATAGGAACAGATATGATTTTAAGAAAACTCATGCGTGAGATTTCCAATTTCCATTAATATTTTTTGGGTAACCTCAGGATCATTTCCATCAAGATAGCCTCGGATCATAGCGTTCTTATCAATGATCATCAAGCGTGTTGAATGAGCTGGCATACCATCTGGCTCGGCAGCCAGTGACTGCATCATGACTTCTTTCACAAAATGAGTAATTTCATGAGGAGATCCTGTTAAAAAAATCCACTGCCTAGGATCTGCATGAATATTGGCAGCATAGGAAGATAAAATTTCAGGAGTATCATAGCTAGGATCAACGGTGACTGAGGCTAATTTCACCTCATGATTTTTCGAGAGTTTCGAAGAAAGCTCAATCATGCGCGATGTCAAGAGAGGACAAGGACCAGCACAACGCGTAAAAATAAAATCCATCACCCAGATCTGTCCAAGAAGATCAGATTTAGAAAATATTTTTCCATCTTGAGTTTTAAGAGAAAACTCAGAAATCTCTGCAAGCGGTGGTTCTTTACGGTAGATGCGCCTTTCAGATTTATGGAAGCTTAGGAAAGCAGCACCAAGAAGGGCAGTAGCGCTACAAAAAATAAGAATCCACCACGAAAGAGAGAGAGGTTTAGAAGTATGTGCTTTCAAAAAAGAGGAGAAAAATCAAATCAACCACTTGCAATACGCGTCAAAAATTACACCAAGTAGAGAATGCTATAGAGAAATACCCAGACAACATCCACAAAGTGCCAGTAGAGACCGACATTATCGAGTGCAACATGATGTTCCTTGGTAAAGGATTTAAAGAAACATTGACGTAAAAAACACCAGACCAAGAGAAGGACTCCGATGAAAACATGAGCGCCATGAAATCCTGTCATGACAAAAAATGAAGATCCATAAATACCACCAAGATGAAACCAGAGGCCTTCATGATAGAGATGTGTCCATTCATAAGCTTGCCCACAGAGAAAAGTAGAACCTAAGAGAATCGTTAAAAAAAGCCAACGTCGTCCGCTCTTGCCACTCTTGACTGCTACTTCCACCATATGAAAGGCGAGACTACTTAACACAAGAATACACGTGTTGCAGCCTGTGAAAAACTTTGGAAGCATCGGAAGATTCGGTGATGGTGGCCACTGGCTACAAGCCATACGTAAGACGATATAGCCGCCAATAAGACCTGCAAAAAGCATGGCCTCAGAAAGTAAAAAAACAATCATCCCAAATTTACAGACACGTGGGGGGGCTCCATGATGAGAAGATACTGAGGGGACAACATGCTCAAAAGCACCGCTAGAAACTGTAGAAGAGAGTGAGGACATAAACAAAGGTATATATCCTAAAAGCTCTCTTTCAAAAAGTCATTTTAAAAATACTTCCTTGCTAAGCGACGCATGTCTAACTCACTGATTTTTCTCCACTAAAAATCCTCTCAATTTCCTCGAGCAAACAGTGCATGGCTTGAGCAATCTGCTCACTTAAAAGTCCAAACTGATGAAGGCTGTGGATTATTTTGATTGTCGCCTTCATTTCTCCCTTGAGCCAAGTGTTCACGTTTTCCATCGCTGTAGGAAGAGTCCAAGGTTCTTTTAGAAATTCTTGCGTCGCCGATATGGCGCTCGTAGGCTTTGCATTCTTTTTCTGAAAAACTCAAGCGTGCCAGTGTGCGTGAGACTTCATGGATGCCTTTGGCGGTAAACTTACGTTTGACTTCCGATTCTTGGAAGGCATAGACCCGTTCATCAAGTGTGTCTTTGATTTTAAGGTCAAAGCCACTGACTTTAACCCGGATATTTCATACTGATCGTGACAAGGAGGCTGCGAAGCTAGGGTGGGGTAAGGCAGACGAATATTTTGATGCCGGGCTGTATGTGTCCATATTGACTCGCTCGCGCCTGCTCGGCTCGCCCTTACGGGCTGCCTCTAACCTAACGATTACGGCAGTCTCCCCAAGGCTATCCCGAGCACTGGTGTTGCTCCAATCACAATGTGAGTCTAACGCAACATCCACCCTAGCTTCCCGTTCTCCGCAGTAGATCGGTATAAAATATCCGGGTTAAGCACGTATTATTCTCGAAAGACATGCGCGATTTGATAAACGCTTCCGGCATAATGTTCTTTTTCCCTGAGCTTCAGGAGATCGTGCTTGTGAATGCCTCTAAAGTGGGTCGTTCCATAATAGATGTAATCCTCTTTATGAGTAACATTATTCGAATAGATGATTACGACAACAACAACAAGACGTAGACCACGTTCCAAACTCGCTAATAGAGATGTCTCCTGCCAGGAGTCTCCGGCGCGCAGAACCGGAGTGTACGTGTTGGTACTCGAGGATTCGAGCATCGGAGTGACACCGCAGAACGCTCTATGATTAGAGTTTGAAACGTGGTCTAAGAAATCCCACTGACGCTCCCACTGAACTTCGATGATGATTTTTTCTCCACCGCCAAGTTGCGCGAGTACGTCAACACGATTAGATTTATCTGTGGCATGGCTTTTGTTGGATTCACTCTCTAGCAAAGATTCAATGAGCACATCAGTATGCAAAAGCTCGGAGAGGAAGCCTTCTAGTATCGGAAAGTTTGCCTTGCGACGCAGGAAGTGTCTTGATCGCCTAGTCAAACTCAATGAGCTTTTTGACTTCTGGTTCCCGGGGTTGCATAGGACCGGGGGGCTTACTTCATCACGTTAAGATGGATCAAATCAAAAAAAAGTTTTATTTTTTCCCATATCATGCTCGCTAGACTCTCACATCTGAGTACAAATGGAGATTGCGTCATTGTGATAATTTTTTTTCTTTGATCCCTAAATAATTCCTGACGCAGACATCGCTACGAAAGGAAAAAGGGACGAGTGTTGTTTTAGCCCAGAGTGAAGAAGAAGAGCCTCCATCAAGGTTTAAGGCACGTGTTAGTTTTTTTTCCTTTTTTTCCTCGGAGAGCACACCTGAAAGTGCATCGAGAATATGAGAAGCTTCATCAAGGGTCACAGGGGAAATAATACCCATCACCCACATTCCTTGATCACTCGTTGCAAGAAAGCTCCGGTAGGCTTTTTTAGTCGATTCGAGTCCGATAATAGGACGTTCATGGTCAAGCAAGAAAGGTCCTGCTTGAAGGACTTCTCTGGCACTTGCAGGAATCTCCTCACCAACGCGTAGAATGGTCATTTTCTCGGGAGAACTCACAAAAAATCCACTCAAGATACTTCCTCGTTGTTGGGGATGAATCATCTTCCCATAGTGTACTAGCAGTCCAAGCGGTGTTCCATCAGGCTGAAAATAGCCTCCATTGATTCCAGCAACACAAGAGGTCTTCTGCATCATTTCTAAAAGAGATTGATCTTGCAATGGCTGATCGACGACAAAGAGCGAAAAATCTTTTTCCTCAAAAATCAAAGCTTGGACTTCAGCCTGTTCACTCGTAGAAGTCTCAAAAGAAAATGATACTAGAATACCCGAAGGCTCTATTGTTCGTACCCCGGATATTTCATCCTGATTCTGACAAGGAGGACGCGCAGCTTGACGGGCCACAACCTGCGGCTCAAGAGACCGCGAGGGAGATTTTTGAGAGCTTGCAGGCTCTAGTTTACAGGCTTTTTTAAGTAGATCTTCAAAGGGCGAGATGAGCTTCGCCAAGCAAAGTAACACAGACTCATATTTTGACGTCAGGCTGTATGTGTCCATACTGCCGGAGTCACAATGTGCGTTGAGTGAAGCATCCATCTGACTTTCCGGTCTCCGTAGTAAATCAGTATGAACTATCTGGGCTAGTTCTTTGCGTTGCACGAGATGCCAAGGGGGACTCGAAGACCCGAATAATGATACAGTCGTTACGAGAAACAAACAAAACTCTCGTAGAAAAAAATATCTCCAATACGGAATCCGCATTAAGAACTTCATGTGAGAAAATTTGATGGCTGATTCTTGTCAAAAAACCTAACCACTGCCTCCACAAGTCCCGGAATATCGTGCTCCGTCGCCTCAATACCAATAGGAATGCCGAGTTGTCTCATTTTGCTTGAGGTAATGGGACCAATACTCGCGGTGTGACAATAATCGGGCAATCTTTTTCCCAGATTCTTTAACAATGCGTCAAAATATTCCACACTCGATCCGCTTGCAAAGGTAATCATATCAGCTCCCTCTTGCAAAAAACGTTGAATCCCTCCTTCTTTATCATCGATTTCTCGACGAGTATGGTAAACCGGCACATCATCAACAATTGCCCCCAAGTCTTCAAGGGCTGTGGCTAAAAATTCTCGAGCTCCACTAGCTCGAGGCAAAAGAATACGAAGATTTTCTACACCTATCTTCTTGAGCTCTTCAAGCAACGATTCTGCGACAAATGTTGGAGGCACTAGATCTACAGAAAAACGATATTTTCGAATTTTTTTCTCTGTTCCTGGGCCAATAGCAGCAATGCGTGCGGCTCCTAAGGCGCGAGCATCGTGATGATGTTGATAAAATTCTTCAAAAAAAGCGCTTACACCATTCGGGCTTGTGAAGACAATCCAATCGTACGCATGGGCATCGTTAACGACCTCAACAAAGACTGCTTTTTCTTCTTTTTTTTCGATGGCTTCGATGCGAATGGTTGGAAGCTCGTACACATCAGCACCAAGCTCACGCAAACCTGTCACAAGCTCACTAGCTTGTTCACGCGTTCGAGTAACAACAATACGACGTCCAAAAAGAGGACGTGTTTCAAACCAATTTAATTTTTTTCTAAGCAAGACCACCTCTCCAAAAACAGCAATAGCAGGAGCTGAAAAATTTTTTTCTTGAGCAAGATGAGCAATGGTTGCGGCTGTTCCGGTAATGGTTTCATGCCTCCCTGTTGTAGCCCAACGTACAAGAGCCGCCGGGGTGGCTGCTTCCATGCCTGCCTCCATTAAGGAGGTAGTAATAGCATCTAATCGCTCCACACCCATGAGCATCACTTTTGTTCCTGGAGCCATGGCAAGAGACTTATAATTAAGTGAGGAAACCTCCTTAGAAGGATCTTCATGACCAGTAAAAATAGTCACTTGTGAATTATTACTACGATGCGTTACAGGAATACCAGCATAGGCGAGTCCCCCGATAGCAGAGGTCACACCAGGAATAATTTCAAATGAAAGATCTGCCTCGGCTAATGCTTGAGCCTCCTCCCCACCTCGGCCAAAGAGAAAAGGATCGCCTCCCTTAAGTCTAACAACACAATGACCTGCTTGCGTTTTTTTGACTAACAACGCATTGATTTCCTCCTGAGAAAGTGCATGTTTTCTAGCACTCTTGCCAACGAAAATTTTTTCAGCATCAACTGGAGCATAACGGAGCAATTCTTGATTACTCAAATAATCATAGAGGACCACTTCCGCACGTGAGAGGCATTCTCTACCTCGAATCGTAAAGAGCCCTGGATCACCAGGACCTGCGCCTACAAGATAACAGATGCCGTGTTTTTTTTTAGAAGAGGGATTTTGTTTCATAAAGTTAGGGTATAAAAATAAAAAAACTATGAGATGGCTAATTTTTCCCCGAGCATAGTGGCGACACGCAGCGCTACCTCCTCTGGGGTATGACCAATGGCTTCTCCCAAACGAGGAATGGCTCCTTCATAAGGAAAATAGACACCTTGAAGATGAATTTTTTTAACTACGTTATCAACCCTTGCCAATGCACCTAATGCCATGTGGCACCCCCCTCCCAGATAGGAAAGCAAGAGGCGCTCTGTACTTACACAAAGGGCCGTATTCTCATCATGAAGCACCTGAACACAGAGAGCAGCAGAGGTAGGAGTATTCTCGCAACGTGTCTCAATAGCAATGGCACCTTGTCCTGGTGCAGGAAGCATGGCAGCAAGTTCTCTAAGGTACAGTCTCCTCCCCTCAAAGTCAAAAAACCCTCGCCCATCATCGATTCTAAAATCATAGCCGAGTCGTTCAAGCCCAGCCTGTGCAAGAATAAGAGCATCGAGTTGTTCTTGAGACTCCTTAAAAACAAGTTTGCGTAAGCGTGTTGGCACATTGCCTCGTATTGCTTCAAAGATGAAATCAGGTCTTATATGGCGTAGAATTTCTGTGCGACGCGGACTACTTGTTCCAATAGTTGCTTGCCTGGGTAAGGTAGAAATTTCGTGAGGTTCGAGACTAATGAGCAGATCAGTTGAACTAGCACGAGGTAGGATTGCAGCAAGCATAAGTCCCTCAGGGGTTCTTATGGGAAGATCTTTAAGACTATGAATAGCCATATCGATTTCGCCAGCAAGCAATGCATCCTCGAGCTGACGGGTAAAAAGACCACTTGCCTCGCTTGTTGGTAGATGGATAGCTATCTTAGGATGGGCATCTCCACGTGTTGAAATAATTTTTTGCTCTATCTTAAGATCATGATACTTGCTCTCAAGCAAATGGACCACAGATCTTGTTTGAGCAAGTGCGAGGGCACTTCCTCGAGTTCCTATAGAAAAAAAAGACGACTTCATCATGAGTGTTCTAGGAGCAGCAAGAAAACGGCATGAAGGGATTCTTTCTCATCCAGAGAAGAAATTCCTTCACATGTTGTGCGATCAAGGATTCACAGTGAACAATCTCTTGACGACGTATGTCGATGGATTCTGAAGCGATCTTTTGCAAGCTATCAATATCGTAGAGAAAGACTCCTTGCATCTTGTTAATGCTGGGTTCGACATCTCGTGGTACCGCAAGATCAATAATAAAGAGAGGACATCCACGACGGTGTCTTAAGTGAGGCTGGAGTTTTTCAACCGTTAAGATGGCATGAGGTGCTCCCGTTGCACTGATGATGATATCAACATCACGTATGTTTTTTTCCCAATGATCAAAATGTAAGGCCATTCCTCCAATTTGAGCAGCGAGGGTCACAGCTTTATCGTAGTGACGATTAGAAACAATGAGGCTTCTTACCCCACGAGATTGAAGACTCCTTGTCGTTCTCTCACTCACCTCTCCCGCTCCTAAAATCATCACTCGACAGTCATCGAGTTGTCCAAAAATCTTCTCAGCAAGTTGCACCGCCACGGAACCTATGGAAGATGCACCACGTGTGATTTGTGTTTCTGTACGTAGTTGTTTGGCTACGCGAAAAGTATGTTGAAAGAGACGGTGTAAGGGACGTGTTGTAACACCTCGTTCGACAGAAAAGGAATAGGCTTTTTTGACCTGCCCAAAAATTTCCGTCTCTCCGAGGACCATGGAATCAAGACCACTAGCAACTCGAAAGAGGTGCCTCACAGCTTCCGGAGTTGTATGATAGTAGAGGGGAATGTCACTTCTAACCCGCTCTTTTAAGATGGTCTGAAAACCATCAAATGTCTGAAGCGGGCAAAGACTCGACGCATAGAGTTCTACACGATTACAAGTCGAAAGCATTACCGCGCCAGAAAGGCCATCCCGAGCACGCAGGCGCTCGAGTAATTCTGCCATCTCCTCTTGCTTAACCGCAAAGTTCTCTCTTATTTGAAGAGAGGCAGTACGATGATTCAGGCCTGCACAAAAAATATTCATCAGAAATAGAGGCCCGATATATAGCGCATCACAGGAAAGATCATCAGTGCAAAAAAGAAGATTAAAATTGCCATAAAAGCCAGATGATGGGCCCCCACACGATGTTTGTGATACAAGAAAAGCGTAAGAACATACGATCCCCAAACAAGGAGTGAAATTCCAAATTTCATTCCTGAAATGGAGTGAAATGGAAGCCATCCTGCCGCAAAACTAATACTGAGCAAGACCCAGCCAAGCCAGAGCAAGCGTAGCGTCACTGCTTCAAGAAGACACATAGGTGGAAGATAATGAAAAATGGTCGTGGGGTGTTGAGATTTGAGTTGTTTCTCTTGGACAAGAAACATGATTGCTGAAATGGAAGCTAGTCCAAAAGCACCAAAGGCAATGAGTGATAGGGCAGCATGGAGTTCAATCCAGGGATTGATAGGGGATTCTAAGGGCATTTTTGCACCCGGTAAAAGAAGTGCTATGGATTGTAAGGCTAAGATGAGTGGTGCACTAAAAGCACCCATGAGTGAGATGCGATAGGTTGTTCCTACAACGAGATAAAAAAGACCAATCGCCCAACTCAAAAAAATCATGACCTCGGGAAGAGTACGAATAGGGCATGCGTGTTCTATGGCCCCTTGTGTCATTAAAAACCAGCTTTGCGCAAGCACCCCAAGAGCAATCACCATCCAATCAAAACGTCCTGGACGAAGTCCCCTAGAGCGAAAACCAAGCAAGGAAGACAAACAGCTTGAAAAATAAAACAACGTTGATAAGACGAGGGAAAGTTGAAAAGGAAGATACAGCATAAAACAAGTCATTGCTAAAATCAGGAGTTTTTATAGTCCTCACCAAGGAGATGGAACAACCTGTCCTGACCTCTGAGAAGCATTAATAACATCATGGTAGTATAAGGCAGATTGCTTGAATTTTCTCTGAAATGTTTTTGGATCCATCGTTGCAAGCCCAAATTTTGGAACATATCCATAATGCCACTCGTAGTTATCAGCAAGAGACCAGATAAAGTAGCCCTTAATATCATAGCCTTGCGACATTGTTTTTTGAATTTGGGCTATATGATCTCTCAAATAGTCAATACGCTTTTGCTCGTCTAAGGTAGCAATGCCATTTTCTGTAATCATGAGTGGTTTATGATAGCGTTTTCCAACTTTACGAATCAACTTTCCTAGTGCTAGTGGATCAATACGCCATCCCATCATCGTAAAGTGAGTTCCACGGTGACTTCCTTGGGTGAGCAGACTAAAAGGACCAGCAACCTGGCTGTAATAATAATTAAATCCAATAATGTCACAGAGGTCGTAGACCTTATCAAGATGATCAAAGGCATTATGCTCAACTGTATTATAAATGAGCCCCCCTGGATCCAGCCAACCATGATACCAGTAAGGAATAGCTTCAATGCTCACAATTTTAGCATCAGGCTTGATTTCTTTGATACGCGTAGCAGCATCTCGGAAAAAATCCACACTCATAGACATCGCATTTCTGTAGCCTTTAAAATCACAGACGTGATGAGGTGGCCACAAGCCAACAATATAAGCAGTGAGAACCTGACCATTGGGTTCGTTTTGAGGCGCATAATAAGTAACGTAGGGCGACATTGCCTCGACCATGCGAACCACATAGCGATTCCAATGAGAACGAGCCAAGGGATGAAGCCAATTGGTCTGAGTACTATTTTTTTGATCACTTAACCATGCAGGAAATGTAAAATGCCAAAGACACACATAGGGCTCAATACCTGATTCTTTGAGCTTGCGCGCCATTTCCACATAATGATGGATTGCTTCTTGATTATACTCGCCAGGTCGTGGCTCAATCCGAGCCCATTCGATACTAAAGCGATAGGCATTGACTCCAATTTTTTTGAGCGCTTTAAGATCTTCATCAAAGTGAGACCAACTATAAAGTGCATTACCAATAATAGGAGCCTCCTTTTTTTGGACCATGAGATCCCAATCGCGCTCAAAGTATTCTCTCGATCCTGTTTCTACAGCACGATCCTCATACTGCAAACTACTTGTTGAAATCCCCCAGGCAAAAGGACCATAACCCGTGCATGCGAGAGCGCAATTTTGAGGCGGTCTTTCTAGTGGCCCGAGGGGATGTAACACACAGCCTGTGATGAAGAGAAAATACGTTAATCTGACTAAAGAAAACAAAGAGCGGAAGCACACAGAGTCCTTGATCCATTGAAATTTCAAGAGAAATAGATCATGACATCTTCTCTTTATAAAGGTTTTGAAAGGCATCAATATTAGTGTGCAGGCTTCTCCGGACCCGAAGAAGCAAACGGAACAACTTTCAACTCATTATCTCCATCACGATAAAAACCATAGAAGCTAGGGAGTTTACCAAACCAATCCATCATCGAGGTCGTCAAAAAAGCATGATACTTCAGGTCCAAATGTTTGTGTAGCGTCCCATCTTTTTTTCTAATTTGATAGGAAGGTAAAGTGCATTTTTCATATTCGAGATCGCTGATACGGGCCCTTTGAAGACGGAGAGGATCATAAATTGAAATCCACCAACCTCCAAAAGAATCGGGTTCTGTCGGAGGCATGATTTTAAAAATAAATTTTCCAGCACGTTTTTCATCCCCCTTGAGATTGAGACTATAAAAGATCCTTAGCGCGGAGCGTGAGGAAATATATCCTGCAAGAAAATTACGTGCAAGTTCTTGGAATTTTTCTAGTTGTTCTCCACGTGCATACATCCCTAGCTCCACACAGGCAGGATCTTCAGGATTTCCATAAATATTCATTTCACCATAAGCATTCATGTGAAAAGAGAGATAGGGAACATTTCTCAAATATCCTTTATTAATACGTGTGGCTGGTATTTGAAAAAATGATTTAATCCGATCATTACAGCGCAAATCCTGAACCATCATTCGCCATGGAGGAGCTTTATCGGGATCCACAAGATCTGCAAAATAGACCATGCTTTTATCAGCATCATTGATGCGCTGAACAGATGCCTTATCGATAGTGCGCTCTCCGAGGGACTGCTGAAGGATGAGTTCTTTTGCATCATTTTTAATGATCAAGCCCTCATAGCGTGTTCCATCTTTCATGATCACATAATCAGGAGAGAGACGATTAGTGGTAGAGGAAATTCCCAAAGAAACAGAGAGAAAGAATAGGTTTAAAATAATTTTTTTCATAGATAGAGGGTTTCCTAAGGGCTAATAATCTCTAATGCGATTACTCTGCAAAACTCCTGGCACCTGATTGATAAGACGAAGTAAAGGGTAATGAGTCATGAGTGAATATAAAGAGTTAAAATTGTCCTGTTATCGTTTATAAACCCATTATTTATTACTCATTATTTCGTCTTTAGTTGTAGCAGATGAGACAAGAAAATAAGAATTCCTTTTCAAAACTGGTTCACTTTTAGTCAAGCTCTAGTTACTAGTAGTCGCCTGACATATCAAGTATCCATCATCACTATGACGACAATAGATTTCTTTATAAACCGGCCAATCAGGATGAACTACAAAGAGCCTTTAGCAAATAATCGTGCAGTTTGTAGCAAAACATTCGAGCAACGAGCAGCCAAGCAAGAAAACAATTCCTCTCCGCAGTTGATTCTTTTAAGAAGTCTAATATTTAAAATTCATCTTGCTAGTATCATCCTTTTGTTGCTCAGCGGTTGTGTTACTGGACCTGGCCCCTACCGAGCAACTTCTCAAAAAATTGTTCTTAAGCCACTTCCCAAGGAACCATTTTGGTGGGGCATTTCAACAGCTTCCTTTCAAAATGAAGATCGCGGCTACAAGCCAAATTCCCCATGGTATTTTAAAACCGATTGGGATCGGTATGCAGAAGAAGGCTTAGTCCCAGCGAGAGGCGAAGACGCCGTGTTTTCATGGAGTGAATTTTATCGTGATATAGCTGCCGCCAAAGAACTAGGCGTCAATCATTTTCGCTTTGGGGTCGAGTGGGCACGTATCGAGCCACATCCAGGAGTTATCAATGATAAGGCTCTTGAGCAATACGTCAGCATGGCACGCGAACTAAAAGAAGCTGGGATAGAGCCCATTGTTACCTTATGGCACTTCACTTTTCCTGATTGGCTCTATGATGGAAAAGATAAGGCTCATTCTAACTTTTCCCACCCTAGCGTTGAAAAGGCATGGCATGCCCACATGGAACGTACCGTTCATGCGCTTGCTCCTTATGTCAAAATTTATGTCCCACAAAACGAACCCAATGGCGCTTTACAACTTGGATGGATTGCAGGACATTGGCCACCAGGACTTCTCTTGCATCCTCTCGGATATAAGAAGGCGATGAATACCGCTGCCTACATGTTTCGTGATGCGGCTGCTATCGTGCGAAAAGAACGTCCCGATGCCATGATCATGGGCATCTATTCTCTTCCGGAATGTCGTCGTTCCTTCCTACATGACCCAACAGCACTCATTTATAATATTTATCAACGACAAAACTATGACCACCTTGATAAAGTTGCCGATATTTGTGATATCATTGGCGTGAATTATTATTACTCAAAAAGTTCTAGTATCCGTGAACTCATCGTGCGCCCCATGGGGGAACGGAGTTCCGAGTACACACAGATGGGCTGGGAAATCGTTCCTGAAGGACTGTATCGAACTCTTTGTCGTATTCGTGATCGTTACCACAAGCCCATTGTGGTTTCTGAAAATGGCATTGCCACACAAAGCGCCCAAAAATCAATCGCTTTTTTCCGCAATCACATCGCCCAAATGCGTCGTGCAATGAATGATGGTGTTGATGTACGGGGTTATTTTCCCTGGACGCTTGTGGATAACTATGAATGGACGGAAGGATGGCACGGTCAATTTGGCCTCTTTTCCTATGATAAAAAAACTCATGAACGCCATATCACACCACCTGGCATTTGGTTGAGTCGTTTTATTAACGCTTACCCTGAGCCGTAGCGCCGATATTTCCTGCCAAGCCTAAGGATGATTCACCTATTTGTCAAATTATTGTGAAATTACATGGAGGAACGTAAAGATTTTTAGAAAGAGTCAGGCCAAAGACCGTGTGCTATCTAAAGACAACGTGACGGAGGCGAGAACCAACCTGGATATTTCATACCGATCTACTTTGCAGAGACTGCGAAATTACTGCTAAGACAGGCAATTTAACCCGGATATTTCATACTGATCGTGACAAGGAGGCAGCAAAGGTAGGTGGGGTAAGACGAACAAACATTTGGACGTCGGGCTGTATGTGTACATACCCTACAAGTTACCATGTGAGTTTGAGCGCAGCATCCATTTGCCTTTCCGGTCTCCGCAGGTGATCAGTATGAAATATTCGTATTAACGCTTATTTAAAATATTTAAGCTAGAGCATTTTAAAAAGAGTGATAACAGGGTGAAGTGCCAAGAACGAGAACACAGGTGGCCGGGTAAGCAGCTCTTGCAGGACTTACCGAAGGAAAACGCCGTTAGAAGTGAGCCACTTGGGGAGCCAAGCGAATCAATCACAGACTGGTGATACATCCTCTAATCTTTGAGCAAGTAAACACCGCAGTTATGCCGCTACAAATTTATTTAAAATACTCTAGTACCCCACAATGCCGTTAAGGATGCTAATCCGTTCCGCAAGGAAAAGGTGGATGCCGCTAATCGAAACGCTGAAGTCCAGTCAAGGCATGTCATAATTTCATCTAGTTGAGGCTTCCGTACTATTTAACATAGGTTCGGGAGCAATAATACCGGTATCTCGAACACCGCAGGGTTACAAAGAATAGAGAAAATTATGAACGGATTACAAGATTAAATGATTCTTTGAGCACAGCAATCATCCGTTCACAGATTATGTTGACTTCTTGAGTTGTTAACGTTCGATGTTCGTCTTGAAAGGTCAGTTGCAAGGTCAAGGACTTGTGCTGGGCTGAAATTTTTTCACCCGTATCATCAGTAAAAATATCCACTGGGAGGATTTTCTTAAGACAGGGTTCTTGTTGCGCAAGGAGTACTTCTTCAAGAGCGTGATAGGAGATGCTTTTCTCAACTACAACAGCTAGATCACGTGTTATACTTGGAAAGATGGGTAGTGGCCCCTCTTTTTTCCAGGCGCCATGATGGAGCACTTGCAGAAGAGGTGTGAGCTCAAGTTGTGCAACAATGAGAGCATCATTTTGTCCACTGAGCATCAATTTACGGGCTTCCTCAGGAGAGATACAACCGATGTAGCCACAATAGAGATCATCACAAAAGAGATCCATGGCAATAGCCATTGTCTCAGACAATGGACGTACCGAGGGATGGTAGGTCATTTTTCCTGGAAGCAAGGCGTCAAGTGCTCCTTTAAGATCATAGAGATCAAGCGAACGCTGAATTCTGCCACGCCAAGAAGAGGACTCTGCCTCACCGGTCATAATGAGAGCTAGGGATAGGGATTCTTCTTGGGCGCTCGTATTTTCTACGCATTTGACAAAGACTTTTCCCAGTTCAAAAATTTTAAGTCCCTTTGCTCCTTGACAAAGGTTATACTGGATGACTGCTTTAAGACCTGGAAGGAGGCTTGTGCGTAAGCCAGATTGCTCTTCTCCCATGGGATTACGAAGTCTGATCGTCTGTGACGAACTGACCTCCGGGGCCACAAGAGCATGCGTGCGTACTTCACAAAAACCAGAAGCCACAAGACGTCGACGTAGTAACATCATTCCATCATAATAACGATCAGCCAGACTCGACTCAGAGGGAATGCTAAAATATCGAGGAGGAATGCGTTCAATTCCATAGAGACGGATCACTTCTTCAATAAGATCCACCTCACGTGTGAGATCCAAGCGCCAGGATGGAATCCTCCATCCGTTCTCACAGGGAGTACATCCTATTTTTGTGAGTAATGAAGAGATCTCCTCATCCTCAAGGGAAACACCTAGGAGATTACGAACGCGATCATAGCGAAGAGGCAACAGTGTTGTTGGAGGCAGCGAACCAATCGCCATAATTTCGTGTATAACCACATTTTGAAAGCATTCTTTAATCAGTGAAGTTGCACGTTCTAAGGCTTTGCTTGCAAGTACGGCATGCGACCCTCGTTCAAAACGATAAGAAGCATCCGTTCTTAAACCATGAAAGCAAGCAGATGCACGAATGAGGGTAGGATTAAAAACAGCACTCTCTAATAAAATCGACTCCGTGCTTTCTCTCACGCCACTAGCTATGCCTCCTAGAATACCTGCTAAAGCTTGTGGTCCCTTTTCATCAGAAATGATGAGATCAGAAGATCGAAGATGATAGGTTACTCCATTGAGAGCTTCTAAGCTTTCCCCTGGCCTAGCAAAGCGAACAGTGAGACTTCCCTGGATTTTTTTTGCATCGAAGGCATGCAAAGGCTGACCTGTTTCCATCATCACATAGTTAGCAATATCAACAATATTATTGATACTTCTTACACCTATGGATTCTAAGCGACGCGAGAGCAACGAAGAGACGTGGTTCACCTGGATGAGGTCGAAAAATCGCACACTATAAAAGGGGCACGCATCGGCATCCATGACTCTTGGAGTACTAGGACCTTGTTGAGAGAGTAAAGGATAAATAAATGATTTTTCTATTAGCTCTCCCGCCCCAAAAGCAGCCGCTTCACGAGCCACCCCAATATGTCCTAACCAGTCAGGACGGTTTGGAGTGACTTCGAGTTCTAAGATAGTATCACTTGGAAAAAGCTCCTTCACCTCTGTGCCAAGAATCGTCTCTGCTGGAAGGATATGAAGACCACTCGCCCCCGAACCCAAACCTAATTCTTGAGAACTACACATCATTCCCTCACTCTCCACACCACGTAGCTTACCAATCTTAATTTTTACTCCTCCTGGAAGGATAGCTCCGGGGAGCGCAAGGAGAACCTTATCGCCCACATGATAATTTTTAGCACCACAGACAATCTGACGCTGGTGACCACTCCCATCATCTACGATACAGACGCTGAGACGATCCGCATTGGGATGTGGATTGCTCGAGAGAATTTGAGCTGCGACGACATTACTCAGGTTTGAGCCAGTAGAGATGATGGATTTGACTTCAATCCCGGAACGCGTGAGGGTTTTGGCAAGCTCTTGCGGGCTTTGAGTCGTTTTAAGATAAGTTTGAAGCCACGAGAGAGAAATTTTCATAAGGCACGCAATCACTCAATGGTGATATGAAGAGAGGGATTACAATATTTTTTTTGTGGAGTTGGTTCTCCTCTGAGATTTCCTGCCGGGTAATACTCCTGGTAAAATCGGATATTGACGCTCGTTGAGTGATCACAAGCCTTAAAGTAATACGTTAGTAAATTCTCATCCAAATCCTCTTTTACTAGAAAGACTTTCATTGCACTACTCGGAAAATAGAATCCAACATGATTGACCTCATTAATTTCTATTCTAAGAGCATTCGGATCATAAGAATCAACTGCAAGGTGCCACTTGTTTTTTGGATTTTTGATATGGAGATAAAATTCTTGCCCTGTCGCTAAAACAATATCTTCTCTTGTAGAGAAAAATTCATCTTTTCTGAGGTCAATAGTTACCTCCGATACATCATTGCTTGGCGCTGAGAAAGACAGGACAGGCGTAAGCAATAAGAAAAGAAGAAAAAAAAGAGGTTTCATCATCATACTAGTATTCCCCGGTAAATCGTTTTAAAAAGCGCAAGTCGTTTTTACTCAGCATGCGAATATCATCAATACCTGTGAGCATCATCACCAAGCGATCAAGACCAAAGCCAAAAGCAAAGCCGGAAATTTTTTCAGGGTCATAAGCATTATCTCCACGCTTTTGGTTAACCGCTTCAAAGACTGCTGGATCAACCATACCGCAACCAGCAAGTTCAAGCCATTTGTTGGAAAGATGAGAAGAACGAATATCAATTTCAAAACTCGGTTCTGTAAATGGAAAAAAATGAGGTCGAAATCGACATTCTGTGTTCACTCCTAAAAGCTCACGGAAGAAAAACTCTGCTGTCCCTTTAAGATCACCAAGCGTGATTCCCTCACCCACGCAGAGTACCTCCATTTGAGTAAATTGGGATAAATGGGTGGCATCAACCTCATCACGGCGGTAAGCAGAACCAGGAACAATAATCCGTAGTGGTGGCAAGGCTTGTTCCATGGCCCTAATTTGAACTGTCGAGGTATGTGTGCGCAGCAAACGTCCATCAGGAAGATAAAAAGTATCTTGCTCATTACGTGCAGGATGATTAGCAGGTGTGTTGAGTGCATCAAAGCAATACCATGAAGAATCAATATCTGGCCCTTCTGCTATTGCAAAACCAAGGCGGCGATAAATGGCAACCACACGATCAATCAAGAGCGTTAGAGGATGCAGAGAACCTTGCCAAGGAGTGGTGCCTGGCAAGGTAGGATCGAGCGATTCGAAGAATAAAGCGTCGGCTTGATCACAGAAAACTTTTTCTTTTGCCTCTAATGCCTGAGTAAAAGAACTACGCCAGGAGTTGAGGAGTTTGCCTGCTAGTGGACGTTCCTCCTTAGGAATAGCACGCATCTGCTCGCTCATGCGAGAGATAAGGCCACTCTTCCCAAGATACAAGAGGCGAACTTCACGCAAGGCCGCTTCATTGGAAGCAGCACCAATGGCAGCTAGGGATTCTTTCTCTTGTTGTTCAATAAGAGCTTGCATACTTAGAAGAATGAAACAAGAAGGGCCTGAGGATCGGTAGGTTGAAGTATAAAGCCAAGAGAAAAAAGAAACGCGATAGTGGTCAGACTAAGATCGGGGATCTATCGACGAGCAGCATCTAAAAAGGTGATCCAATCGTGAAAGATCATTTTCTCTCACTTTGACAAGCGAAGACAAAGACTTCACCACAAGCTCCCGATCAGTCATTAGCCGTGAGTTATCAGACTATTTTTGGTAGCCAGCGCTGCTTTTACCTTACCAACAATCTCAAGAAAAGTCTTCTCATCAGTAAGTGCAATATCGGAGAGAACTTTTCTATCAAGTAAGATCTTCGCGGCTTTTAGCCCTTCAATAAAACGATTGTAGTTGAGGGATTGAGCACGCACGGCAGCGTTCAGACGAGTAATCCAAAGGGCACGAACATTACGCTTGCGTGTTTTACGATCACGGTAGGCCCAATACTTGGCCTTCATCCGTGCATCTTTGGCATAACGGAATAGTTTGGAACGACGACCGCGATAACCAGCGGCTTCGTCGATAACTCGCTTACGACGTGCGCGACTAGCTGGTGAATTAGTGGCTCTAGGCATTGTTTATTTTCTCCTTGTGATGAGACAAGGAGCCTCGTCGGGCTGGCTGTTTGTTAATATTGCTTCATGGAACTCACCTGCCCGGTTAGGATATTCACAATAAATATCCAGATCCATGAATCATTCTCTACGTTTTATTATTTTGTTCTTAGCAAACTGTTATCTCATGGATTCGTACTCCTAGGAATAAGTTTCATAGTTTCCTTGTTGAAACAGAAAAAGATATTCGGATATTTTTCTTTTGAGAAATTTGAAAGCTAATAACAATGATGCCCTACAACTCTTAGCAATGAGTCTTGATATCCAGAAGGACCGGAAGGGAGATGGAAGCTATCCCCACGGGAGATTCAGCTTAATACGACTCACATCACACTCCTCGACAATTGCAGACTTGCCCATATTGCGTTTCAACTTAGAACTCTTACACTCCAATAAATGACGACGGCCAGCTTTAGAGCGTTTGACTTTGCCAGTTGCCGTGATTTTAAATCGCTTAGCAACAGACTTTTTAGTTTTACTTCGTGCAATGGGTTTAGGCATGGGTTCAGGAAAATAGCAAAGAGATCTCGTGTTTGCAAGAGATAAAATAAAAAAAATTAAACATAAGGGTCAGCAAAGGAGTGAGGCATTGGGGCTAGGTCTAATAAGCTAGATCAGGCTGAAAGCCTGCTGCCTCTTTGGAAAGCAAGTGACCAGATACTTTTCCGGGAGCTCCTAGATCCTCATGCACGACATGAGAGGAAGGAGTGGTCGATCCCACAGCGAGGGCAAGAGCTGCAAGGGCTATTGAATAATCGGAAACAGCGCTTGCAAGCTCAAACTGAGCTAAACTTAAATTACTTCCCGCTTGCGAGTAATCGGTCACATTAGCCAGTCCGTTTTCTTGAGCAGCACTAATAGAGCTAAAATATTCTCTGGAAGAGGCAACAAACCCTTCTGCATACTCGACTCGGTTTGCAGCAGCCAGAATATTGTTATAGGCGGTCCAGACATCACGTGTGGTGTTGAGTTGAGTTTGTCTTAAATTTTCTTCTGCTACTTTGTCTTCTTCTTGACGACGCTTGAGACGAAACACCCGATCATATCCATCAAAGAGATCCCAGTGCGCGGTCACAAATGCACTCCCATAAGGGGCACCAAAGCCATTATAATAACCGCTCACACTAGGATTTTGCTGATTTCCCTGATATCCAAAGGTTGTATTTGCATATTGCCCTTCCAACTTGATGGTGGGGAAAAAATCAGACATCGCTCTTTTTGTAGCCTCCTTACTAGCCTGAAGCTCCGCAACACGTGCTGCAAGATCAGGACGTAGAGCAATCGCTTTTTCAATGAGGAGAGTGACATCACCTAAGAGCTTTTTGGTGGAGGGAGGTTTTTGTGTTTCGACAAACTGCAATCGACTATTGGCAGGAATCCCAACAGCAATACAGATTTCTCCCAAAGTATTACGCACAACAGCAACAGCAGCTTCAACCTCGTACTGGGCTTCAAGAACGCGTTTGCGGGTTATTAATTCATCGGGATCTGCGGCAAGACCAGTCACACGCTCACGAACAACCATGTCATTGAGTGTTTGGGTAAAAAGGAGATTAGCCTCAGCGGCCTTTTGCTTCCAGAGTGCCGCCTCATAGGCAAAATAGGTTTTCTCGACGGTAAAAATAACTTCTTGTAATTTGCGTTGATAGGTGAGTCCCAGCGCATGAAAGGTGGCAATAGTACGCTGGACATCAGCATCCCTCCTCCCAAAATCCAGCAGGATATATTCAAGACTTAAAAAAACGGTCGCTTGATTACGACTAATAGCATTCGGCCCTAAGGCAATAGGGGTAAATGTTTTATCATATCCCCCCCTAAAATCAGAACTGACCCATGGATAATAGAGTGAACGAGCCTCTCCAACCGATGCAGATGCTGCCTTGGCCGCACTCCATGCCCCGCGAGTCATCGGATTATTATTGAGCGCTAAATCAATGAGACTGCCTAAATGGTACTTTTTATTTGGGAGAAATGAGCAATTCAACACGCCCACACTCGAATCATGATTCTGATCTTTTTTCGAAGTGGGTGAAAAGAGATTTTTGCCAGTCGCATCAACAACCTCAACGCCAGAAACAGGAGAGAGGATAATAAAAAAAAGAACCACAAGAACTCGAAAAACGAAGAACGAAGGGGTGACCATGTTGCGTGATGATTGCATGCTTGTTAAAAATGAACGAGTATAAATTTTGCAGTTGGGAATAGCGATTTTCATTTTTACAGGCTATATTCTCTATCCCATGCATCTAGAGAGTCCGCAACAGGAAAACATCCACTCCCTAAAAAACAAGGCTCAAACCCGACGCATGATGATTGTGGAGCGTCAGAAAAATTCGACCCTCTGGCAGCTCATTCACCTTTTAGGTTCATTACAACTTGCGCTCATCCTTCTCGCCACCATTGCCATTGCTTGTGGCGTGGCGACGTTTACTGAATCGCATTTTGATACCAAAGTAGCGCATGCCATGATCTACAAAGCGCCATGGTTTCTCGCATGGTTGGGACTTCTTTGCCTTAATCTCTTTGCGGTAACTTTGACTAGGTGGCCCTGGGAAAGAAAGCATCTTGGTTTTGTTATCACTCATTATGGGATTATCACCTTACTTCTGGGAGCAGCAATAGGATCCAAACTAGGTTTTGAGGGAAATGTGACACTACAAGTCCGTGGAGCAGCAGTAAAAAACATCACCACCAATCAGAGTGTTTTAGAAATTGAAACCCCTCTTAACTATCATCTCTATCTCCTGCCCTTTGATGCAACGCTTGCTCGTCCTTCGAAAAATCATCCCGTACGCCTTGGGATTCCAGAAACAAAACTCCATCTTGTCATTGATGATTGGAACGAATCCCTAGAGGACATGCCTACACTGGTTAGACGAGCAAATGAAGATAAGAGTGAGGCAGTGCTCCTACGCTTAAGCAGTCAAGCACTCCATCAAGAGCATTTGGTAGCTTTGAGCTTAGAAGAGAAAAACGAAGACGTTTTTGATTTTTTTGGTCTTGCAACAATCACCTTGATGCGTTCAAACAAACCACTTCAACCTCCAACCAAGGAAGAGACTTCTCCCGCTCCGCTCACTCCTCCTACTACTGTTCCTGAAGAAGCATCCAGGCTATCAGCGTTGTCTTCTACAGACACCAAAAAGATTCCTTTAATTCCCTCCGCCACTCACAAACCATGGTTAGCACTGGCTCTCGAACCCAACAGCGATCGTGTTGAGTTTTTATTAGGTCGTCATAATAAGACAAAAAAAAGTGGATCTTTACTAACAGGCGCAGTCGTGCCCCTTGGCTGGGCAGACTGGCAAATGGAACTTCTACAAAGCGGTCATCATGAACATATCGTTTTGCGCACCTTGCCAACACCACCTTCCTCCAAAAAAAACAACCTCACCGGTACTCCTGGTTTTCATGCTTTTCTTGAAGATCCTGATGGCCTCAAGAGTGAGCCAACCTGGGTCTCTTCCGGACAAATCACCCCGCTTATCCTAAAGAACATTCCTATTCGCATTGGTTATGGATTAGAACTACGTCCCATTCCCTTTTCAATAGAGCTCGTTGATTTTCAAATTCCTCGTGACGAAGGAACAGATACTCCAGGAGATTTTCGAGCAACCGTATGTTTTCATGATCGCACACGCGGCAAAACTGAAACACCACGTCATGAAGCTATTAGAATGAATCATCCAGCAAGTTTTCCTGGAGGATTCATAGCGAACGTAACAGGGATGAATTATAAATTTTCACAAGCAGAGTGGAACCCACAGAATCTTGAGGAAACAACCCTCCAAGTCCTCTATGATCCAGGATGGTTACTCAAATGGATAGGATCATTAGCAATCTGTATTGGCATTGCGATGATGTTTTATTGGAAAGAAAAAAAAGGAAACCATCTTAATGCCTAATCCCTCTCTCTGCTTTGCAAACTTCATGCAGCGGGCTCTCTACGATCCCAACCATGGCTACTACGCCTCCGGTCGTGCTCGTATTGGCAAAGAGGGTGATTTTTATACCAATGTGAGTGTCGGTCCTATTTATGGAAAAACCTTAGCACTTCTCTTCCAAGACCTTTGGGAAAAGCTCGGCAAGCCCAAGTCATTTTCCATTATTGAACAAGGAGCACACGATGGAAAACTTGCGCTAGATATTTTAGAAGCCTTACAAGCAGAAGAATACGAAGAACTCTTTGCCTGCACACAATACGTGATTGTAGAACCTTTTTTATTCTATGAGCAGCGCCAAAAAGACCGACTCAAAGCATTTAAGAATATTTCCTGGGCACGAGAACTTGCGCAACTCCCTCGCTTCATTGGGGTCCATTTTTCCAATGAACTTCTTGATGCTTTCCCCGTACATATCCTCACCTGGAGCGGAAAAGAGTGGCTAGAAAAACGCGTAAAGCAAGAGAAGCAATGCTTGTCCTGGATTAACACTCCGATCAAGAAAAAAAAACTTCACGCAGTAGCAGCCACCTTGCCAACCGATCTTAGTCCAGGATTTCTATGGGAGGCACGCCTCAACATTGCTCCCTGGCTCTGTTCGATTGCCCAGCGTATGGAACGCGGGATGATCCTTATTGCGGATTATGGTTACTTTGGCGAACATCGTTTTGCTCCCTACCGAGCTGCGGGAAGTATTGCCTGCTACCACAATCATCGACGCTACAACAACCCTCTAGAAGAACCAGGCAGCCGTGATATCTCGGCTCATGTCGATTTTACCGCACTGGCCAACACCGCACGCGAGCAAGACTTCGAGCTCCTTGGCTTTAATGACCAACATCATTTTATGATAGGCGCCCTAGAACAATGGCTGCACACACTCGATGGCCATCTCCAGAATGCCTCTACACAAGCTTACTTGCGCCAGTTAAAAACCCTTCTTCATCCAGAAACCATGGGACGGCAATTCCATTTTCTAGGACTAGGAAAAGACATTGAGACTAGACCTCCACTCAGTTGCTTTCGCTATGAGCGCCCAGGCATTAGGCAACTTGATCCCTAGCCCGGATATTTCATACCAATTCTGCTGATAATTTTAAATACCTAATGGATAATTTTTTAGATTTTAATTGCCCGTCGAGCAATATAAAACATACAGCTCTCGTCGCAATCCATCACCTTCCTTGTCTCAATCAGAATTCGTGACGCCTCGCGCCCAACAAGTATGAGCTATCCGTGCTAAAGGAAAATTAGTCTACGTGGAAGTAAGAACAAACGACACAATAGACTCAGCTTTTTCTTTTCTCCTTGCTTGCCTGGGCCTTGTGTTATGAGTACTTTTTTCCATATCAAATTCCTTTCACATTTACCTTCCATTTTTTAGCTCATGTCACATCATCGCATCGCACTGCTCTTCTCAGGTCAAGGATCACAAGTTGTTGGCATGGGACAGGACTTTGCTCATTACTCACTAAGAGCCGCGGCTCTTTTTAAACAAGCTGATCAAATCCTGCAAACTTCACTTTCGCAGATCATGTTTGAAGGGCCTACCGAGCAACTCACCCAGACCGTCATCGCTCAGCCCGCCCTCTACGTGCATGGGCTCATTACCTTAGCACTCTTACAGGAAGCCTTGCCTCAATTGGAATTTCATGCGGCTGCTGGGCTTTCTCTTGGAGAATTCACCGCTCACGCAGCAGCAGGAACATTTGATTTTGCAACTGGTTTAAAACTCGTCGAACAGCGTGCTCAATTCATGCAAGAGGCCTGCGAGGAAACAGAAGGAAGCATGGCTGCCATCATTGGTGTAGAAGAAGAAGTCGTGCGCCGACTGGCTCATGTTGCTGATGTCGACGTTGCAAACTTGAATGCGCCTGGTCAAATTGTCATTTCTGGTGCAAAGAAAAATATCATCAACGCCACTATACTTGCCAAAGAACATGGCATTCGCAAAGCCATTGAACTGACTGTTTCAGGAGCCTTTCATTCACGCCTCATGAACCCTGCACGCGAGAAACTAGAAATTGTTCTAGCAACAACAGCGATTGCAACACCACGCATTCCCGTTATTTCAAACGTTCAAGCCAAGCCTGCAACCTCACCAGAGTTGATTCGCACAACACTCGCCGATCAGGTCACAGGATCGGTGCGTTGGAGAGAATCTATTGAATACCTTCTTGATGAATGTCATTGCACCCGTTTTATCGAATGTGGACCTGGAAAAGTCATTACTGGACTCGTCAATCGTATTCGTAAAGATGTGGAAGTCATTAGTATCAGTGATCTCGAATCTCTTCAGGCTGGCATAGAACGCCTAAGCGCATCTTAATGCGATTTCTTGCATGCGATGGCTAAGTCTCCTTTCACTCGATGCCGTTCTTGTCGCACTCACCTGGCAAGAAGTTCTAGCACGTATTGCTGGAACCAAGCTCACGATAGAAGAACGTGCTCTTTTAGGTATTTCTCTTTGGATTATTTACAGTGTTGATCACTTGCTTGATGGACTGGTTGCCAATCGATCCCCAGAGACATCTGCAGCAGAAGTAGCATTATCCAAAAAGTCTCATCACATGGCTGGGCAGGCACCACGCCATGATTTTGTTCGTAAAAACGGCATCTTTTTTTTTAATGCAAGTCTCCTTGCAATCGTGATTGATACTTCACTCGCAAGACATATTGACCGCTCTCTTTTGACGGGAGGTCTTTTGGTTGCTCTTGTGACCGTGGTCTATCTTTTTTTCAACACCTATTTCCTCAGAAATGCGATCTGGCCTCGCGGAAAAGAAACAGTGATCTCTCTTATTTTTACTATCGGCTGCGGCCTAGTTCCCTTATGCCAGATCAAGGAGAGTCATCATCATCTCCTTATTTTCTGCTCTATGATGCTTTTTTTTCTCCTCTGCCTCCTTAATGCCACCATCATTGCTAGGTTAGAGCGAGGTGTAGCAGGAACAGCATTATTAAGAGGTCTCATTCCCTCTACCTTATGGACACTGCCCAGCGGACTCGTACTTCTCTTGCTCAATAAATTTTTAGGCCATCATGTTATTATTGATCCTTTTTTATGGAGCGTGATGGGATTATCCCTTGTGCCAGAAATCGCAAAATATTATGGCAATGAAGTCGCCTCTCTCGCAACTGACGGAGCACTCGTCTTAGGAGCAGTTATCTCTTTTTTCGGATGAATAGGTTTTTTGAAAGAAAAAAACTCCTTGAGAAACGAAAGCTCTGTGTTGACATCAACAGCCACTTTATCGTTGCAAGCCTTGTGCAGCGACAGCATCCATGGCTGCTGAGATTTTTTCTTGATCACCTAAATAATAGTGCCGCAGAGGGCGGAGTGCAGAATCAAGCTCGTAGATAAGAGGGATAGCTGTTGGAATATTAATCGGGATGATTTTCTCGGCAGAGAGGTGATCAAGATGTTTGATCAACGCACGAATCGTATTACCATGAGCGACCACAATAATTTTTTGGCCCTCACGCAAAGCAGGCACAATAGCCTCTTCCCAATAAGGCACGACACGATTAACCGTATCCCTTAAAGACTCGGTCAAGGGGAGTTCTTTTTTAGAAAGCATCGCATAGCGAGGGTCATTTAGTGGGGAGCGCTGATCACCTGCCTCTAGCGGCAATGGAGCAACATCGTAACTTCGACGCCATGTTAGCACTTGCTCATCACCGTATTGTTGGGCGGTCTCGGTTTTACTGAGTCCTTGGAGAGCACCATAATGACGCTCATTTAATCTCCAAGAACCTTTGATCGGAATCCATAGCTCATCAAGCTCCTCTAAAATCATCCACGCCGTCTTCAGTGCTCGTTTGAGAACCGAAACAAAAGCAAGATCAAAAGTAAATCCTTCCCTGCGTAAAAGCGCTCCTGCTGCCTTCGCCTCGGCAACGCCTTTCTCTGAGAGATCGACATCAGTCCAACCGGTAAAACGATTCTCCATATTCCAAAGACTCTCCCCATGACGAATAAAAACAATTTTTTGCATTCAATAAAAAATAGTTGTCTTCTTAAAAAATTCAATGAATGATTTTCAAAAAATCCACACTGCAAATCAATGACCACTCCTATTACTGCTGGCGATTTAGCATTAAATTCAACAACTACTCCACGTGAAGGGATGCACACGGAAATAAGACCGCAAGGAGACTTGGCAGGAATAAGTATTCAACCTGTTAACACCAATCAATCTCTTTCTAGTTATCTTCCCCGTCCTATTCCTCCTCAGGCAAGGACATCGAACCTAGATTACTTCATGGGATTAATAGCCAATCCGGTGCGCACATTCGATGCAGCAATGGGATCTCTTTCAGGAATATCTATTCATAACACTTCAGTCTTACTTCCCGATAATCTCGCAGAACAGCGCAATGTACTCTCCAACGTTAACAACTCACTCATGCATGTTGCAAGTGTACTTGATAGCCCTCATATCAATCGCACACTGCCAGAATATGAGACATACAGAACAGCTTTCATCAAAACAGCTCAATCCTTCAGTCATGCATGGAATATTTTAAACAGTGACTTGAACAGCCGCTCCAACACATGGGATGATTTTGTCACTGCATTCAATCAAGCCTTCAATGACGATAATGCACTCTCAACTGCTGCTCGTGCTTTTAGCGATGCCCAGAGACGCCAGTCCTTAGCAACTCCTAAGGGAGCATATCCCGTTTCTGCTGCAGAAGCCGCTGCAAATGGCATTCATCCCCCATCTGATGCCAGAGGTCCCATTGCCATACCTCATGCAATTCCCGTAGCCTATGCGACTCCAGCTGATTCAAAGATCAGTGCACAATTAGCAGAATCCGATAAAAATCCTGAGAGCTTCAGTGTTGTTGAACCAGAGGCGCTAGAACCGGATGATCCAAGCCCTTTAGTTCCGGCTCAAAATCTATCGACCAATGCAGAAATAGCAGCGCTGATCGAGCAAAGAGCGCAGGCCTATAAGACACCTAAGGAAAAAGCCCCATAATCTCGATCAATCTATTCTTATATCTTTGTTGGAAGAATTCATGATTCCTATAAAGAATCCAATATCTCTAAAAAATTTCTTGCACCTCCTAAGAAAACATGTAATCTAACGCGCTTGCGCAAACTTATACTAAGCTAAGAACTAAGAAAAAAATTTGCCGTTGGTCCTTAAGTAATGATTTTTCACTACGCAATGCGCTAAGGGGAACCCGGTAAACAACTATTACTATCCTATGCCTATTCGTCTTGGTCGTTTTGAAATGCCACAAGCTCTTGTAAAGGAAGAGTCTTCTGCCACCGAAACCTACGCAAAATTCATTGCAGAACCCTTTGAGGCAGGATATGGCCACACCATTGGAAACTCATTGCGCCGCACCTTGCTCTCTTCCTTAGAGGGGGCTGCGATCACTTCGGTCCGCATTGAAGGCGCTGCTCATGAATTCACAAGCTTGCCTGGCATTGTAGAGGATGTCGTAGAAATTATCCTGAACTTAAAAAAAGTGAAATTTAAAGCGCATGATCATGAAGTGCGCATGCTCACGCTTTCAGTTAATAAAGAAGGAGCCGTCACCGCAGGTGATATCACGTCCACTGCTCAGTGCGAGGTGCTCAACCCAGATCAACACATTTGCACGCTGGACAAAAAAATGAAATTTGAAGCCGAACTTGAAATCAAAGTTGGCCGTGGTTTTGCCACTGGTGATGAAAATAAATATCCTGACATGGCCGTTGGTGTCATCGCCATTGATTCAATTTTCTCTCCAGTAACACGAGTCAAATATGCTGTTGAAAATACGCGTGTAGGACAACGCACCGACTACGATAAGCTCATCCTCGAAATCTGGACCGATGGTCGCCTCACCCCAGAGGAAGCGATTCTCCAGTCTTCTGCCATCTTGCGTCATCATCTCGATGTCTTTGTTAACTTTGACGACACACAAGTGGAATTTGACGAAACACCAACAGAAGTGAGCCAAGAAAACAGCCGTCTCAAGAAACTTCTTGCTATGAGCGTCAATGAAATTGAACTCTCCGTACGTGCCGCTAATTGCTTGAACAATGCGAACATCACCACTGTTGGCCAGTTAGCCACCAAATCAGAGCCAGATATGCTAAAATATCGTAATTTCGGTAAAAAATCACTCAATGAAATCAAAGATAAATTAGTACAACTCGGTCTAGGACTTGGCATGAAATTCGAAGCCGGTCTCATCGAACAGACCTCGATTGTGAGCACTATTTTAGAGTAATCTTCAACAATATTTTAGATCTATGCGTCACCGCAGAAAAACTATTAAACTCGGCCGCTCCACGGCTCATCGCGATTCTCTTCTAGCCAATCAAGTGTGTAGCTTGATTGAACATCATCGCATTAAAACAACACTTGCCAAAGCAAAGGCCACACGGCCACTCGCAGAGCGCATGGTAACCCTGGGTAAACGCGGTGATCTTCACGCACGTAGAACGGCCATTTCTTATCTTAAGCACAAAGATATCGTCAAAATTCTTTTTGAAAAAATAGCTCCTGCAGCAGCTACTCGTGAGGGAGGCTATACAAGAATTACAAAATTAGGACCACGCCAAAGTGATAGCGCTCCGATGGCCTATCTTGAGTGGGTTGATTCAGCTCCTATTGCTACAGCAAAAGTAGAAATGGAATCTATATCCTCAGATAAATAACACTCCCCAGAAAAGGTGAAGTTAGGCTCCCCCCTATGACTTCATAACAAAAATCACAACAACCCCGTTTGTCTCGTACATTCGGGGTTGTTTGTTTATAGGGGGGGTAATTGAGACGTTCTATTGAGCAAGCGCTGGACCGCGTAGCATCATGAGATAGAGAACGGTCGCTGTTAATCCAAGAGCAAATAAAAAAATACTTAAACCAATCAAGCAGCGTGTTTTTTTTGACATCATCAGTGTGAAATATTTGGGCTAAATGCGTGTACTCTGACACAACAAGAGAATAAGCAAGATGAGAGGAAGATAGATAATGGAAGCGAAGAATAAATAACGCGCATTTTTTCTCGTGCGCTTTATCATAAAGCACAGTGAAGTGAGCACAAAGAGAAAACCAAATAGAAAAGCCAGGATAAAATAGAGCAATGATGCCATGCCAATAAGCCCGGGCACTAAAGATACTGCAAGCAATCCCAAGGCATAGAGCAACGCCTGACGTGATGTCACAAGGCCACTGGGATCATTCACACTAAGCATCCGAAATCCTGCAGCCGCATAGTCCTCACGATAAAGCCATGCAATAGCTAAAAAGTGCGGCATTTGCCAAAACCAAAGCATCAGAAAGAGAACGACTCCATCTAATCCAATCTCTCCGGTTGCAGCACTCCATCCAAGCAGTGGGGGGATCGCTCCTGGAATAGCTCCTAATAAGGTATTGAACGTGCTATAGCGTTTCATCGGAGTATAACAAAGAATATAAACCACCACTGTCATGACTCCTAATACTGCAGAAATAGTATTCACAAAAAAGAAGAGAAGCCCACTTCCCAGTAGAATCGATAAAACACCAAAACAGAAAGCATCCCTAGGGTGCAATCTTCTTGCAGGAATAGGACGATCTTGTGTGCGCTTCATGAGAGCATCAAATTCATGTTCCCACCATTGATTGAGCGATGATGCTCCAAAGGCACTAAAGGCTGTCCCTAGAAGCGTTGTGGCGAGCAAAAAATAATCCATCGGTCCCACCCAACCTAAGAGAAAACCGACAAGTGTCGTAACAAGGACCAGAAGCGACAAGCGAAGTTTCACAAGCTCCATAAAATCATGAGCACGATTTTTAATAAGTTGCCCAGGAGTAGTGCTTGTGGAGTGAGATGATAGAGTCACGAGTGTGGAGCGTTAATTGTCATTTAGGAGAGAAGTCGCCGAGTAAATCCGGAAGACAAAGAGATAAGCTACCCCAAGCATCAAGGCCCCAAGAGCCATATGCATCGTGGCAATATCAGCTGCCTTATTGGACCAAATTGTCCATGCTCCCAGCATCACCTGACAAAAGAGCATGCATCCCCAAGCCGCCGACCAACGGCGTGCCCAATGCTTCCTTGGACAGTTGCTATAACTACGCATGATTAAGAGCAGCAACACTCCGCTTAGTAACAGAGCTCCTGTGCGATGAATCATTTGAAGAGATATTTGAAAAATAGTTGTTGGCATCATCCCTTGGAGCAGTCGATTCTTATTAATGACTACGAGCGCTTGCTCTGAAAAAGGAGGCAGCAAGTGACCGTAGGCTGTTGGAAAATCAGGAATAGAAAGACCAAGATGACTATGGCGCATCGTCGCGGCAATGATGAGTTGAAAATAGACTAAAACAAGCGCCACACAAGCAGGCCTACGAAGAGAAAACGCCAAAGGATCATGAAACCAGCGTCCCTCCAAAAACTGCCGACTCGTCACAACAGAAAAAATCAGCAAGAGAGAAAAAAATGATTGCGATAAAATACCATGAAAAATACCAATCTGATCTTGACAGAGGGTCACACGCAGACCTCCAAGCAGACCTTGCAATATCACCGCACAAAGCGCTATGACCACCAAGGTGCGAGGCAAACGACGCTTCTCAAGGACAAAGGTGGCTACTGTTAAGAATACAGTGAGCACACCAATCCCAGATGCTAACAAGCGGTGACTATGTTCATAAAAAATCCCACCAACCCAACGTGAAATGGGAAAAAGAAACATATTATATCCATACGTTGTCGGCCAATCAGGCACGGACATACCCACCCCTTTTGATGTCACCAAACCACCACTATACAAGAGCAAAAACGTCAATAACGTCGTCACAACGGCAAGAGCATGCAGGAAAAAAAGAGGCCGTGTGTACGGCCTTGTGAAGGTTATATTCTGTAATCGTAAGCCCTGAGGTAACATTGTGAAGAACCTATCAGAAAGTTTGTGTGTTGGTCAAAACTTGAAACCAAGTTCTTTGCCCATCACTTCCTCTCGAGCTACCCTGCGTGACTTGAGCTAATAAGAGCTGCAATAACATCTATTGCCGTTTCGTTCGCATCTGGCCATTTCCCTTGTGCCAGATCTGAAGCCGTCATTGAAGCTATCATCGGAACGATTCTAGGAGCGATTGTTTCTTAAGCAAATTCTAAAATAGGTAAGAAGGTTTTCCAGGCGCCATTAACCCAGGATGCTTGTTGTCTATTTTCCTTGCTTGCGCTATAAAACATGACCCCAGCGGCTACAAGACGCTGTAGAGGAGACATTGCAAGTCCCGTAGTAGTAAGAAAAGTACCTGTTAAAATAGCTGTTAGAGGATCATTAGTGGTTGCGACTTGCTGGACTGCTGCAGCTCCATATGCTGCAGCAGTAGCGTCCTCAAAATAAGGCCTCAATTGATTCCAGAAGGTATTTTCTTTGGTTTTTTGTTTGCTGACTTCTTGTTCCATTAAAATTAACTTCTCAAATGAGAGTTTACCTTCTTTTAAAATTTTTTGTTTTATGAAGTCCTCAAAATTGGTTTTTACTGCTTTATCAACACCGCTCCACTTTGTTTGACTTTGATCTAACATCATTTTTTGAACAAATTTGACAGCTTTTTTTTCTTCACTACTTTTATCTAAAGAAAAAAACGTGGTATAAAGAGCATCTCTACGTGAAGCAAAAAATGAAAGAGCGCCTACTTCATGCATACTGTCTGCTGGTTTCTTTTCCACAAGATCTAATGGACGTTGCAAAAATTTTTCTAGAAAATCTTGGTAAAGTATAATTTTGTCTTGATCTACTATTTCCTGTTTACTTTGACTCGCTAAACTATTTGTATCAGATTCCGAATCGCTCACTGTTGCACCAGCATTCCAAGACACGACTGCACTAGATTGTACAGTCGATGCGTTGTCTTGCTGTGTGCTAAAGTCATATTTTTTTTCAAACTCTTCTTGAGCAAGTTGCGTGACCTTTTCAAGCAAGATTTCGTTATAATTGCCTCCATTTTTCATCTGAATAAAATCAAAATCTATAGAAATACATGGTTGTTGGTTGCCTAATTGAGTAAGTAAGTGTTTTTCATTATCTAAAAATTTTTTCAGTTCTAGTGTTTTGAGTGCATATCCCAATCGATAGCTATAACGAAAGTTAGTGTCAAAACGATGCATTGCAGAATATCCATATTTTTTTCCAACCTCTTGCCTGACTAGATTGATAGCTTGTCGATTCTTTTCACTTCTCTCAGGATATCTTAAAAAAGCAAGAGGGCCACATTCAGAAAAGATACTATTAGCAGAAGCTTGAAGAAAGTCTGTGTAGCTGCGCTGCGTATACGTTGGTTTTTTATTCTCATCTAACGAAACAATCGATCCTTCTTTTAATTCTTGAGGGTCCTGATCTATAAAAAATGAATCTGGTGTACGGCTATATTTTTTTTCTAAGCATGCTAGTTCTTGTTGATATTCTGATGTATCTCTGTCCTTATTCAATACAGCCAACGCGCTTGCCATTTTTCTTTTTCCAGTATAATCAGATATTTTTTTTGCTAAATACAACTCATCGGTCACAGCAGGATCAGTGACTTTTTTGACTGTTGTTAAGGTGTTTTCAGGCGCATATTTGTTAATATCTTCTTTTATTTTTTTTAAAGAATTAGTTGCTTTGTTTAGCTTTGTAGCAGCATCTTGTTTTTCTGCTTCAGTAGATGAAAGGCTGTTTATTTTCGAAATAAGTTCTTTTATTTTTTGTTCGTAAAATTGTTTCTCGGCATGAAACTTTACGCTCTTTTCTAAGTGAGCAAAAACCACGTCGCCCTCAAAATCAGTCAAATAAGGTTGAGCATGGCTAACAGCCAAATTATTTTCCTCACATTTTTTTTGAAGAAAAAGTGTTACTGATTTACAAAGTGTAGAAAAAGTAGAAAAAGTTAGCACTTCGGAATTAGGAGCAATGACTTCTTTTGCTTCTTGAAGTGTTTTTCGT